>PVMK01123201.1_pt1 | contig 27233 bp, 26 predicted proteins | sample 1853481 | NCBI WGS metagenome assembly PVMK01 (sample SAMN08533507, study PRJNA380276) | Marine sediment metagenome, whole genome shotgun sequencing project. | reverse complement strand
GCCTAATTCTATTGTTCATGAAATTGTATATGATGAAAAATCCAAGCTTGCAACAGGTGTAATGGTTATTGATGCGGTAAGCAAAGAAAAACTTTTTTTTAAGTCGTCCGTGATTTTTTCTTGCGCATCCGCAATAGCCTCAGCCAGTATCTTAATGCAGTCAAAATCAAAAAGATTTCCTAATGGTTTAGGTAATGACAGTGGGGAATTAGGCCATAACATAATGGATCATCATTTAGATGTTGGAGCGAGGGGTGAAGCTGATGGCTATGAAGATAAATATTATAAGGGTAGAAGACCTGGAGGATTTTATATTCCTCGATTTAGAAACCTCGATAAAAAAAGTGCACAAAAAGATTATATCAGGGGCTTCGGCTATCAGGGTGGTTCAAGCAGATCAAATTGGAGAAAAGCAATATCGGAATTGAGTTATGGCAAAGAATTGAAAGAAAAATTATTAAAACCTGGCTCTTGGCATATTGGAATGGGAGGCTTTGGAGAGTGTTTGCCTTACCATGAAAATAAAATGACTTTAGATTATGATAAATTAGATGAATGGGGTTTGCCAATCGTTACTTTTGATGTAGAGTTTAAAGAGAATGAAAAGAAAATGAGAAAAGATATACAGGAAGAGGCTATTGCTATGTTAAAGGCTGCTGGTTTTAAAAATGTTAAGGGATTTGATGGAGCCAATTCATTTTATCCGGGACTGGGAATACATGAAATGGGTACTGCAAGAATGGGGCGAGATCCAAAAACGTCGGTATTAAATAAATACAATCAAATTCATGCTGTTCCAAATGTATATGTCACAGATGGCGCTTTTATGACCTCCTCAGGTTGTCAAAATCCTTCATTGACATATATGGCATTCACAGCAAGAGCAGCAAATCACGCGGCACAGCAATTAAAAGATAATAAATTTGACAATGCATAATCATGGATAGAAGAACCGCTCTTAAGAATATAACATTAACCTTTGGTTATGCTGTTGCAACACCAACTGTACTAAGTGTTTTACAATCGTGCAAATCGAATGTGGCCACTTGGACATCAACGTTTTTTAGCCCTTCTCAGGGCTATATGATCACTCAACTGGCCGATATTATATTACCAACTACTGACATAGCCGGGGCTCTGGACGTGAATGCCCCTGAATTCATGGACAAAATGCTTCATGATATCGCACCGGAAGATAAAAAAGATATCATCAAAGAAGGTGCTAATGCTTTTGAAAAAGAATTTCAAAACGTTTATAATAATGACGTTTTAAAGGGTTCTAAAACAGAGTATGAGAAATTACTTAAAAAATATTTTGACATTTCTGAAGCGGAAAAAAATGCCATATTCAAAATGCAAAATACAGAAGAAAAAATAACAGAAGAAGAACTAAATACTTATTTAATATATAAATTCTTATTGGCTACACGGGAGTATACTCTTTTCGGTTACTATACATCTGAGCTTGTTGGAGAAACAATTCTCAGTTATGATCCGGTACCTGGTTCCTGGGAAGCATGTATTCCTGTGGATGATGTTGGTAACGCCTGGTCCTTATAATTGGCAATTGACCTCCAGAATACATATTAAATATAAAAAGATGGTGCTCATTTTATAATTACAAGAGTGAATAATTATCGAAAAATAATCTCACAAAATGAAGACATTTAAAAATAATTTAATCCGAATAACCTTTAACTGAATAAATAGTGTAGATCATGAAAAATTCTTTAAAATTTATCTTACCTTTCTTAATCGGAATGTCAAGCGGAATTTTAATAGCACAGGATCCTGATAATTATGATCAGGAAATAATTGGTCAACAATGGTCCATTGAAATGGTATTTGTTAATGGAGGCAGTTTTAACATGGGCGTTGCAAAGAACAACGCTGCTCGTGATGAGGATGAAAAACCAATTCATGAAGTTCGGTTAGATGATTTTTGGATGGGTAAGTACGAGATCACCTGGGATCAATATGATGCCTTTGTCTATGGGAGGTTTGGAGCGGATCAGTTTGAAACCGAATCAAAGCTAAAAGACCTGGGTATTGATGCGGTAACGGGAGCAACTGCACCCTATGTGGACATGAGTTTTGGCATGGGTAAAGAATCCCGTCCAGCTACAAATATAACACAATATGCTGCAATGATGTATTGTAAATGGTTGACTGCAAAAACGGGGATATTTTATCGTTTACCTACTGAGGCAGAATGGGAACATGTTTGTAAAAAGGGGAAAACAGATAAAATAGCAAATTTGAAAGAGGTTGCATGGTATGAAGAGAATTCTCAGGGAAAATACGAAAAAACAGGTGCTAAAAAACCTAATAGTTTAGGAATTTATGATTTGTTAGGAAATGTATCCGAGTGGGTTCTGGATCAATATGATGCTGGTTATTATGCAAAATCGCCAAGGGAAAACCCATGGAATATTCCTTCAGAGCTGTATCCCAGAGTGGTTAGAGGAGGGTCTTGGAAAGATACTGCCAGCAAAATCTGTTGTACATCGAGACAGCACTCAAAGTCTAATTGGAAGATTCAAGATCCACAAATTCCTAAAAGTGATTGGTGGCATACGAATGCCCCTTTTATCGGCTTTCGCATTGTAAGACCTAATATACAACCAAGCAAGGAACAAATAGAAAAATATTGGCTAGAAGCCATTGTAGATTACGGAATGAATTAAAATAAACATTATGGACAAAAAAACGGATAATTTATCTAGAAGAAAATTTGTAAAAAACTCATCAATAGTAACAGGAGGACTATTTTTAGCTCCCTCAATACTTTCAGCAAGCCCGTTGTATAAAAAGGAAAAAATGCTAAAATTAGCAGTAGTTGGCTGTGGAGGCAGAGGAACAGGTGCAGCGAGTCAGGCATTAAAGGCAGATGAAAATGTAAAACTCGTAGCTATGGCGGATGCATTTCAGGACAGATTAGATGATTCGTTCAATAATTTGTCTAAAATGTTTGATAAAGAACGAATTGACGTAAAACCAGCTAATAAGTTTGTTGGGTTTGCATCATACAAAAAAGCAATAGACGAAGCAGATGTGGTAATACTGGCTACACCACCGGGATTCAGGCCTCAGCATTTTGAATATGCCATTGATCAGGGCAAACATGTGTTCATGGAAAAACCTGTTGCTACGGATGTTCCGGGGATAAAAAAAGTATTAGCTACAGCTAGAAAGGCGGATGAAAAGAATTTAAATGTTGTAGTTGGTTTGCAAAGACACTACCAATTAAATTATCAGCAAACATTTAATCGTATTCAGAAAGGAGAGATAGGGAAGATATTGTCCGGGCAGGTTTATTGGGATAGTGCAGGTGTTTGGGTAAGACCCAGACAGGAAAACTGGACGGAAATGGAATATCAAATGCGCAACTGGTATTATTTCAACTGGCTCTGTGGGGATCATATTCTAGAACAACACATACACAATATTGATGTAGCCAATTGGTTTATTGGAGAATACCCAATAAGTGCCCAGGGCATGGGAGGTAGAGAAGTAAGGAATGGTATAGATCATGGCAATATATTTGACCATCATTTTGTTGAATTTGTATATCCGGGAGGTGCTATAATATCCAGTCAATGTAGACATCAGAAGGGGTGTATGAGTCGTGTTTCTGAATCCTTTCAAGGCACATCAGGGAATTCTTATACAGATGCCGGAAATAAAGCAATACTGAATTCTTATTCTACCGGCCTTTTATATAAACATAATGGTGAAGATGACAAGAACCCTTATCAGGTAGAACACGATAAACTCTTTGCTTCAATAAGAAGTGGAGGGCATATCAATGATGCAGAAAATGGAGCTAAAAGCACGATGACTGCCATTTTAGGTAGAATGGCTACCTATACGGGAAAACAGATAAGCTGGGAGGAAGCCATGAATTCGGAGCAAGTGCTGGTTCCTGTTGAAGATGGTCTTTCTTTTGATAGTGTTCCGCCCGTAGTACCTGATGCGGACGGAAAATACGTCATTCCGGTTCCTGGAGTTACAAAATTGGTTTAATAAAAATATATTCATTTTTGGTACTGTTAGTTCTGCAAATTTGAATATAAGATAACAGTGTAAAATACAATAATTTAAATTCTTGATATGAAAAGAAGATCATTTATAAAAAAAGGAGCAGCTACCGCTTCCATCATGGGATTAGGTATTTCAGGAATAAGTGCAATGGAACATTTTGAGGTTTCAAAATCGATGCCTGGTAAAACATTCAACATGAATTACGCCCCTCACCTGGGGATGTTTAAAAATCTTGCAGGTAATGATCCCATTGATCAGCTTAATTTTATGGCTGATCAGGGGTTTACAGCCTTTGAAGACAATGGAATGAAAAATCGTAGCGTATCTCTTCAGGAAAAAATGGCACAAACCTTGGTCAACAGAAACATGACAATGGGAGTATTCGTAGCTCATAAAATTTACTGGAAAGAGGCCAGTTTGACTACAGGTAAGGAGGACAGCAGAAAAGAATTTTTACAACAAATAGAGGAATCTGTAACCGTTGCCAAACGTGTTAACGCAAAATGGATGACAGTTGTTCCTGGACATTTGGACTTGAAACTGGATATTGGTTTTCAAACTGCAAATGTTGTAGAATCCTTAAAATATGCTTCTGACATATTAGAGAAACACAACTTGATCATGGTGTTGGAACCGTTGAATTTTTACAACCACCCCGGACTATTTCTCACAAAAATACCTCAGGCATATGAGGTGTGTAAAGCTGTGGGTAGTTCTTCCTGTAAGATCTTATTTGACATTTATCACCAGCAAATTGAGGAAGGGAACTTAATGCCCAATATGAAAATGGCCTGGGAGGAAATTGCCTATTTTCAAATAGGTGATAATCCGGGAAGGAAAGAGCCTACTACGGGAGAAATTAATTATAAAAATATTTTTAAATATATCCATTCGCAAAATTATACCGGCGTTTTAGGAATGGAACACGGGAATTCTATTAAAGGTTCAGAAGGTGAAATTGCAGTTATTGAAGCCTATAAACAATCTGATGATTTTAAATAATTAAGCCATTGTTGGTGTTTTTAAGCTATTGTTGGTGTTTCTCACCAACAATGCACATTCAAGTTACCATTGATTTGAGCCATTGTTGGTATTCTCCACAAACAATGCACGTCCAAGCTTACCATTCTGGCCTTTGTTGGTGTTTCCTACCAACAAATCATACCAAAGCTTACCATTGATTTTCATACGCACTAACATTTGACTGAGTTAAAACTTATAATACAAATGGAGTTTAGGCCATTGTTGGTGTTTTTCACCAACAATTGACCGGATTAAAACTTATACGAATGAAACTTCAAAAATTTAATCACCAGGAAGAATGTCCGCAATTTTATACTGCAACAATTCTACAATGGAAAAATCTTTTGAAATCAGAGAAGAATAAAATGATTGTCGTAGAATCCCTGCAATATTTAGTACATCAAAATAGAGTAATTTTATACGGCTATGTCATAATGGATAACCATATCCATTTACTATGGAGCCCTTCCAAGTTCTACTCATTAAAACATACACAACTATGTTTTATGAAATTTACAGCCCAAAAAATTAAGAGACATTTGGAATTAAATAACCCGGAATATTTACGACAATTTCAAGTCGATTTAAAAGATCGAACCTTTCAATTTTGGCAAAGAAATCCTTTATGTGTTGATTTATACGATTATAAAATTATGGTTGAAAAGTTAAACTATATACACGCAAATCCGATAAGAGCGAACATGTGTAAAGAACTTGTTGATTACAGGTTTTCTTCTGCCAAATTTTATGAAGAATTAGGTGATGAATTCAATTTTTTAACTAGATTCGATTTTTAACTAATTGGGATATGATAATGTTTTCTATGTCATTGTTAGTCTTTTTGTTGGTGAAAAACACAACAATGGCAACATTATTTACGATATTTTCGAGTAAATTTAAAAGATCGAACCTTTCAATTTTAGCAAAGAAATTCGCTGTGTATTGAATAATCCATTGTTTGGCCGTTGTTGGTACCTTCCTGCGGTAAGCAGCTAAGCCATTGTTGGTGTCTTCCACCAACAATGCACATCCAAGTTTACCATTGATATTCATTTACATCAATAAAGATCATGAGCGCCTTTTACCGCCATCTGACCCTGTAATAATATTGGCTATCATTTTGCTATTGGGAAATTGTTCCAAAATAATCTTGATGAATACAGTTAGAGGAATAGCCATTATTAATCCTGCTACACCCCAGATATATCCCCAAAGCATTAACATTACCAAAATTGTGATCACATTAATGGAAAAGGATTTTCCCATAAAAATTGGCTCTAAGATTCCACCAAATAAAACCTGAACCGCGGTGATCGTAAGAATAAAAAAGAAGAGTATACTAGTTGGATCTAATTCAACAAAGGCAAACAAAGCTAATAAAATAACTGTTACTACAGAACCCACCATTTGAACAAAATTGACTGCAAACGCAAATAAGCCCCAAAAAATTGGAAAACTGACATCAAAGAAGAAACAGGCAAGCCCGATTCCGATACCGGTGAACAAACTTATGATAAATTTTACTTTTATAAAATTGATTAAATCCTTCTCGATCTTTCTAAAGGTTCTGACAGAGGCGTACTTTTTCTTGAGAATAGTAGTATTCATAACCTTCTCAAAATTTATGGATTCCGCTAACCATAGAATAACAAAAAAAACTGTCATTAAGGTAATAGTTATAGAATCACTTATAAAATTAAAGACATAACTAAAATTATTTACAACATAATCTTTTTGTAAGAAATCCACTAAAAAGTTTTCTCCTTGTATATATTCAACACCAAAAAAATCCTCAATGGAGAAAAGCAAATCTCCTAATTTCTCTCTTGCTTTATCAAAAAAAGCGTTGTCTGCACCGAGCATTTCCTTTGAGCTAAGTTTAATAAGTTGACCCATTATTTTTAGAAATGCCGCAATTATTAAAATAATCAGAGAAATGCTGATCCAATTGGGTATTTTTCTCTTACCAAGCCATCGCATTAATGGTAAAAATAATAAGGCAATAAACATAGATAGGATCAATGGAATAAAAATAAAAGATAGCGTTTTCAATAAATAAAAGATAAGTGGAATGACAATTATCAATAAGAGTATATTTGTTGTTCTTCTTTCGTTCATATCTGATAAAATTGCATGCTATCTATAATTGTATTCTGTCAATTTATTAAAGTGAATCTTGTCTTAAAAAATGATCTATTCGTCTATTTAGCTTCACGGAGATTATTTTTTTTATCAATATCTGCCATATCTTGGGAGGGGTCAATTGCAACTGCTTTAACTAGTTTATCCGTTGAAAAACTATATATTGGCTGTACCCAGGGCCATGCTTCCAATACCTTTGCGTTAGTTGGTTTGTGACCATACATCATTCTTAATGGAATATTGAAATTTTCTTTGGTCCCATCCGTATAGGTAACAGTAAGATCAATTGGCATTGGCATAGTCCCAATATTTTCCAATATAATTTCTTTACCATTGATCTCATTAACAGCATAGTCAATTGTATTCGTTGTTTGGGTCCAATAATTTAAGTACCATTCTAATTCTAACCCTGATACAATTTCCGCTGTTCGTTTAACATCATTAGGAACCGGGTGTTTGAATTCAAAATCTTGAAAATATTTCTTGATCGTCTTGTTAAGATTTTCCTCACCAATAACATATCCCAATTGTGCCAAGAATACTTCCCCTTTATTATAAGCGGAAATTCCGTAAGCAAAATTTGAATTAAACCGATCTGCATGCATTGACATAGGATCCTCCAGGCCGGATTGTACCAAATAATAATATCCTCTATATCCTCTATTGTTTGGATTCACTTTTTTTTGATCCATCACTTCGTTCATGGCCAGATGTGAAATATAGGATGTAAATCCTTCATCCATCCAGGAATGCTTAATTTCATTGGAAGCCAATAAAAACTGAAACCAGGTATGTGCAAATTCATGTGCAGTTACACTAACCAAACCATTAAAATTCTCGCCCCCGGTAATTAGGGTACACATTGCGTATTCCATACCTCCATCACCTCCTTGTATTACTGAGTATTGTTCATACGGGTATAGGCCTATATGCTTGTTATAATAAGCCAGAATTTCTGCAGTTTTTGGTTGCAGCTTTTTCCAGTTTTCATTAGTTTTAGAATTGTCCTTATAGAAAAAATGTAAGGTCACTTCATTCTCTCCTGTAATTTTATCATGAATGTACTTGTCATCCGCTGCCCAGGCAAAGTCATGAACCTTAGGTGCTTTAAAATGCCAGGATAATTTATCGCCCTTTTTTACTTTTAGTTTTTTAGCAGGATCTTCATATCCATGACCAATTTCCTGCGGGTTTTGTAAATATCCTGTCCCTCCGATTGTGTAATTTTTATCTATGTGAATAGTGACATCATAGTCACCCCAAACCCCATGAAACTCTCTTCCAATATACGCATTAGCATGCCATCCTTCAAAATCATATTCAGCAATTTTTGGATACCATTGGGTCATTGAAAGTGCTATTCCTTCTTTATTATTCCTGCCTGAACGTCTAATTTGGTTTGGAACCTGGGCCTCAAATTCCATTTCAAAAATTGCTTTTTCTCCAGATTGAATGACGGTATTTAGATCAACTTTCAATATTGTACCTATAACCTCAAATTTAACAGGTTTACCATTTTGTTTTAATGAACTAATTTTTTGATAACCAATCTCATAATCTTGCAATTTAGATATCCTTGATTCGTAAATCGGATCCTCCTCCGTGCCAATATTATTAGCCATTCTTTTATCCGGATCCTGAACATTCTGTAAACGAATATCCATTTCGCTACCTGGCTGGAAGGCATTAAAAAAAAGATGGTAATAAACTCGCTCCAGTGTCTCCGGGGAATTATTGGTATATACTATTTTTTGCTTCCCTTTATATTGGTAGGACTTAACATCCATATCAATATCCATCGTATAATCAACATGCTGCTGCCAATAAGATGTATTTTGGGCAGAAATTGAAAAAACAATAAAGAAGAAAAACAAGCTACTTAATTTTTTCATGTTTTAATTTTTAAAGATAAAATTTAAAAAAACAGTCTGCTAAATATATTCTGTCGAATACTATAAAACAGACTGTTTAATAATCTTGGAATGGTATTTATTTACCATTCACCATATCATCAGCCATTTTTAAGGCATTGTAAGCATTAACAATTCTACCTGAAACAGATAAGTCACTAAAAGGAGCTTTTTCTCCTTCTCCTCCAGGTATTTTAACTTCAAGATCAACTTTCGCACCCGAGTTCATTAGAATATGTTTTACCTGACTTGCAGATAATTGTGGATAATAGGACCTTACCAACGCTGCTACTCCTGCAACTTCCGGAGCAGCCATGGAAGTACCCTGTGTTGACTTATACTCATTCTTTGGTATAGTAGAATAAATTTCTAATCCTGGAGCAAACAGATCAACATTTAATTTTCCATAATTTGAAAAAGTGGCAATCAAATCCTCATCATAATGACGTGTAATTGCCCCTATAGTAATATAATTATCTGCTATTTCCGTTTTTTTATCCGGGGCATCTGTTGGAAAGTTATCGCTTTTGTCTATGTTCTTATGATCATTTCCTGAAGCATGAACTAGTAGAACATCCTTACTTGCGGCATACTTGATCGCTTCATAAACCCATTCAGCATTTGGGGAGTAGCTCTTACCAAAACTCATATTAATAACTTTCGCTCCATTATCTACGGCATATCTTATAGCTAAAGAAACGTCTTTATCATATTCATCCCCATCAGGAACAGTTCTTACAGATAACAATTTTACGTTTTTTGCTATTCCGTTCATTCCTATACCATTATTTCTTGTTGCCAGGATGATACCGGAAACATGAGTACCGTGCATTTCATCTTCAACAGATCCAATAGTAAATGCATTTCCATAAGGCGTATCGGTTAGGTCATATGCGTCATCTCCGGTTGGTGCTCTACCATCAAAATCAAGATTGTACATTATATTTACCTGACTTCCATAATGGTCAATTCCCTCTTCTAATTGTCTAGCATAATCTTGGACATTAATGCCATTAGAAACAACTCTCATCAAATATGCATTTTGATCTTCCTCTGCAAGAGTGTTTAATTCGGCAATGGTATAATCTTCCTTATTTAATTTTTCTCGAGCAACGGCATCTCCATCCACTAACATTTTATGCAGTTTTTTATAGTAAGCATAATCTCCTTTCGCCTTTTCAACACGCTTTTCAAAATCCTTTTTTACTTTTTGGTAATACGCATACTCCTCTTTATCTTCCTCTGAGATCTGATCTTCTGATTTATCTCCGTACTTCGCAGTCAACTTTTTGTAGATTCTGGTAACTTCTAACTGCTCCGGTGTTGCCGCCCATTCAGCTCCGCCTAGAAAATTCCAGCCATGAACATCATCAATATGTCCATTTTTATCGTCGTCAATTCCATTACCTGCTATTTCTCCAGTATTTACCCAAACATTATCTTTAAGATCTTCATGCTCAATATCTATACCTGAATCAATTACACCAACAATTATAGTTGTTCCTTTTTTATCCGCAATAAATTGATACGCTTTATCCACACTCATTCCTGGAATAGAATCCGTTGCAAGATCATCATGAGGCCAGGCTCTGATTTCATCCTCTGTCATCGTTCCTTTTTTTGCCGGAATATTCACGGCGGTGGCAGAACCTTCAGGAACGGCTATGCTATGAATTGATTTGGTAGAACTACAACTTGCTATCGCAAGGGCCAAACCTAATCCTAATACTAATTTTTTAATCATCATTTTTATTTGTTTTTGTTCGTTACTATATATTTGGGTTTGCTAATTAAAAATCTCTTTAAACTTAAAGGTTTGATCGAGTCGTACTCCCCTCTCCGAATGCTTCACCGTACATAGTTCATTCTTTGCATCGTGCTCTAAAAAAAGGTAGTAACCATTATCTGCTGCCTTATTAAGAAATTTTGACTTCTCCTCTAAGGTTAAAAGTGGTCTTGTATCATAACTCATCACATAGGGCAGAGGTATGTGTCCAACAGTTGGCAGTAGATCGGCCATAAATACAAGCGTCTTTCCTTGATACTGAATATGTGGTATCATTTGTTTTTCTGTATGGCCATCAGCGAATAAAATATCGAAACCCAAATCAGAATTCAATAGAAAAGATTGTCCATTTTGTTCTATAAAATTTAATTGACCACTTTCTTCAATAGGACTGATATTTTCTTTTAAAAAGGACGCTCTTTCTCTGACATTAGGGTGGAGAGCCCAGTTCCAATGATTTTCATTGCTCCAAAACTTAGCGTTTTTAAAAGCCGGTTCATATCCCGTTTTATCCTTATTCCATTGAATGCTCCCTCCACAATGGTCAAAATGCAAATGCGTCAAAAAAACATCGGTTATGTCATCCTTTTGAAATCCTAATTTTGCGAGAGATGTTTCTATATCATTTTCTCCGAAGGGAAAATAATAACTAAAAAATTTATCGGATTGTTTTTTACCAGTTCCATTATCGATTAAAATTAACCTGTTCCCATCTTCTATCAACATACAACGCAAGGCCATATCGATCAAATTATTACTATCACTTGGATTTGTTTTTTGCCAAAGCACTTTTGGAACAACACCAAACATAGCTCCTCCATCTAATTTAAAATTTCCGGCATCAATAGGGTGAATCTGCATAGCTGTTTGATAAAACGTACAAATATCTGAAAATTTGTTTTATTTTTTGTTAAATAAATCAAAAAAAACACCTTACAAATCCCTTAATTATAATGAATTTAATCTAGCAAGGAAATGATCGATGAATAGGAAGTAATTTGAGGCGTCGAGCGGATTCGAACCGCTGTAGGAGCTTTTGCAGAGCCCAGCCTAGCCACTCGGCCACAACGCCTAAAAATTCAGAATGCAAATTTACATAAATTAACAATTTATCCAACAAAAAAAGAATATTTCATTCCAACTTTAACTATTTGTTTGTATTAGGGTGAAATTCTATTTTTAAACATAACTATAGTAACCATCTCTACATTTCCCCCGATTGGCGGATTTAATTTTGAAACTTCTACTTTTACTTTATCTACTAAAGGAATTTCCAATAATATTCTATCTATAATTTTATCTGCCACTGTTTCCAATAATTTAGTGCGAATGGCCATTTCTTCTTTTACAATTTTATTTAGATGTACATAATCAACGGTATCATGCAAAGAATCTGATTTAGAAGATTTTTTTAAATTTGCTTTTACAGTTAGATCTACCCTATAGTCTGAGCCTATTTTACCTTCTTCTACCAAACAACCATGGTAAGCATAAACACGAATATTTTTAACTCTTATGGTTCCCAATGCTTAACTGATTAATTGTCTTTTCTATAATTTGCATCCTCCGGATACGCACTCATAAATTCTTCTACTTTTTCCACCATTTCTTTGCTACCACAGAAAAAAGGAACTCTCTGGTGTAATTCCTTTGGTTTTATATTTAGTGTCCTTCTGTATCCATCACTTGCCTTACCTCCCGCCTGTTCGGCCAGGAAAGCAATAGGATTACATTCATAAAGCAAACGCAATTTTCCTTCTGGAGCCTTAGTACTTGTTGGATAAATATATATTCCCCCTTTGATCATGTTTCTATGAAAATCAGACACTAAAGATCCTATATATCTGGAAGTATATGGACGATCTTCTTCTTCTTCCTGACAATATTTTAAATAATCTTTCACCCCTTGTGGGAAATGAATATAATTACCCTCATTGATGGAATAAATATTCCCCTTTTCAGGAAATGTCATAGCTGGATGTGACAAATAAAAAGTACCGATGGCAGGATTTAAAGTAAAACCATTTACGCCATGCCCAGTTGTATAAACCAATAAAGTAGATGTTCCATACACCACGTATCCCGCCGCGACCTGAAGATTTCCGGGTTGTAAAAAGTCATCTTCCGTTACAGGGGTGCCCAGAGGTGAAACCCTTCTATAAATGGAAAAAATTGTTCCAACCGATACATTCACATCAATATTTGATGAACCATCCAAGGGGTCAATTAAAACAATATATTTATTGTCGTGTGATTTGTTCTTCCCTTCAATAATAACGAAATTATCCTCTTCCTCACTGGCGATACCACAAACTATTTGACGATTAACCAAGGTTCGCATAAAGACTTCATTGGCATAAACATCCAATTTTTGTTGATCTTCTCCCTGGATATTGGTCTCCCCTGCATCTCCAAGAATATCTACCAGTCCTGCCTTATTAACTTCATGATTCACCACTTTCGATGCCAATTTTATTGAGCTTATCAGACTGGATAATTCTCCCGAAGAATATTGAAAGTCTTTTTGGTTGTCTATAATATATTCACCTAACGTAGTATGGTTTTTCATTGATTTGGTTTTATATTGTTAGATCGATTGATAACCCAAAGATATTTTAAATTCAATAATAAATATGATTAAATTTGACAAAAATTTAATGTGAACGATCAAATGAACATTCGAAATGCGAATCCGTCGGATATGCCTTCTGTATTGAGATTAATAAAAGAACTGGCCAAATTTGAAAATGAACCCGAAGCCGTAGAAGTAACTGTTGAGAACTTGATCAACAGCGGATTTAAGAAAATACCGGCTTTTAAAGTTTATGTTGCGGAGAAAGAGGAGAGAATAGTAGGAATGGCTCTTTTTTACGAAAGATATTCTACCTGGAAAGGTAAGGCCATTCACCTGGAAGACCTAATAGTAGAGGAAGAATTCAGAGGAAAAGGTATTGGAAATGCACTGTATACGGAAGTCTTAAAATATGCTTATAAAAATAATTTCAAGCGTGTTGTCTGGGAAGTTTTAGATTGGAATACACCGGCAATCGACTTCTATGAAAGTACGGGAGCGAAACTTTTAAAGGAATGGAGAGTTGTACACATGGATGAAAAATCATTATATCACTTTACGCAAAATATTACTTAACTTATTTATGATAATTGCAAAATTTTTAATCGATGAAAATCTATAAGTTTGGAGGAGCCTCAGTAAAAGATGCTGATGGTGTTAAAAATCTACTCAAAATTTTGAAAGAAGTGGGTTATGATGAAACCTTGATCATCATTTCCGCTATGGGAAAAATGACGAACGCCTTCGAAAAAATTACTTCTTCCTATTATAATAAGAACAAAGACCTTTCCCATTATATAGAAACTGCAATCGCATTTCATAAAGATATTATCGAAGATCTATTTGTTAATTTAAAAACTGAAATATTAACTGAAATTGAAGATATTTTTGATGAGCTCTTATTTTTTACCGATAATAATTCTGTTACAGATTACAATTATATTTATGATCAGATAGTGAGCAAAGCTGAATTAATATCTACTAAAATTTGCAGTTATTATCTTTCGGAAAATGGCATACCCAATAAATGGCTTGACGTTAGAAAATGTATTAAGACAAATAGTGATTATAGAAGAGCGGGAGTAGACTGGGAGAAAACCTCAAGACTAATAAAAGAACATGTCAATGGTTCTTCCTTGATCATTACGCAAGGATTTATTGCTTCGGATCACAATAATAACACTACAACTTTGGGTAGGGAAGGATCAGATTATACAGCAGGAATTTTCGCTTACTGCCTGGATGCTGAAAAAACAATTATTTTTAAAGATGTTGCAGGAGTCTTGAATGCAGATCCCAGAAACTTTGATGATACAACTTTATTAAACCAAATTTCTTATAGGGAGGCAATAGAAATGGCTTTTTACGGCGCTTCGGTTATCCATCCTAAAACTCTTCAACCTCTTCAAAGAAAAGAAATTCCATTATTTGTAAAATCTTTTAAAAATCCGAAAAATGAAGGTACCATAGTTTGCAAAGGAGCAAATTTAATACCAAAAATACCCTGTTTTATTGTAAAGAAAGATCAGATACTCTTGTCCATTTCCGCAAAGGACTTTTCATTTATAATGGAAGATGATATAAGTGAAATATTTGATTTCTTCCATCAATACAAATTAAAAGTTAATCTGATCCAAAATTCAGCAATTAGCTTTTCTGTTTGTCTTGAAGATAATTTCAATGCATTCAATAAGTTATATGAAAAACTTAAATTAAATTACCTTTGTTTATACAATAAAAATGTATCCCTTTTTACGATCAGACATTTTACCAAAGCTTCTATTATGAAAATAGAGAAGAATAAGGAAGTTTTAGTGAAACAGTTGAGCAGAGAAACTGTTCAAATTGTTGTAAAAAATTGAAATTATTATATGAGTTTAGTAACTTCTAAAGAAATAGCAAATATCCTGCATTTGGATAAATATGGTTTTTTAGGAACCTCATTGGGTTGGATATTACTAAAAACTTTACGCATTACTAAATTGAACAAAATATATAATAAGCATAAAAATAAAAGTGATATTGAGTTTTTAGATGCTATTTTAAAAGAAATAAAAATAGAATTTCAGATTCCGAAAGAAGATCTAAACAGGATACCAATACATGGACCATTTATAACAATTTCAAATCATCCTTTAGGGGGAATAGATGGCGTGTTATTATTAAAATTACTTGTCGCACGAAGACCGGATTTCAAAATAATTGCAAATTTTCTGTTGCACAGAATTGAACCGCTAAAAAAGTATGTTATGCCTGTTAACCCTTTTGAAAATAGACAGGAAGCGCAATCGAGCATGTCAGGTATAAAAAGTGCTCTACTTCATTTACAAAACGGAAATCCTCTCGGAATTTTTCCCGCGGGCGAAGTGTCAACTTATAAAGACGGAAAATTGGTTGTGGACAAACCATGGGAACCGGGCGCAATTAAATTGATAAAAAAAGCAAACATTCCGGTTATTCCAATATACTTTCATGCTAAAAACAGTAAGCTTTTTTATTTTTTATCGGGGATGAGTGATACGCTTCGAACGGCTAAATTGCCTTCTGAATTTTTGTCTCAAAAAAATAGAACTATTAAAGTAAGAATAGGAAAACCAATATCTGTTAAAGAACAGAATAACTATGAAAATTTAAGCGACTTGCAAAATTTTATTCGCAAAAAAACTTATATGTTGGCAAATCCTTTTGAAAAAACAAAAAATGTTCTAAGGACCTCAGCCTTAAAATTTTCTAAAGCACCAAAAAAAATTATTGAGGCAATAAGCTTGGAAAAAATAGAAAATGAAATTGATGTATTAGATAATAATAATTCATGTTTGTTAAGCAGTAAGAATTACAAAGTATATTTGGCTGATAGTAAACATATAAATAATATTTTATTAGAAATTGGAAGATTGAGAGAAAAAACCTTTCGTGAAGTTGGAGAGGGAACAAATAATGAGTATGATTTAGACAAATACGACAATTTTTATAAACATATGTTTTTATGGGATGATAGTGCGAAAAAAATTGTCGGAGCCTATAGAATGGGATTGGGGAAAATGATTTTTAAAAAATATGGTATTGAAGGATTTTATTTAAATGAACTTTTCAAAATTGAACCCGAATTAAATACCATGATGAAGAGAACAATTGAAATGGGCAGGGCTTTTATTATTAATGAATATCAGCAAAAACCTATGCCGCTATTTTTATTGTGGAAGGGAATTGTTCATGTGACTTTGCGATATCCAGAACACAAATATCTTATGGGAGGTGTAAGTATAAGTAATAAATTTTCTAACTTTTCTAAATCTCTAATGATAGAATTTATGAAATCTAACTATTACGATCCCTATATCGCTCAATTTGTAAGACCTAAAAAAGAATACAAAGTAAAACTGAATGACGTCGATAAAGATTTTGTCTTTGACACAACAAAAGCTGATGTAAATAAATTTGATAAGATCATTGACGAACTGGAACCTGGAAATTTGCGTTTACCTGTTTTACTAAAAAAATATATAAAACAAAACGCTAAATTAGTGGCTTTTAATGTCGATCCGAAATTTAATAACGCAGTGGATGGATTAATGTATCTTCGTATTGCCGATTTACCGGACAGAACTGTAAAACCTGTTTTGGAAGAATATTTGGCAGAGTTAGAGAAAAATTTAAGTGTGAATAAACCAATTATATAATGAATAAGAAACCTAAAATTGCTGTTATCGGAGGTGGAAGTTGGGCGACTGCCATTATTAAAATGTTATCAGAAAATCTTGAAGAAGTAGGCTGGTATATGCGGAGCGTTTATATAGTTGAACACATTAAATTAAATAAGCACAATCCTAATTATTTAAGTTCTGCAGAGCTTCACCCTGAAAAATTATTCTTTTCACATGATATTAATGAGATGATCGACTACGCTGATTATCTAATATTTGTTGTACCATCAGCATTTTTGAAAGCAGAATTGGACAAAATTGAAGTTTCACTTGAAGGAAAAGTAATTTTTTCTGCTATTAAAGGTATCGTACCTGAATCAGGATTAATTGTAGGAGAGCATTTTCATGAAAAATTACAGGTCCCATTTAAAAATATTGGAGTCATTACCGGACCATGTCATGCAGAAGAAGTTGCAATGGAAAGATTATCCTATTTAACCATTGCCTGTCAGGATGAGGAGAAGGCGAAATGTTTGGCCAATCTCTTAGCAAGCAGATACATAAAAACTAAAATTTCGGATGATATTATTGGTACAGAGTACGCAGCCATGTTAAAAAATATTTATGCAATAGCTGCCGGAATTGCACACGGATTAGGTTATGGAGACAATTTTCAATCTGTTTTAATGTCCAATTCTATTCGAGAAATGAAAAGGTTTATTAAAAAAGTACATGAAATGAAAAGAAACATCAACAACTCTGCATATTTAGGAGATTTGTTGGTTACCGGATATTCTACATTTAGTAGAAACAGAATGTTTGGAAATATGATAGGAAAAGGATATACCGTAAAATCGGCAATGCTCGAAATGAGCATGGTTGCAGAAGGGTATTACGCAACAAAAAGTGCCTTCCTGATCAATCAGAAAAACGAGGCTAAAACTCCAATAATCAATACTGTTTATGCCATTTTATATGAAAAAAAAGATGCTAAAACAGAGCTTCACAAATTAACCGATTTGATAGATTAGTTTCAATGCCTATTACGTCCCGTTTAAGAAATTTGAGCACCTACCTAATCCTTTAATTAGCGATTACAGGATGCAACCATTTTTTTGCCACTTCTATATTGATTTCCTTGCGATCCGCGTAATCTTCAATTTGATCCTTAGTTATTTTTCCCAGACCAAAATATTTTGCATCTGAATTACCGAAATAATATCCTGATACAGCAGCAGCTGGCCACATGGCAAGGCTTTCAGTTAGAGAAACCCCTATAGTTTTTTCCACATCCAGCAGTTTCCAAATTGTTTCTTTCTCTAAATGATCCGGGCAAGAAGGATATCCGGGAGCCGGTCTGATTCCTTTATAAGTTTCTTTAATCAGCTCATCATTGGTTAAATCTTCCTGAACGGAATATCCCCAATGTCTGGTGCGTATTTGTTTGTGTAAATATTCTGCAAAGGCCTCTGCAAATCTATCAGCTATTGCTTGAACCATTATGGCGCTGTAATCATCATCTTTTTCTTTATAGGTCTTGGCCAATTCATCCGCTCCAAAAATTGCAACACAAAATGCACCCATATAATCTGTGCGACCACTATCTTTTGGTGCTATAAAATCTGCTAAGGCGATATTTGGCACTCCTTCCCGCTTTTTTGATTGCTGGCGTAAGGTTCTGAAGATCTCAATTTCCTTTCCTTTTTTCTGAATAGAAATATCGTCTTTGTTAATGGTATTGGCTTCAAACAATCCAAATAAAGCTTTTGGCTTTAAAGATTGGTTTGCAATGATGTCATTCATCATTTTTTGGGCATCCTCGTATAAATGAGTGGCTTGTTCTCCAACAACTTTATCCTTTAATATTCTTGGGAATTTGCCATGTAGATCCCAGGATCTAAAAAACGGACTCCAATCAACAAAAGGCAACAGTTCTTTTAAACTTATTTGTTTTAGAATCTGTACTCCCATTTCTTTTGGCTTTACAATGGTGGTAGTATCCCAATCAATTTTAAACTTGTTATTCCGAGCTTCTTCAATGGTCACATAGGATTTTACCTTTCCTCGCGCTAAGAATTTTTCACGAAAATCATCATAATCCTTCTTCAATTTTGCAATATACTCATTGGAAGATTTTTTGTTTAGCAGATTTCCTACTACTGTTACCGCTCTGGAAGCATCATGAACATAAACAACGGCATTTTTGTATTCCGGATTTATCTTAACTGCGGTATGAGCCTTTGACGTAGTTGCCCCGCCGATCAATAGTGGGATCTCAAAATTTTGACGTTCCATTTCTTTTGCCAAATAAACCATTTCATCCAGCGATGGAGTAATTAATCCTGAAAGTCCAATAATATCAACATTTTCTTTTTTTGCCGTCTCAATGATTTTTTCAGGAGGAACCATTACCCCTAAATCGACAATTTCATAATTGTTACAGCCTAATACAACGCTTACAATATTTTTACCAATATCATGTACATCGCCCTTTACAGTGGCCATTAACACCTTCCCCATACCATTTCCCCCCACAGCTGAAGTATCCTTGGAGGATTTAGTGGCCCTTTTAGCTTCTTCAATATATGGATTCAAATAAGCCACGGCTTTTTTCATTACTCGTGCTGATTTAACCACTTGAGGTAAAAACATTTTTCCGGAACCGAAAAGATCTCCAACTACATCCATCCCGGTCATTAAATTTCCTTCAATAACTTCAATTGGTTCAGAGGCTTGCAATCTAGCTTCCTCTATATCATCAATAATATAGGTGTCAACACCTTTTACAAGAGCATGTGTTATTCTTTCTTGTAGCGTATTTTCTCTCCAGGATTCATCAATGATTTTTTCTTTTTTGGTGCCTTTTACTGTTTCAGCAAAATCCAATAACCGTTCTGTGGCATCAGCACGTCTGTCTAAAATCACATCTTCAACACGTTCTAACAGATCTTTTGGTATATCATCATAAACCTCTAACATGGAAGGGTTTACGATCCCGATATTCATTCCGGCCTGAATAGCGTGATAAAGAAAAACGGAATGCATCGCTTCCCGTACGGTGTTATTTCCTCTAAACGAAAAAGACACATTACTCACCCCACCACTAACACTCACATTAGGAAGATTTTTTCTTACCCAAGCTGTAGCTTCGATAAAATCAATTGCATTTTTTCTGTGTTCTTCCATTCCTGTTGCCACAGGAAATATATTCAGATCAAAAATAATGTCTTCAGAAGGGAAGCCAACCTTATCAACCAAAACACGATAGGAACGCTCAGCAATTTCAATGCGTCTTTGATAATTATCTGCCTGGCCTTTTTCGTCAAAGGCCATTACGATTATAGCCGCACCATACCGCTTTATTTGTGTCGCCTGCCAAATAAAATTTTCCTCACCTTCTTTCAAGGAAATAGAGTTTACAACACATTTTCCCTGAACTACTTGTAAACCAGCTTCAATAATTTCCCATTTTGAGCTATCGATCATAATAGGTACTCTGCAAATATCAGGTTCTGCCGCAATTAGATTTAAAAAACGAACCATAGATTCTTTTCCATCGATCAACCCATCATCCATATTAATATCGATGATCTGTGCACCCCCATCCACCTGATGACGTGCAATTGCCAGTGCCTCATCAAATTTTTCCTCTTTTATCAAACGCAAAAATTTGCGAGACCCCGCAACGTTGGTTCGTTCACCAACATTTATAAAATTGCTGTTTTCGCTTAAGATCAGAGGTTCTAATCCTGAAAGATGCATGTACTTTCTTTGGTCGATAGCAGTTTGTTGTTGATTGTTTGGTTCCATAGCTATTGAAAGATAAACTTATTTTCTAATGAGAGCATTTTGTTGGTTGTTGTTGGTTATTAGTTGTTGGTTTTTAATTCAATTTTTTAATTATTTTATGCAACATAATCCGTATTTACTAAAAGATAAACTTGTTTCTTAATTCATGGATTTCGTTGGTTGTTGATTGTTGTTGGTTGTTGGGTTTCATATCTATTTTGTTTTGTAATAGTTAATGAAACCGTTGAGTAATTTTTTACAAACAGTTATTTTATTCAACATAATTTCACTTTTATTATTAGAAACATAATCCATATCAATCGAAATATAAACTTGAGCTTCTAACTCGTATAAAGAACCCCTAGATATATATAAAAAATGAATGGTTTCTTTAGAGGTTCGCCTTCCACACCCTTCTGCAATATTTGAAGGGACAGAAACTGCACATCTTCTAATTTGACTGGTTAAACCATAGATCTCTTCTTTTGGAAATGAAGCCGTTAATTCATAGACTAACTTAACCAATTCCCGACTCTTTGTCCAAACATTTAAATCTATATACTTCATTTTTTTGTTGTTAGTTGTTGGTTGTTGGTTCCTAATCTATTGAAAGGTAAACCTGTTTTCCAATTCTTACTTTCTAACAACTGTCAACCACCAACCACCAACTAAACACCAACAACCAATTTCCTCGGTTCATATTTTGATGCTATATCTGCAATTGCTTTTATATGTTCGGGTGTTGTACCGCAGCATCCACCAATAATATTTATTAAATTCTTTTTAAGATATTCTTCTATTTGCTCCGCCATTTCTTCTGGTGACTCATCATATTCTCCAAATGCATTTGGCAGTCCCGCATTAGGGTGCGCGGAGACACCAAACTCCGTTTTAGGAGCAATAGCTTCTAAATGTGGTTGCAACAAATTAGCTCCCAAAGCACAATTAAAACCTACAGTAAGTAGTGGAACATGTGAAACAGAAATTAAAAAGGCTTCAGCTGTCTGACCCGATAAAGTTCTACCGCTGGCATCCGTAATTGTTCCGCTTAACATAATTGGGATATCTATATTTCGTTCTGCCTTTATCTCTTCAATGGCAAACAAGGCGGCCTTTGCATTCAAAGTATCAAATACTGTTTCAACCAAGAGTAAATCTACTCCTCCATCGATCAAGGCTTCCGCCTGTTCTTTATATGCAATTCGAAGATCATCAAATGTAACCGCCCTGTAACCGGGGTCATTTACATCAGGCGACATACTTGCAGTTCGGTTTGTAGGCCCCATAGAACCAGCAACAAATCTTGGTTTTTCAGGATCTCTTCTGGTAAAATCGTCAGCTACTTCTCTGGCTATTTTAGCAGATTCACAATTAAGTTCGTAAACAAGATCCTCCATATTATAATCTGCCATGGCTATGGTAGTACCCGAAAAAGTATTGGTTTCAATTATGTCTGCACCAACTTCTAAGAATTTAGCATGGACTTCCTTAATTGCTTCCGGTTGGGTTATCGACAACAGGTCGTTATTTCCTTGCAGTGGAGTTGGGTAATCTTTAAAACGATCCCCTCTAAAATCTTCTTCTGTAAATTTATAGGCTTGCAACATGGTCCCCATCGCACCATCCAGAACTAGAATTCGTTTTTTTATTTCCTCTTTTATATTATTCATCGCTTTGGGTTTTTACCAATAATCACGTTTCTTACCTCTTTATTGCTATACTTGCGTTAGGGATTGCAGAGGTATCCTTTTTTGTAAAAAAAGATCTAACGGAAAGCCCGACCCCTTAGGGAAACGCCCTTAAAAATATCTTCACAAAAGTAATTGATTTAATTATTTTCGTCAAATAAATTGGATGATAAATAACGATCCCCTCTGTCGCAAATTACGGTTACAATAATCGCATTTTCCAGATTTTCAGCCAGTTTAAGGACACTTGCAACTGCGCCACCGCTACTCATACCGGCAAATATCCCTTCTTCTTTTGCCAGGCGTTTGGTCATTGCTTTCGCTTCTTCTTCACTCACTTCAATTACCTGATCCACTTTGGATGGATCAAAAATTTTGGGTAAATACTCCTCCGGCCATTTTCTAATACCGGGAATCTTAGAATTATCTGTAGGTTGGCACCTACGATAGTAATGTTATTATTTTTCTCTTTTAAATAGGTTGAAACCCCCATAATCGTTCCTGTAGTACCCATTGCTGATACAAAATGCGTTATTTCTCCACTAGTGTCCTTCCATATTTCCGGTCCGGTGGTTTTATAGTGCGCTTTCCAATTATCTTGATTTTCAAACTGATTTAACAAAAAATATCCTTTTTCTTTATTTAATTTTATCGCAAAATCTCTGGAACCTTCAATGCCAACCTCTGCAGAGGTCAAGATTACCTCCGCACCATAAGCCCTCATTGTTTTTACTCGTTCAACTGTAGAATTTTCCGGCATTATTAAGATCATATTTAATCCTAACAGCTGAGCAATAAATGCCAAAGCTATTCCCGTATTTCCACTAGTAGCTTCTACTAACGAATCTCCTTTTTTAATATCACCCCGCTCTAAAGCTTGGTGAATCATGTTAAAAGCCGGTCTGTCTTTAACACTACCTCCTGGATTATTTCCTTCTAATTTTAAAAAGAGTCTTATCCCTTTTTTAGAGAGAATATTACGGACCTCCACTAATGGTGTATTGCCTATTTGGTCGGTTATACTTTTACCTTGTATCATTTAATGATTTGATTAAACCCTGATTATATAATAGAATTTTGTTATAAGGGTTAAAAAGGTAAAATTAGGTTATTTTTTGTAAAATATTTAAGGTTTGGTTAGGAGATGTATTTTTGTTAAACAGCTTTTTGAACTACATTTGCCCTTAAAACCTCCACAGTTTTGAAAATGACTTGGCGTCATTCAAATATTTTATAGCAAAAGATAAAGAAGGTTTATTCTCTTTAATTTGATAGGTCAACGATGAAAAAGAAGCGTCCAGGGCAATTATATCGCTCTCTATAAAATAGGTGTCAAAATCTCTTATTATTCCTGCTTGTGTATTGGTTTTTATTCCTTCTGCAATAAGCACTGCCTTTGCGGTATTGATAAGCACGGTATAAGAATGATAAATACTATCTGCCCATTTTCCCAATTGAAGTGCTTCCGTTGCATTTTCAATCTTTTCCTCACTTTCAAACAATAAAGTAGCTATTAGATCTATAATTACTCCGGCACATTCTCCAGTTCCAATTGCTTTTATATATGATCTTTCATGGCCCCAATCCACGAAATCATCTTCTTTAAGGTTCGAAATATCCGACAAGGGTTTTAGCAATTCATAAAAATACTTTTCACCTTGTCTGTCATAGTAATTAAGGAAAGATTCTCCCTTGATTACATTTTGGTCATAATTATCTAAAATAAACCGCAAGGCTTCCGGACCTCTTTTGCTAGGAATTTTAATCACTTTGTCACCAAATCGTCCCTGGCCATCTCCCAGAATACCTCCTCCTAACAGAACTTGTAGTGCAGGCGCAACATAATTTCCAGATTTAATTGACATTCCCTGAAAGCCAATATGGGCCATATTATGTTGACCACAGGCATTCATACAACCGCTTATTTTTATGGTTACATCCTTATTGTTTACATAAGTGGGATATTCATTCTTTAATACTTCCTCCAAAACTCTGGCTATTCCTGTACTACTTGCTATGCCTAAATTACAGGTATCTGTTCCCGGGCAGGCGGTAATATCGAGCGTACTATTATAACCTGTTTCCGCAAACTCCAATTTTCGTAATTGAGTATAGAAAAATGGAATTAGATCTTCTTTTACATTTCTAATAATTATGTTTTGACGTAAGGAAAGTCTTATTTCATTTCCTGCATATTTTTTAACCAGATCAGCCAATATTCTGGCTTGATCCGTATAAAAATCTCCCAATCTAATCTTTAATCCTATGGCAAATAAACCATCTTGTTTTTGTTTAAAAACATTTGTTTCTTTCCAAACATTATAAAGCTCTAGGTCATCAATAATTACTGAGGGAGCTTCTATTTCAGGTAGAATAATTGGTTTATCGAAATCGTCAGTATCAACATGATATGTTTGATAAGACAATGCCTTTTGCTCTTGTTGAACAAGGCTAACAAAAGAATCTAATCCAATATCTTGTACCAAAAATTTTAATCTGGCTTTTGCTCGTTTAGCACGTTCTCCATATCGATCAAAAACTCTTAAAACACTTTCAATGAATGGAATTATTCTATCAGCTTCTAAAAAATTAAATGCAACCACAGCATTTCTAGGTTGTGCACCCAATCCTCCTGCCAAAAGAATTTTAAATCCTCTTTTAAATTCTCCATCGATTTCTTTTATTTTGGCTATAAACCCAAGATCATGTATAAAACTCAAAGCGGTATCTTCATCAGTTCCTGAAAACGATATTTTAAATTTCCTCCCCATTTCCTGACAGATCGGATTTCTCAGGAAGAATTTGAAAGTAGCATCGGCATAGGGTGATACATCGAAGGGTTCCTTAGGGTCTATCCCGGCAGTTTCTGAAGCTGTAATATTTCGAACAGCATTACCGCATGCTTCACGTAAAGTTATATTATCTTTTTCTAATTCAGACCATAACTCAGGTGTTCTATCCAGACTAACATGGTGAATTTGTATATCCTGACGGGTTGTAATATGTAATCTCCCTCTTGAATACTCATCTGAAACGTCGGCTATTCTGTTTAATTGCTCCGAAGTAACTCTGCCAAAAGGCAGTTTAATTCTTATCATTTGAACTCCCGGCTGTCTTTGCCCGTATATTCCACGCGCCAATCGGAGAGATCTAAATCTATCGTCGTCAATTTTGCCCTCATGAAAAAGTTGAATTTTACGCTCTAAATCCAAAATATCCCTTTGTACAAGAGGATTCTCAATTTCTGTTCTAAAACTTTCCATAATCCTTTTATTGAAGATGTATTCCACATTCTCTGTTACTTAATACTTTTGTTGGATCATAATAAGAATTGTTCTTTGGCAGGCTATGTGCGATCAAATACGCTTCCAATTGTTCATCTGTCCAATAATAAAAAGGGCTTACCTTTAATACGCCGTCCTTATTAACACTCAAAATATCCTTTGAACTTCTATATTCAGTTTGCCTAACTCGGATATTGGTAAACCACATTTCCGGATCCAGTTCCTTAAAGGCTCTTCTAAAAGGCTCCAATTTTACAATTTCTGTAAACTCATTATGCTTTGGATCATGTACATCCGGTATACCTAAAGTAGCGTCTGTGTATGCTGATGTTTGTAAAGGAGAATATTTGTGTACATTTAATTCGAACTTCTCAATTAGATCTGCTGAATGTCTGTATGTGTCCGGCGTGTTATATCCGGTATCGCACCATATAACTCTAATATCCTTATCCTGATGGAAGAAAGTGTTTAAAAGTACAGCAGAATATATACCAAAACTTGTGGTTACGACCCTGTTTTCTGTTAAACCCAAAGCCCAGGAAATTATTCCTTCCGGAGATTTTCCTCTTAGTTCGTTATTCCAATGTGCTATATTTATATTCTCGCTTATCATCTTATTTTATTTTAACCACTATTACCCTATAGGTTTAGTAGATTTAAGCACAAAGATATATTAAAATTTATATATTCCAAGTATTTAACAAAAATTTGTGAAAATAATCAGGCAGTAAACTAGTGTCAAGTCAGGTGTGCTGTGTCGTATAAGTTGAAGTTATTTTTGTTGAGGGAAAGGCAAAATATTTCCGCATAGCCGCAGCTATGGTTAAATACTTTTAACGCATCTATCGATAAACAGAACGATACCTGGTATGACTAAAATATTCTTGGGTTGGCTCTAGGTCAAATCAGCTAAGGAGTTATTTCTAAATATTTCAAGTGTATTGTCTCTTACCTGAATCATGATCCTATACACACCGCATGATTTTTCATCTTCGCAGTCATCACATTTTTCATAATAATTAAGACTTACACATGGTACCATTGCAATTGGTCCTTCTAATATTCGAATTACATCTGTCAATGGTACTTCTGAAGCTTTTTTCAACAAATATTATCCACCGCCTTTACCTTTCTTTGATCCTAAAAATCCTGATTTTCTTAATGTTAGCAAGATACTTTCGAGAAACTTGTGTGGAATATTTTGATGTTTAGAAATAGTTGCTATTTGGACCATCTGACCGAAATCCTGAGCAGCAATATATGCAAGAGCTTTTAGTCCGTATTTAGTTTTCTTTGATATCATGTTACTAATATAAGTAATTTTTCATTTTTTGCATTTAAAAGTTCGAAT
>PVMK01118340.1_pt1 | contig 27244 bp, 37 predicted proteins | sample 1853481 | NCBI WGS metagenome assembly PVMK01 (sample SAMN08533507, study PRJNA380276) | Marine sediment metagenome, whole genome shotgun sequencing project. | reverse complement strand
GCAGTGGCTTGCTTATGTAAGCTCAAAAGAGGTATGGCTATGAATATCAAGATGATGAAAGTCATGGTGATCACCGCCGGGCTGACCGTCGGACTGGCGGGTTGCGAGACATTTCAGACGTATAACCCGTTTACGCAAGAGCCGGAAACCAGCAATGCAGCCAAGGGCGCGATGATTGGTGCAGCAGCTGGCGCTGTGGTTGGACTGGCGTCCGGCGATGATGCAGTTGAGCGCCGCCAACACGCTTTGATCGGTGCTGGCGTTGGCGCGCTCGCAGGTGGCGCAATCGGTTACTACATGGACAAGCAGGAAGCCGAGTTGCGGGCAGAATTGGAAGGTACTGGCGTCAGCGTAACTCGTATCGGCGACAATATTACGTTGAATATGGCTGGCAACATTACTTTCGCGACCAACAGCGCGGACCTGAGCCCGGCTTTTTTCGATGTGCTCACTTCCGTTTCAAAGGTGTTGGCCGAATATGAGCAGACTGTCGTTGAGGTAGCCGGGCATACCGATAGCAGTGGTTCCGACGCTTACAATCAGAGCCTGTCGGAACGGCGTGCTGGCTCGGTAGCGCAGTATCTTCAGTCGCAAGGGATAATCAACGAACGTCTGTTGACCATCGGCCTCGGCGAAAGTATGCCGGTTGCCGATAATTCGATGTCGAGCGGCAAACAGGCGAATCGCCGGGTCGAAATCACGATGGTTCCGGTTACGATGCAGACTGCCAAATTATGAGGGCAAGCTAGCCTCTGATAATGCGCGGCAGGATCTGCTGATGGCGCGGGCAGATTGATCGCGGGTTCTGATAGGCAGCGCCCGCGAATGCCTGCAAGTAGGACCGCAGGTCACCCAGGTTGACAATCTCGTCAACGAAACCGTGATGGGCGCAATAAAGAGGATCGGAGGTATTCCGGTAGCGCTCCGCGAGCGCATTCATTTTTTCGATAACCGGTTCAAGTGGCCGCTTGGCGTCTTTCTCTTTGACCGCCCGCCGGGCATACATCGCCACCGCCGCCGTTTCCCCGTGCATCACCGCGATATCGGTGGCTGCAGTACCGAGCGTAAACGCGTTGTGGCGATTCGCATTCGGGCCGCCGAGCACATAATGTGCCGCAGCGCTGCCCTTGCGAAGGACCACGAGCATCAGGGGAACGTCGGTCTGCTGGATGGAATAAATCAGCGACTGGCCGAGCCCCAACAGTTCGGCGCGCTCAGCCACGTCGCCGACATCAATGCCTGATGTATCCTGAAACCAGATCATCGGCACGCGGTCACGACCGCAGAGCGTGACGAACTCATTCATCTTGATCAGGCCCTGACGGTAAAGTTTGCCGCCGATGCCGGGATAGTCGGCGTACTCCGGATAATTCTTGCCGAGAAAGCCCTGCCGGTTGCCGATACAGCCGACCAGCATGCCGTCGATCTTGCAGAGGCCGGTGTACATCTCCGGTCCGTAGTCCGGGACGGAACTCCAGATGCTCGCTGCCGTCGACAAGCCGCGCAAGAACCTGCTCAAAGTCGTAGGTCTCTTTCTGATTGAATGGGGAGCAGGCTGTACAGGTCGTCGGAGGAAAAAGCGGGATCAGCCGGTTTTGCGACCCGGAAGAATTCCGGCGCATAGGCCGGTGTGCCCTTCATGTAGTCCTTGATTCCATCAAGAACGCCGGTCTCCTCTTCATAGACGTGAGAAAAGAAGCCGGTATGCTCAAAGTGCGTCTCCACATTGCCCGGTGGTCGACCGGAAAACTCGCGCGTTTTCGTAATAATTTCTTCGAGCATGGTCGCGTCAAATCCGCCACGTGGCGCCATCCCGGAAACAATCCCAACGCCGCCGACGGCCATGTTGGCATCCTTATGCGCTAACAGGATCATCGGGCTGATACTTTGATAGCCGCCACCAGCAGGATTCGTCCCGTAAATCCCTGCGAGCACGGGGACACCCGCCTGAGCCAGCTCGGCATGCCGGTAAAATGGAGTACCGGCGCCGCGCCGATCGGCATAAAATTTCTCCTGCTCGGTCAGTTTCGCGCCGCTGCAATTGACCAACCATACCAGCGGGATGTTCAGTCGCTGCGCCAGGTCGGTGACTGCGCAGGATGTTTTCGGATTGTCCGGGCAACCAGGCGCCAGCCATGACCTTGTTGTCAAAGCCGATGACGACCGCCCAGCGACCCCCGATTTTCGCCAGGCCGTCGACGACATTGGTCGTGCCCTCGGTATTGTCGAGCGGGTTGTACAAAGTATGCAACGGCGTCCAGCTTCCCGGTTCGACCAGGTACTCGATGCGCTGCCAAACCGTCATCCAGCCACGTGCGTTGATCTTTTCGGTGGGAAAGCCGACTTCCTCGACCTTTTTCTTTTCGCCGGCAATGGTGGCCTCGGCTTGCTCCAATTGGCCCTTGCTCTCGAGCGCACGCTTGATACGGCCGGCCTTCAGTTCCTTGCCGAAAGTATCCATGTGTTCGAAATACGATTTCATTCTTGCATGTCCTTATCTAGCGATTTTTGGTGAATCCGCAGGCGACACCGGAAATAATTATTTTCTGCACGTTCGATGTTCCTTCGACAACCTGCAATGACTTGGCGTCGCGATAGAAGCGCTCTGCCGGATACTCTGTCGAGAAACCGTAGGAGCCAAAAATCTTCATGCACTCATTGGCGGCATGCACAGCGGCCTCGGAAGCTGCAAGTTTCGCGATCGAAGTTTCGTACTGGTTTGGTCGATTCTGATCCTTGAGCCACGCAGCGCGGTATACCAGGAGCTTCGCCGCTTCGTGTTCGACCACCATTTCGGCGATCTGCGCCTGGATCATCTGATGTTTGGATATCGGCTTGCCGAACTGGGTACGCTCATTGGCGTAGTTGATGGACAACTCGAGGGCGCCGCCGGCGACACCCAGGGCGCCGGCGGCACAGTTGATGCGCGTGTTGTTGAGCTGCCACATGCATATCTTGAAGCCTTGCCCTTCCTCGCCGAGCAATGCGTCCTTCGGAATTTTCGCACCGTCAAAGACAAATTCGCCGGTTGGCGAGCAGTGTAAACCGAGCTTGGTATCGATGGCTTTTGCGGTGCAGCCTTCAATGTTTTTCGGCTCGATTATAAATGCCGAAATGCCTTTGTGGCCTGCATCTTTGTCCGTATAAGCGTATAGCAGCCCGGCATCACCAACTTGTGCATTGGAGATCCACAGCTTGCTGCCTTGTACTTCCCAGTGATCTCCCTTATCGACAGCGACAGTTCTCATGCTGGCGACATCCGAGCCGGAGTTTGGTTCGGTCATCGCAAAAAAGCCCAGCTTTTCCCCTGAAATCCAGCCGGGAATATATTTTTCCTTCTGTGCAGCGGTACCGAAGCGGGCGACCGTCAACGGCGGCCCGAGATTCTGCATGTTGAATTGCACCCGCCAGGAAGCCGAGACGCGCGCGACCTGCTCGGCCATGAGAACGGATTCCAGGAACCCCATGCCGTTGCCACCAAGCTCATCGGGCAACGCGCAGGCGAAAAACCCGAGTTCACCCATGCGGCCGACACGATCAGCGCGAAACTCGTGTTTCTTTTCCTCCTCCTCAAGTGTGGGGGCTATATCTTCCTCGGCAAACCGCCGCGCCGTATCCTGTACAAGGAGTTGCTCTTCTGTCAGTTCAAACATTGATTCCCATCACTCCGTTCGTTGCCTACTCAATCGATCACGGCCATCACATCATCTTCTTCGACCGCATCGCCCTTTCTTGACCCGGATTTCCGAAACGCTGCCGTCACAGGGCGCATAAACCGGGATCTCCATTTTCAGCGCTTCAACGACGAATAATTCATCGTCTTCTTCAACGGTGTCGCCGACCTCAACGGAAACTTTCCAAACGTTACCCGCAAGCGCGGCCAGAACTTCTTGTGCCATGTCAAATCCTTATCTCTTATTAATCTACTTTAGTAACGTCAGAAAAATACCGGCCGCAATAACGGTGCCAATCACACCGGCAATATTCGGTCCCCATTGCAAACATCAGCAGGTGGTTCCTTTTGTCCGCTTCCATTCCCATCTTCTGCACCACACGGGCTGCCATTGGCACCGCCGACACGCCCGCACCACCCACGAGTGGATTGATCTTGTCAGAGGTAAACAGGTTCATGATCTTTGCCAGGATGACGCCAGTCGCGGTGCCGATCATGAACGCAACCAGCCCGAGGGAAAATATAAATATCACTTCCTGTCGAAGAAAGTTCTCGGCACTCATGGTTGCGCCGATGCTTATCCCTAAGAAAATTGTGACGATATTCATCAACGAACTTTGTGCCGTTTCCGTCAGGCGTTCCACGACCTTTGATTCGCGAAACAGATTTCCCAGCATAAACATTGAAATCAGCGGTGCAGACGCGGGCACCAGCAATATGATTACCACGGTTGCCACAACCGGAAACAACAGTTTCTCGCGAGCGCCGACCTTACGCCCCTTTTTCATTTTGATCTTACGTTCACTCTCTGTTGTTAACAAACGCATGATCGGTGGCTGGATAATCGGTACAAGCGCCATGTATGAATAAGCTGCAACAGCACAGGCGCCGAGCAGATGTGGCGCAAGTTTCGCCGCAAGAAATATCGTTGTTGGCCCATCCGCACCGCCAATGATGCCGATAGTCGCTGCTTCTTCGAGCGTAAAGCCGACTGACGACGCAACAAAAAAAGTGATGTAGACGCCCGCCTGCGCCGCGGCGCCAAGGAAGATCAACCGCGGTTGCGAGAGCAGGGGGCCAAAGTCTGTTAGTGCGCCGAGACCGAGGAAAATCACCGGCGGAATGATCTCCCACTCAATACCATAGTGATAGAAACGCCAGATCAGGCCGGCTCCGGGCTCCATAAGGGTGGTCAGTGGAAGATTGGCGATCAGAATGCCGAAACCGATGGGCAGCAGCAGCAGTGGCTCATACTTCCTGTGGATCGCCAGATACATCAGTGTGGCGCTGATCAGCCACATGACACCCATCCCCGGTGTCATGGCGAAAACGCCCATATGCTCGAATATAGCCACGCTACTCGGTCTTATCGGGTGTGGTACCCATGGCGCTTACCAGTGCGATGAGTTTCATGGCCAGGTAGAGGACTGCCATGCCGATGAATACACCGGTGATTCCGTTGACAAATATGTCTACCGTTGTTGCCACTGTGTTGCTCCGCTTTGCTTATTGCCGGCCTGGTCCATGCGGCAGGGAGCGTATCATCCCGTAATGGGTTGACCGATTCAATCTCGCCGGAGAAGGCAGGGAGGCATAAACGAGAAACCCCGTGCTAGCCAAGCCTGAACGGGGTTCGTGTCTGTGGGAGCGGCTTCAGCCGCGAATGGTTCGAACCTGGTTCGGGGCTAAAGCCCCTCCTACAGTGCAATTGGAAATTGCGTGAGCGACCAGCCGCGATTCCTTAAACCTCCATCACCGCGCCAAGCTTCTTGATTGCGCTGGCCTCGATCTGCCTGATGCGTTCCGCAGATACACCGTATATATCGGCCAACTCATGCAGCGTCTGCTTGTCTTCGGTCAGCCAGCGTGACTCGAGAATATCGCGGCTGCGCTCATCCAATGTCGTCAGCGCTTCTCTCATTTTCGCAGTGGCTCTGTCATGCCAGTCGGTCTTCTCAACCAGCACCGACGGATCCGATTCCGGACTCCGCAGATAGGCGGCCGGTGAAAATGCCCTGTCATCATCGTGTACATCGGGCAGCGGATCGAAGCCGGGATCGCGGGCACTCAGCCGGCGTTCCATCTCGTTGACTTCCTCAGGACTGACTCCGAGATCCTTCGCGACTGCCTCAGTTTCCGCATGCGATAGCCACGCAAGTCTTTTCTTCGATTTGCGGAGGTTGAAAAATAATTTGCGCTGCGCCTTTGTTGTCGCAACTTTGACGATGCGCCAGTTGCGCAATACGAACTCATGAATTTCGGCGCGGATCCAGTGCACGGCAAATGAAACCAGCCTTACATCGAAGTCGGGGTCAAAGCGTTTGACCGCCTTCATAAGGCCAACATTGCCTTCCTGGATGAGATCGGCGATCGGCAGGCCGTAGCCGGTATATCCCTTCGCGATATGGACAACAAAGCGCAGGTGAGCCATAACCAGCTCACGAGCGGCCTCGAGGTCGTCATTTTCGCGCAAGCGGCGGGCCAGCGCCTGCTCGTCTTCCTTGCTCAGGATAGGGATACCGCCAACCGACTGTATATAAGCACCCAGGCTTCCGACCGGGCCGGTCAGGTCGAGATCTTGAAGCGTTGTTGCGACTGCTGTTGTCATGGATATTACACCCTCCTTTGGATCGGGCAATTTTAGCACTCACCGCCTTAGAGTGCTAACAACAGGCATTAGTTCCCTGCAGGAATCCCGGGAAAATCAATACAAAGCAATTAGTTAACCAGATGCTGAATGGCTGGATTATGTCAGGTCACTGGCCGATGGGCTCAACGCGGCTCGATGCGCCGCATATGACGCGCCGCCGCGACCCAGGAACCGGCCAGCCCGAGCGTCACGCCTGCGCAGACAATCAACAGGCTTTCTGCGAGGTCCAGGGCGAGGATGCTAAACGGGCTGTTGTAAAGTCCCGCCAGCCGGCTAACGGGCGCCTCGATGGCGTAGAGTCCGTAGCGAACCAGGGCCAATGCGAACAGCCCGCCGCCGAGCCCGTACCACAGGCCTGAATAAAGGAATGGCCGCCGCACAAACGCATCGCTGGCGCCGATCAGTTTTGTGACTTCAATTTCTTCGTGCCGGTTCTGGATGTCGAGGCGAATCGTGTTGCCGATGATGACAATAATGGCGGCACCGAGTAATGCGGCACCGATGGCGATAGACCGCTGCAAGATGTCGAGGATGGCATGGAAGCGGCGCACCCATTCTGTATCGACCTGCACGATATCTGCCTCGGGAAGATTACCGAGTTCCTCGTGCAGGAGGCTAATCATAACTGCGGTATCGGCGCTACCCGGCCGCACCACCAGCGTGTGCGGCAACGGATTGACAGTGAGATGATCCAGCGCCTCACCAAATCCTGATTGATCCCGGAATTCGGCGAGGGCCTCGTCGGAAGAGATCAGCGTCACTTGTTCGACATCGGCACGTTGCTGAATGAGGTCTGCCAGGCGGCGGGCATCGTTGATCGATGTATCGGCTTGCAGATAGATCGAGAAGTCCAGTGCGCTGTCCCAGGTGGCACTGACGGACTGGGCATTCTTGATCAGTAAATGCATCGCTGAAGGCAACGCGAGTGTTACGGCGATCACCAGGATTGTCATCAAGCTGGCAAAAGGATGTCGCGCCAGCCGCCCGAGCGCAGCAATCGCGGTGCTGACGTGCCGCAGTGCCCAGCTCGCCAGTGGGCCGGACGAGCGTGGCGGGCTCAGTGTTTCCGTGGGCTTCAATGCTGCCATTCGGTCCGCTCCTGGTCGGACTCGAGCCTTTCTGCATACTCGGCAACGACGTCTTCTTCTTCCTCGTAACGCACCATGCCGTTGACCAGCGGTATGCGGCGACAACCCAGTTGATCGATCAGTGCAATATCATGACTCGCGATCAGGAGGGTTACGCCGACTTCGTTGAAGCGGCGGAAAATGCGCATGACCTCGAGTGAAAGATCGGGATCCAGGTTGCCCGTCGGTTCATCCGCGATCAGCAGTTTCGGGCGCGAAACAATGGCCCGGGCAATTCCGACCCGTTGTTGCTCGCCGGAGGACAGCGTCTCCGGAAACTGCTTTTCCTTGTGCAGCAGGCTGACCTGGTCAAGCGCCGCCCTGACCTTGCGCGCGGCGTCACGGTGACTGAGGCCCGCGATGATGAGCGGCAATGCGACGTTGTCGAATACCGGGCGGTCATAGAGCAGTTTGTGATCCTGAAACACCATGCCGATCTGGCGACGATAGGCAGGGATTTTTCTGCGTGAAACGCGACGCGTATTCTGTCCGTCAACGATGACCTGGCCACTGGTGGGTCGCTCGATCAATGCAATCAGGCGCAGCAGGGTGCTTTTGCCAGCACCGGAATGGCCGGTAACAAAGACCATCTCGCCTGTGTCGACGCTCAGGCTCAATCCCCGGAGCGCATCCTGCCCGCCAGGGAATCGCTTTGTTACGTTTTCTATTCGAATCAAAGCAAAAAATTCCTACGATGCATTACCGCTGGCCAGCAGTGCATCAACAAATTCGCTGGCGCGGAACGGCTGCATGTCCTCGACGTTTTCGCCGATGCCAATGAATCGCACAGGTATCCCCGAGTTTGCTGGCAATTGCGAGAAGAATACCGCCTTTGGCGGAGCCGTCCAGCTTGGTGACCGTAATTCCGGTCAATCCAAGCGCCTCATTGAATTTCTCCGCCTGCGCCAAGGCGTTCTGACCCTGGCTGGCGTCGAGGACCAGCATAATTTCCTGTGGCGCTGCCGGGTCTTGCCGCGCAAGCACCCGCTTGATTTTTGCCAGTTCATCCATCAGGCCCAGCTGTGTTTGCAGGCGGCCGGCGGTATCCGCCAGCAGCACATCGATATTGCGCGAACGGGCGGCTTCCCAGGCATCAAAAATGACGGCGGCGGGATCGGCCCCTGCCTGTTGCGCAATGACGGCTACCTCATTGCGCTCGCCCCACACCTGTAGTTGCTCGATGGCCGCAGCGCGAAAGGTATCAGCGGCGGCAAGCATGACCGAGTAGCCGTTGTCCTTGAGCTGCCTGGCCAACTTGCCGATCGTTGTTGTCTTGCCGGCGCCATTGACGCCGACCACGAGGATGACAAAAGGCGAATCCGCTTGCGTGATGACGAGAGGTTGCTCGACAGGCTGCAGAATTTCATTCAACGCTGAATGTAATCCTGCGGCCAGTGCCGCCCCGTCTTTCAGTTCATTTCGGGCGAGGCGTTTTTCCAGATCCGAAATGATCTCCTCAGTCGCTTCCACCCCGACGTCTGCCATGATGAGACCGGTTTCCAGTTCTTCCAGGAACGCCTCATCGATCTTGCCGCCTGGGGCCAGCTTGACCAGGTCATAGGTGAGCCAGCTATTACCCCGATTGAGCCGCGCTCGAAGGCGTTTGAAAAACCCTTCCTTCGGAAGTGGCTCAGTTTCTTTGTTCTTGCCAACCACAAATTTCCACCACGCAGAATCCTCAAGTAACCTCGTGCCCTGAGCCGAGATTCTCGGGGGGAGTATGGGGCGACGAATAAGCCAGGGATGTAACGACAAGGGATCGCCATCCGGACGGCTGCGTATTGTAGCGGGAAAATGGCGCAGTCGTCGGTTGCCGGTCGCAGAGGAACCCGGTTTGCGCCCGACGTCCGCACGAATTCGAGAAACGCTGTTCAACTGGCTTGCTTCGACCATTGAGGGATCGAGGTGCCTCGATTTGTTCGCGGGCACCGGGGCGCTCGGTTTTGAGGCGCTGTCGCGGGGTGGCCGCGAGGTCGTGTTCGTCGAAAATTCCGCCCGCGCTGCCGCAGCGCTGAAGGAGAGCGTCAAGGTGCTCGAGGCAACGGGCGCGCGCATACATCAGGCCGATGCCATCAGCTATCTAAAGAGTGAGCCCGAGCCATTTGACATTGTGTTTCTAGACCCTCCATTTGCCGACGATCTACTCGAAGATTTGTGTAGACTGCTGAGCGAGGGAAACTGGCTGGCTGACGGCGCCCGGGTATACCTGGAGCAGGACCGTGAGCGTCCGTTGCCGGCGCTGCCTGACGGATGGACAATAATTAACGAAAAAACAGCGGGCCAGGTCCGCTACGCACTTGTAACAGTCAAAAGCTGACGATAATCAGGAGTAAGCAATGACAGTCTCTGCGATGTATCCGGGAACCTTCGACCCGATTACGCTTGGTCATGAAGATCTTGTTCGCAGGGCCTGTCGACTGTTCGACAAGGTAGTCGTTGCGATCGCCGCAAATCCCGGTAAGGAACCCATGTTTTCGCTCGAAGAGCGAGTCGATCTCGCAAGGTCGGTACTGTCGGGAATAGGCAATGTTGAAGTTGGCGGGTATGAGGGGCTAACCGTAGATTTTGCGCGCGACAATAACCTCCAGGTCATCGTACGCGGTTTGCGGGCAATTTCGGACTTCGAATACGAGTTTCAGCTTGCCAATATGAATCGGCATCTGAACGCTGACGTCGAAACGGCATTCCTCACTCCGACAGAGACCTACACCTATATATCGGCGAGCCTGGTCAGGGAGATCTGCGCTATGGGCGGTGACATTTCAGAATTCGTATCACCGAAAGTCAGTGCTGCACTCATGGAGCGTTGCGGGCGACGGCTAGGTGTTCCCTATCTCTGGCAGTTCTTGCAATAAAAGGTTGATCGCTGGCCCAGGACAACCACTGATAGCAGGCGTTTGCAGCAGCGGCAGGGCTCGCCATCGCGGCCGTATACCTCGAGCTTTTGTTGAAAGTATCCCGGCTTTCCATCAGCGCCGTGGAAGTCCTGAAGCGTTGTGCCGCCAGCCTCGATGGCGCTCTGCAGCACGGATTTGATCGCATCGGCAAGTCGCGTCATACGCAATGCGGAAATTCTGTCGGCCCTGCGTTTGGGATGAATGCGGGCGACAAACAAAGCTTCGCTCGCATAAATATTGCCGACGCCGACGACTACCGAACCGTTCATGATGAACTGCTTGATGCTGACCCGCCGTCCACGCGCTTTCTGCCACAAATAGTCGCCATCGAATTCGCCGGACAGTGGCTCCGGCCCGAGGCCGCGCAACAGCACGTGTTCGAGGGGCTTGCGGCTCCACAGCAGACAGCCGAATCGCCTTGGATCCCTGAATCGCAGCGCTTTGCCGTTGTCGAACTGGATGTCGACGTGATCGTGTTTACCGGCAGGTTCATCCGCGTCGATGATGCGCAAGCTGCCTGACATGCCCAGATGCAGCATCGCCGTACCGGCACTGGTCTCGAACAGCAGGTATTTTGCCCGACGCCGCAACGATCGAATGACCTGGCCCGGCAAGACCCGCTCGATATCCGGGGGCACAGGCCAGCGCAGTCGGCGGTCGCGAACGACCACACCACAAACCTGTTGGTTCAGGACCCATGGAGCGATTCCGCGGCGGCTTGTTTCGACTTCGGGGAGTTCCGGCATCTTGATGATCAGTTGTGACCTGGAGCACACTATAGAGTTAATGCACCATCCGGGAAACCGCACAATAAATGTTTACTAATCAGTCGTTTCCTGCAGCGGTTTGAACTACCCATAGTGCAGTTTGTCGATTTGATGAGCCGCCCTTGGCGCTGCGCCCGGCTTTGGTTATATTCACGCAGCATTTTCACAGGAAATTTAGATGGATTATATGTACGGGGTGCTGAATCTGAGTGCATGGGGATACGTAATCGTGACGCTTGTCATGCTGCAGATCACGATGATGGCTGTAACGCTTTATTTGCACCGCGACCAGGCACATCGCGCCATCGATTTGCACCCGGTGCTACGCCATTTCTTTCGTTTCTGGATCTGGTGCACCTCCGGAATGCTGACCAGGGAATGGGTTGCCGTACATCGCAAGCATCACGCGTTCTGTGAAACAAAGGGCGATCCGCACAGCCCGCAAATCTATGGCTTGAAGAAAGTGCTTTTCGAGGGCGCAGAGCTTTATCAGGTCGAGAAAGATAATCGCGAGACGGTAGAGAAATTCGGTCGCGGCGCTCCAGATGACTGGCTGGAGAAAAACATTTATCTTCGCGTGCCGTTTGGCGGCATTCTTCTGTTGGTCATCACTGAGTTATTACTTTTTGGAGTGCCGGGCATCATCATAATTGCCATTCAGATGGTGTCGATGCCGTGTTCGCCGCCGGTATCATCAACGGACTCGGTCACCACAGCGGCTACCGTAATTTCGAGTGCGACGACGCATCAACAAATCTTGTGCCTTGGGCGTTTCTGATCGGCGGAGAGGAGTTGCACAACAATCATCACGCATTTCCGACGTCGGCAAAATTTTCGGTGCGCCGCTGGGAATTCGACATTGGCTGGTTATATATAACGATTTTCCGCAAGCTTGGCATCGCGAAGGTAAACAAGATTGCGCCGCGACCGGTCTTGCAGAAAAAACCGGATTCTAGTATCGACATCGACAACCTTCGCGCGATCATTATCAATCGCATGCACGTGCTGCGCGACTACACGAAGCAGGTGACGGTGCCGGTATTCAAGAAAGAGAAGGCCCTTGCAGTCGGGAACAAGGCTTTTCACCGAGCGAAAAAACTGCTGGTACGCCGGCCCATGTTGCTGGATGAAAACGCAAAATTGAGATTGGGTAATTTACTGGAACATAATGATGCGCTGCAGACGGTCCACGAGTTTCGCGAAAAACTGAGTGAGCTTTGGTGTGGCGCAAATGTCAGCAACGAAAGATTGCTGGCGCAGCTAAGAGAGTGGTGTGCCGAGGCTGAGGCCAGTGGCATCAAGGTACTTGAGGATTTTGCAGAGCGGCTGCGTTCGTATCAGCTAGCGCCGGCGTAAACAGACAACCGTAGGAGCTCGCCCCAGCGAGCGATATTCTTTTATTGGGAGCGGTTGATTGATGCCTAACAAACAATGAAGGGCATGTTCATTGAACATGCCCTTCATTGTTTGTCGCCCGGTGGGCCGGGCTCCTACGAATCATGATGAGCACCCCGATCGTAGGGACAAAAAACGCGCTAATAAGCGCGTTTTTTTATCTAATCTTGCCTTCTTTATAGAGCACGTGTTTGCGTGCCTTGGGGTCATACTTCCTGGTCTCCATCTTTTCCGGATGCAGGCGTTTGTTCTTGGTTGTCGTATAGAAGTGGCCGGTACCGGCACTGGACACAAGTCGGATTTTGTCTCGCATTAGATAGTCCTCCCGGCCCTAGAGGCGCTGGCCCTGGGAACGAAGGTCGGCGAGCACTTTGTCGATGCCGTGCTTATCGATGATGCGCAGGCCTTTGTGGGAAACGCGTAGCCGAATATAGCGCTTCTCGGATTCGATCCAGAATCGCTTGAACTGCAGGTTCGGCAAAAAGCGCCGACGAGTTTTGTTGTGGGCATGGGAAACGTTGTTGCCGCTTTGCGGGCGCTTCCCGGTGACCTGACAGACCTTCGACATGAGTTGTAAGTTCCTGATTTTACGAATTTTGCGCGCGTGCAGCGGGCAAAGAGCGTGACTTTATACCAGCCCGCATCGGCGTAATCAAGCGGCTTTCACAACATTCCCCGACTGGCTAGCGAGGTGCTGATTCCGTCCCCGATAATAAGGTGATCAAGGAGCCGGATGTCGACCAGTTCCAGCGCCGATTTGATCCGGCGCGTAATGCGCTCATCAGCCTGGCTTGGCTCCGCCACGCCGGATGGATGATTATGCGCAAGTATGATCGCGGCGGCGTTCACGGCCAGCGCCTGTTTGACCACCTCGCGCGGATAAACGCTGGTGCCGTCTATCGTGCCACGGAACAATTCCTCGAATCGCAGCACCCGGTGCCGGTTGTCGAGATACAGGCAGCAGAATACCTCGTGAGGCCGGTCCCTGAGCCGGGCCAGCAGGAAGGTCTCCGTATCTGCGGGGCTGCGTATGGCCTCACCGATCGGCAGGGTTTCCTCAAAGTAGCGGCGGGCAAGCTCCGGCAATGCCTGCAATAAGGCCAGCCGCGCCTCGCCGACACCGCGTTCCGCGGCCAGGGTACGGCGCTCCGAGTGCAATAACTTGCGTAAGCTGCCAAAGCGCGTCAACAGCCGGCGCGACAGGTCCAGCGCCGGCTCCGGCCGCCAACCCGTCTGCAACAGTACCGCGAGCAGCTCGATTTCCGACAATGATGCGGCGCTTTGACAACGCAGTTTTGACCGCGGAGCCAGGTGCCTTGACCGTACATCTTCTGACATGGACGATCCCTGTCCGATTAGCGAATGGAGCGCGTAAGTCTGCTTTCAGGGGCAGACTGGCACAAGCTACAAAATGCCCCAAGATGGACCGATTTGCTGGCAATCGAACCGGACAACGGGCTAAGCTGACAGACCGGCAAATCCAGGTAAGTAGATGAGTGCAGGCAAGAAAATCATACTGGGCATAACGGGCGGCATCGCTGCCTACAAGACACCAGAGCTGGTGCGGCGCCTGCGCGATCGCGGCGCAGAGGTACAGGTCGTCATGACGCGTTCGGCGGAGGAATTCGTGACCGGGACGACGCTGCAAGCCGTGTCCGGACTGCCAGTTCGGAGCAACATCTGGGACCAGGATGCCGAGGCCGCCATGGGGCATATCGAACTGGCCCGCTGGGCGGACCTGGTTCTCATCGCACCTGCAACCGCAGAAATCATGTCGCGGCTCGCGTCAGGCGCGGCCCCCGATCTCCTTACGACCCTTTGCCTGGCGACGCAAGCGCCGCTGGTTATCGCGCCGGCAATGAACCATGTGATGTGGTCGAATCCTGCAGTGCAGGCGAATCGTCAGGCGCTTGAAGAACGCGGCGTACGAATCCTCGGCCCTGATAGCGGCGACCAGGCCTGCGGGGAAAGCGGCGTGGGGCGCATGGTCGAACCTGACGCGATTGCAGCCGCGGTAACAGGCCCGACCACTGTTTCCGCGGTGCAGCGGCCGCTGCTATTTGGACGCAAGATCATGATAACGGCCGGGCCGACGCGAGAGGCGATCGACCCGGTGCGATTCATCAGCAATCGAAGCTCCGGTAAAATGGGCTACGCGATGGCGCGCGCCGCGGCGGCTGCCGGGGCGGAAGTGCTGCTCATTAGCGGCCCGGTTGAACTGACGACGCCCGACAATGTTCAGCGCGTCAGTGTCGAAAGTGCGAAGGAGATGTTTGCTGCCACCCATCAGCGTATCGATGGCATCGATATATTCATCGCCGCTGCTGCTGTTGCGGATTACAGCGCTGCCAGCACAGCAAAGAAAAAGATCAAGAAATCGGAGCAGGAGATGTCGATCGCACTCACGCGAACGCCCGACATACTTGCATCGGTTGCGAAACTGGAAACAGGTCCGTTCACGGTAGGCTTTGCTGCGGAAACGGAGAAATTGCGGGAGTACGCACGATCCAAGCTCGAGAATAAGAATCTCGATATGATCATTGCCAACCTGGTGGGCGAGAACCGTGGCTTCGACAGTGACGATAATACGGTCGATGTTTTCTGGGCAGCTGGAGAGCAGTCGTTTCCGATAATGGCCAAAACAGAGCTGGCGGTCGCACTGATCAAGCTGATTGCTGAGCGATATCTGGAGTGGTCTGAAAGCAGCAGACAAAGCGACTTGCCGGCTCGGGCCCGAATAATTCACGAGTGACGGCACCCATAACGATGACCTCATGTGTATCAAGCGATATGGAACCGATCGGCTTGTGTCGAAGCATCACAGTCTGCGCCTGCCGGGTTGTCGCTTCCTGTGCCGGCCCATCGCGTCCGATCCTGCTCGACCCGTAGAACCACTATGAGTCTCGCACGATCGATCGCGCTGCACGCGGCACAGAAACCAACATCCCCGGCCACTCGTGAAATATTCGAGCTGGCGGTCAGGGATTGACGAGCTAAATCGTTGCGATCAATTCAACTCAAGATTCTGGATTCACGGCTGGGTGATTCCATTGCACTTCCTCATTATGCAACCGGCGGCTCCGCCGGCCTTGATATGCGCGCTTGCATCGACGAAGCAACAACGGTAGCACCGGGGGAGACCGTACTAGTGCCGACGGGTCTCGCCATACACATTGAGGACAATAAACTGGCGGCGGTGTTGCTGCCGCGATCAGGACTCGGGCACAAACACGGGCTTGTACTTGGCAACCTGACCGGACTGATCGATTCCGACTACCAGGGCCAGGTTTTTATTTCGTGCTGGAATCGCAGTAATAAGTCCTACGAGATTCAGCCAGGCGAGCGCATCGCACAGATGGTTTTCGTGCCGGTCGAGCAGGTGAAGTTCGAGATCGTCGAAGAATTCGAGGACTCCAGCCGTGGCGAGGGTGGCTTTGGCCATTCCGGAACCGCATAAAAAAACGCGCTCGAAGCGCGGTTTTTCAAAGTGCTTTGGCCTGATTTGAGTTGGCCTAATTGAGGTTTTTGATCCTCTTGAATCGATCGACGTCGCCATCGAAACGGGCAACGATATTCTGCTCGTCTTGATGAAACCGTTCGAGATTCGCCTGGTGACGCTCGATCGTACCCTTGGTCGTTGAAATATCTCTGGCCAGGTTCGGATCGATCATTTCAGCATCAGGATCAGCACTGTACGGACGGTAATTTGACGCCTCCTCCTGCAAATTATCCAGCCGGCGATTGAGGTTGCTCAGATAGAGCTCCGTCACACGGGCCTGCGCCTGAAATAATTCTATGCGGCGATCACGGTGGAGAATGATTTCGTCGACTGATACATAGGTAGCAAGCAGGGCTTTATCCTGGCGGCGTTGCACCTCGCGCGTTTGCCGCAGTTCATCCTGTCGTAAATCCTCGGCGATTTCCTCTGCGGTCCTCTTGGCGCGCATTACGCCAACCGTGATGCCATGGTTGTTGACGACGTGCCGCTCGAGATCGGTAAACTCCGCCGGGATGCTGTCACCGTAATGCACGATACCCTCACTATCGACCCACCGATAGAGCTTCTGCGTATTCTCGGCAGCGGAAGCTGCGAGTGGCAGAATGATCAGGACAGCGATGGTCGCGAGGAAATTTTTCATTGGCTAAATATCACACAAAACGCAAGCCGCGAAGAGGGACCAGTTCGCGAAATTCAAGCTTAGCGGTCGATCTGCCTGATGTAAACGACTATAGCTTATGTAAAAACAACGACTTACGTTTCAATCAGCAATCGGAACCGTATTTCTTGCGATATTCGAGAACCGGCTCGAGGTAATCCGCGTATTCAGTGGATTCTTCAAGCATATCAATCAGATTCCCGAGCTTGATGATACTTATGACAGGTATCCCCATCGTTTGTTCGATCTCCTGCACCGCGGATCTGGCGTCTCGTCCTATCTCCTGGCGGTCCAGAGAAATCACCAGCCCGGCTGCGTGCGCACCCGCGGCGGCAATAATCTGATGCGCCTCCCTGACGGCGGTTCCCGCAGTGACAACATCGTCGACAATCAGTACCTTGCCGGCTAGCGGTGCTCCAACGATGCTGCCGCCCTCGCCATGCCCCTTGGATTCCTTGCGGTTGAACGCGTAGGGCACATCGATATCGTGATGCTCCGCCAGCGCCGCTGCGGCAAGGGCGACCAGCGGGATACCTTTGTAAGCAGGTCCGAAAAGCATATCGAACTCCACTTCTGAATCGGCGATCGCAGATGCGTAATAACGGCTGATTTTCGCGGCGGCGTAGCCGCTGGAGAACAAACCGGCATTGAAAAAATAAGGGCTGTCGCGGCCGGACTTGAGTGTGAACTCGCCAAATCGTAATGCGCCAAGCTCAAGGGCAAGATCGAGAAATTCCCGTTTGAACGCGCGCATTTTTTTGACTTTGACTCTGCTTCTGTATGATGGCCCGCTTTGGCGTTGTTGTAATCGCAGCTGGCCGGGACCCGACGAGTATGACATACAGATTCACCGAATGCCGTACCCGAAATTCCGCGCAACCCGAGAAGTATTCAAGCCGGCATTGGGAGAAGATTGCGTGTTTCGTGTAGTGAGTCTGAACGCCAATGGCATTCGTGCGGCGGCGCGCAAGGGATTCTTCGACTGGATGCAGCGGCAGGATCCCGACGTCGTGTGTATACAGGAGACGAAAGCGCAGGTTCACCAGTTGACTGACGACTGTTTTTCCCCGGCCGGTTATCATTGTTTCTACGCTGATGCTGTTAAGAAGGGTTATAGCGGCGTCGCACTTTATTCCAAAAATAAACCGGACAAGTTGATTCGCGGATTCGGCGTAAAGGAATTCGACGATGAGGGACGCTACATCGAAGCTCGCTTCGGCAAATTGAGTGTTGTGTCGGTCTATTTGCCCTCAGGCTCTTCGGGCGAAGAACGGCAGGAAGCCAAATATCGGTTTTTGGATGCGTTTGCGCTGCATCTGCAGAAACTGCGGCGTCGCCGGTCCGAGTACGTCCTCTGCGGTGACTGGAACATCGCCCACAAGCAGATTGATATCAAGAACTGGCGAGCCAACCAGAAGAATTCAGGATTTCTGCCGGAGGAACGCGCGTGGATGGACGATCTGTTCGGGCCGCACCAGTATGTTGACGCATTTCGCACTATAAATAAGGAAGAGCATCAGTACACGTGGTGGTCGAACCGGGGTCGAGCCTGGGATAACAATGTCGGATGGCGGCTGGATTACCAGGTCGTGACACAAGGGTTGAAGGATAAGGTCATTCGAACCGATATCTACAAAATGGAACGATTCTCCGATCATGCGCCACTGACCATGGACTACGAGTGGTGAATACAGAGTCTGCGGTAGTCGATCCAGAGGAACGTCCGGACTGGCGCTACTACCTGCAGGAGAAGGTGCTGGTCATATTCTTTCTCGGCTTTTCTGCCGGGCTGCCACTGCCGCTGGTCTACGCGACGCTTACGGCCTGGCTTTATGATACCGGCATGCCAACCAGCACCATCAGCATGTTTGCTTACCTGATGCTCGCCTATAGTTTCAAGTTCGTCTGGTCACCGTTGGTCGATGCCGTAAGTTTGCCCTTGCTGACCCGCTGGCTCGGCCGTCGTCGATCCTGGCTGCTTTTGTCGCAAATCGGGCTGGCCGGTACACTATTCCTGCTTTCCCGGGTCGATCCATCTGTCGCTCTGACAATGTTTATTGTGATCGCGGCGTGCGTTGCCATTTTGTCAGCGACGCAAGACATTGTGCTGGATGCTTACAGGATCGAGATTGCCGGCGTGGAAATGCAGGGGGTACTGGCTGCTTCCTACCAATACGGTTACCGGGTAGCCATTGTCGTAAGTGGCGCCGGTGCGCTGTATCTCGCGGATTTCATATCGTGGTCGATCGCCTACTCTGTGATGGCGGCGTGCATGGTAGTTGGCATCTTGACGACGCTCTACTGCAAGGAACCGGAGAATGTCACACCACCGGATTATCACTTCGCAGGGTCCATTCCCGAGAAAATCGCCAAATGGTTTCTCGCAGCCGTCGCCGGGCCGTTTGCTGACTTCTTTCGTCGCTATGGCTTGTTTGCGTTGCTGATGCTGAGTTTTATTGTTGTGTACAGGCTCAGCGATTATGTCCTTGGTATCCTTGCGAATCCCTTTTATCTCGACATCGGATACACGAAGTCGCAAGTTGCGAGCGTTGCAAAACTGTACGGACTGGGTGTTGCCCTTATCGGCATCGGCACTGGTGGTTGGGCCATCCTGAAGTTCGGTCTTTCTAAATGCCTGATAGCGGCGACAGTCCTGATCGCTGCGACCAATTTGTTTTTTGCGCTGATCGTAGTGATTGGCCCTGAAATATGGGTTCTTGCCCTGACCATCAGCTTCGATAATTTCGCGCAGGGGTTTTCAGGCACAATCTTCATTGCCTATTTGTCGAGCATCACCAACTTGTCGTTCACAGCCACGCAATACGCGCTGTTTAGTTCATTATCTGTTCTGGTCGCGAAAATTTCTGCAAGTTTCTCCGGCACCGTGCAGGAAGCGATCGGCTGGTTCGGTTTCTTCATCTATGCAGCAGCGCTCGGCGTTCCATCGATCATTCTTTCGATCATTGTGGTGCGCCACATGAAAACGGAGCAGTCGGCTTGACCGATACAGCTATTCAGGAAGTGGTCGTTTGCCGCTGGATGAGATTGATGACCCTGGCAGTAAGGAATTTGCATCGGTGAGGGCGACTGGCCTTTCAAGGGTTTCGTTGTACGGCAGGGCGATGAGGTGTACGCGTATCAGAATTTCTGCATGCACGCCGGTCATCCACTCAACTGGCGGCCAGACGGCTTTTTGACCGGGGATGGCAGCCAGATTATCTGTGCATCACACGGCGCGATCTATGAAATACAGAGTGGCGAGTGCGTCTCGGACCCTGCCCGGGGAAAAAGCTGCGGCCCGTGGCGGTGGATGTACGGGACGGTGAGGTGGTCGTTCGGGGCCCTGGAAAGGTCTCGTAGGAGCCCGGCCTACCGGGCGACAAACATTAAGGGGAATGCAACGCATGCCCCTTAATGTTTGTTAGGCATGACTAAACCGCTCCCAACGAAAGAACATCGCCCGCTGGGGCGGGGCTCCTACTCTCGTCTATCCAGGAAGCTCAGGGGATCGTGATAACCCATCGGGATTTCGCCACTGTCGCCACCGAGAAAATCTTCCGGATCCATGTCGACTGAACCGGACCAGTCCTCCGGGGCGCCCACGCGCTCGAGTAGCATGCTATTCCAGGTGTCGATATCAACCTCATCGATCGTGCCGTCGAAAAACTGTATTTCGATGGTCGCGTCTTCTTCGTCGACCGCAACTATCTTCAGCAGATTCCCGTTGGTCCGCCGGTACCAATGTCCAATAACCGGAAATGCGATTGCCATGGCACTACCCTTTTTGTGATTCCATCTCCACCGTTTCAATTCTCTACTATCTTATTTATAGAACAATACGGGAAATGCGCAAGTCCGCGCCTATTTTTTGACGAGACGCCAGTCCCAGATGCTGTGTCCCTCGCGCAGGCCCCTTCGTTCGAACTTGGTCGTTTGCCGGTCCAGTGATTCGAAACCACTGTGTTTACGCCGTTCAGACACTGTGAAAGGAGATGACGGACCGACCATTTCATCAATGTGCTCCGCGTAATTTTCCCAATCGGTCGCAATATGCAGGGCTCCGCCACTGGCAAGCTTGCTGGCAACCAGCTGCAGAAACGACGGCTGCACGATACGGCGCTTGTGGTGTCGTTTCTTGGGCCAGGGGTCCGGGAACAAGAGGTTGATGCGAGCCAGGGCACCATCGTCAATCTGCCGTTGCAACACCTCGATCGCATCGTGGCGGATGATCCGCAGGTTCGTCAGGCTGGCTCCACAGGCATCAACCAGGCAACGACCGATACCCGGTGCGTGCACCTCGACGCCGAGATAGTCGACCTCAGGATTCTCACCAGCCTCGTGTACCAGGGTCTCACCGTTGCCAAAACCAATTTCAAGGACCCGCCCCGCTGAACGGCCGAATACTTCGTCCAGGTCAAGCAGATTATCCGAGAACTCGATACCGTACCGCGGCCACAGTTCAATGAGCGCGCGATCCTGGGCTGGCGTGATGCGGCCGGTGCGTCGCACGAAGCTGCGAATGGTCCGCTTTGTTGCCGGGTTCTTTAGCATCGTTTCGTTGAGCCCAAAGCACCGTGACTAGTTACGGGGTCTGCCGGCGAACGTCGCGAGCACGCCGGCACTAATCAACGTCCATGCGAGTGTCGGGAGGAATCCCCAGGTCAGGATCAGTGTACCCGTAATGATCGTGGTGGCGCCGACCGCCAACCAGTATCGTTGCTTTTGCTGCTTTCTGAGCTGATCATGAATTTCCTTCAGCTCGGGCGCCCGCACCTTGAATTGCAGGTTGCCACGTGACATTTGCTCCGAGAAGTAACGGATGACACCAGGCAATTCCCTGAGTGCCTCCCTGATTTGCGGCAAGTCCTCGCGAAGATTCTTCAGCATGGCACGACCGCCGACTTGCTCATCCATCCACCGCCGCAAGATCGGATGCGCCGTCTTCCACAAATCGAGCTGGGGATAGAGTTCACGACCAAGACCTTCGATGTTAAACAGGGTCTTTTGCAAGAGAATCAGCTGCGGTTGGATTTCCATGTTGAAACGGCGCGCTGTTTCAAAGAGGCGGAGCATGACCTGTGCGAACGAGATTTCCGATAACGGTTTGTTGAATATCGGTTCGCAGACAGCGCGCACCGCAGATTCAAGTTCATCGATGCGGGTATCCGCCGGTACCCAACCCGAATCCAGGTGCAGTTTTGCAATTTTGTGATAGTCGCGATCGAAAAACGCGAGAAAATTTCCAGCAAGATACTGTTGATCATCCGGACTCAAGGTGCCGACGATGCCGAAATCGACGGCGGCGTACCGGGGTTTTTCCGGGTCGTCGACCTGCACGAAAATGTTTCCAGGATGCATGTCGGCGTGAAAGAAATTGTGCCGGAAAACCTGGGTGAAAAATATCTCCACACCGTTTTCCGCAAGTACCTGGATGTTGGCGCCGGCTTTTCGCAAGGCCGCCATATCACTGATCTGGATGCCGTAGATTCGCTCCTGGACCAGGACTTCCGGGCGACAGTAATCCCAGTACACGTCCGGCACATATAGAAGATCCGAGCCATCGAAATTTCGCTTTAGCTGTGCGGTATTAGCGGCTTCCCGCATAAGATCCAGCTCATTGATGACGGTTTTCTCATATTCGGCGACGACCTCGAGTGGTCGCAGTCGTTTGCCGTGCTCCCAGTACTTGTCGGCAAGTGCGGCGATCGCATACAACACATCCAGATCCCGCTCTATCAATTGCCGCACTCCGGGCCGCAGCACCTTTACGATCACCTCTGTGCCATCCTGCAGCGCAGCGGTATGCACCTGCGCGATTGACGCCGCAGCGAAGGGCTCTGTGTCGAAGCGCGAGAAGACCTCATCGACTGATTTGCCGTAAGCCTTTTCCATGATCTCGATGGCTTGCGCCGCAGGAAACGGTGGCACCCGGTCCTGCAGCATGGCAAGTTCGTCTGCTATGTCGGGGGGTAGTAAGTCCCGTCGTGTAGATACAGCCTGGCCGAACTTGACGAAGATCGGACCGAGTTCCTGCAGCGCAATCCTGATTCGTTTGCCAAGTGGTTCCGAGCAATCGCCGCTACGCGGGAACAGATAAAAGAAAAAGCGGAGTGGGCGCAGGAAGTGTGTCTTCCTGATGATGTCATCCAGCCCATGCCGTACGAGCACACGCTGAATTCCCAGCATTCTTATTATTATTTTGGTCCGCCGCATATTTTAGTTTTCGCGCCCCGCCTCGAAGTGCTTCAATCGCGCCTCAAACCGGGCGACGTCATCCCGCAATGATTCAACTTGCTCCCGAAACACCTCTGTTTCGTAACGGCTCGGTACGGTGCGGCTTTCTTCCTGCAGGTATTCAGTGACATTTTGTCGCATTGTAGATCGGGCCTGCTTGCCCCAGCGCCCGACACTGCGCGCAAATTCTCCAACCGTGTGCGCAACGACGTCGCCGACTGCGCTGGACAATTCCTCTTCAAGATCCGGGCGCCCGTGGCGCAGTAACTTTTGAAATTGCTGCGCAAGCAACGCATCGCCCGTCAAATCAACCGCGCCATTGCGGATCGCAGCGTCGCCCTCGGGGCCTGCAAGCCTGGCGAGTGACAGCAAAGATCCCGACAGGACAACGTCGGGGTCGTCGCCGTACTCGCTTGCGAGTAAAATCTTGCCGGGCCCAACGATTATATACATCGCCAGCGCAGTATCTTTCACACGAACCGCCAACACACGGTCTTCCAGTTCGGCGCACAATTCGCGCGCCGGCGTTTTCGCATTGATTTGCCGATTGAGCAGTGCCGCGAACGGGCGCAGTAGTGTCTCAAGCTGATTCATTCAGATCTTGTGTCCGACGTGCAGAGCGACAATGCCGCCCGCCAGATTGTGATAGCGGCAACGCTCGAACCCCGCATCGCGCATCATGTCTGTCAACGCGTCCTGGTCAGGATGCATGCGTATCGATTCGGCCAGGTATTGATAACTTGCCTCGTCGTTGGCCACCAGTTTGCCGAGCATCGGCAGTATCCTGAAAGAATAAAGATCGTAGGCGGGTTTGATCGCATCGAGTGGTTTGGAAAATTCAAGAATCAGCAACTTGCCACCGGGCTTCAGGACACGCAGCATGGAAGCAAGGGCCGTTTCTTTTCCCGTGACATTTCGCAGGCCAAAGGCGATCGTGATGCAGTCAAAACTCGACCTTGCGAAAGGCAGGTGCTCAGCGTCGACTTGCGCGATCGACAGGTTTCCGGCAATGCCCGCATCGATCAACCTGCTGCGGCCTTGCTGCAACATGCTGGCATTAATGTCGGCAAGCACCACATGCCCGCTGCTACCGACCTGTGAGGCGAATTTGCCGGCAAGATCGCCGGTCCCACCGGCAAGATCGAGTACAGTTTGGCCGCGGCGGATGGCGGCCTGTTCGATCGTGAAACGTTTCCATAGCCTGTGCAGCCCGCCGGACATCAGGTCGTTCATCAGGTCATAACGGCTTGCTACAGAATCAAAGACACCTCTGACACGCCGCGCCTTGTCTTCGACGGGCACGGTTTCATAGCCAAAATGCGTCGTTTCATTGCTCATCGCTTCAACTGTCCGCAGACCCCTGATCCGGACTATTCATGAGTGGCTGGGGGTTGCCGAGCATACCCTGCCGCCTTCAGGCGGTCGAGATAAGCCTGCCAGTTGCTGTCCCGCTGTGTGCCGAGCTGATACAGATATTTCCAGGTAAAGAGCCCGGTATCGTGGCCATCGTCGAAGACGAGGCGTACTGCATAGTGGCCAACCGGCTCGACGGCCGTGACCAGGACATTCTCCTTGCCGGTCTGCAGGACTTCCTGGCCGGGTCCGTGGCCCTTGACCTCTGCTGACGGTGAGTGCGCTCGCAGGTACTCGAATGACAGCTCAAACCGATTGCCATCTTCGAATGCAACAACGATTTGCCGTGATTTTTTTTGCAGCCTTATTTCTGTCGGTGTGTAGTCCATGTTCTTGTTTGCATCGCTCGCTGGGGCGAGCTCCTACAGGCGGGCTCCTACGGCCGGGCTCCTACAGTCTCTGCATTAAGGATCAACCACATGGAACAATTTCGAGGGACAACCATTGTCTCGGTGCGCCGCGACGGCAAGGTCGCAATTGCCGGTGACGGCCAGGTCAGCATGGGCAACACGGTCATGAAGGGTAACGCCCGCAAAGTCAGGACCCTGGCCGACGGCCGCGTGATTGCCGGTTTCGCCGGCGGCACTGCCGATGCTTTTACCCTGTTTGAACTTTTCGAAAGCAAGCTGGAGCAATATGGCAATCTTACCCGCGCTGCGATCGAACTGGCGAAAGACTGGCGTACCGATCGGCGTCTGCGGCGGCTCGAGGCGCTCTTGTGCGTAGCGGATCAAGAGAGCTCATTCATCGTCACCGGAAACGGCGATGTGATCGAGCCGGAGCACGATTTAATGGCCATCGGTTCCGGCGGCCCGTATGCACAGGCTGCCGCACTGGCGCTGCTCAGGAACACCGACCTGGGTGCACGGGAAATTGCCGAGAGGCACTCAAAATTGCCGGCGAAATTTGCGTCTTCACCAACCAGAACATTGCCATTGAAGAACTTCCCGGCGCAGATTCATAACGGAATCAAGAAATGTCACAAATGACACCAAGAGAAAGCGTCCAGGAACTGGACAAGCATATGGTCGGACAGGACGAGGCGAAAAGAGCGGGCGCCATCGCACTACGGAATCGCTGGCGCCGCGTGCAGGTCGATGAACCGCTACGTGGCGAAATAACGCCGAAGAATATTCTGATGATCGGACCGACCGGTGTCGGCAAGACCGAGATTTCCAGACGGCTCGCGAAGCTCGCAAAAGCGCCCTTCATTAAAGTTGAAGCGACCAAGTTTACCGAGGTTGGTTACGTCGGCCGCGAGGTTGACAGCATTATTCGTGACCTGATGGACATTTCGATCAAGATGCACCGTGAAGCCGAAATGGCGAAGGTCAGTCACCGCGCCGAGGACGCCGCCGAGGAACGCATTCTCGATGCCCTGCTGCCCCCGTCTCCAAGAGGCGTTGGCTTTACTGCCGACAATGAACTCGAGGCCCCGGAAAGCGACACGCGCCAGAAGTTTCGCAAGATGCTGCGCGAGGGCAAGCTCGACGACAAGGAAATCGAGATTGACGTCCAGGCAATGCCGGTTGGCGTTGAGATCATGGCGCCACCCGGCATGGAGGAAATGACCAGCCAGTTGCAGGGCATGTTCCAGAACCTCGGCGGCAATCGCCAGAAGACCAGGAAACTGAAAGTCAAAGGACGCGCTGAAACTGCTGGGCGACGAGGAAGCGGCCAAGATGCTCGATGAAGAGGAGTTGAAGTCGCGCGCACTCGAGGCGGTCGAACAGCACGGCATCGTTTTTCTCGATGAACTCGACAAAGTCACCCGGGGCACGGAGACGGTTGGCGCTGACGTATCGCGCGAGGGCGTGCAACGAGACCTGTTGCCGCTCGTGGAAGGCTCGACCGTCAACACCAAAGTACGGGATGGTCAGGACCGATCACATCCTGTTTATCGCGTCCGGGGCGTTCCATGCATGCAAGCCATCCGATCTTATTCCGGAGCTGCAGGGACGATTCCCGATCAGGGTCGAGCTGAAGTCACTGACTACCGAAGATTTCGTGCGGATTCTTACGGAACCGGATGCATCATTGACGTCGCAATACCAGGCGCTGCTTGCGACCGAAGAAGTCACGCTGGAATTCGTCGAAAGCGGCGTGCGCCGCCTGGCTGAAGTTGCTTATACCGTCAATGAGAACACGGAGAACATCGGCGCCCGTCGCCTGCATACCGTGATGGAACGCCTGCTCGAAACAGTTTCATTCGAGGCTTCGGACAAGAGCGGATCGAGCGTGCAGATCAATGCCGGTTATGTTGACGAGCATCTGGCCGAGCTATCGAGAGATGAGGACCTAAGCAGATACATTCTTTAGTTTCGGATCGCCCGCTGGGGCGGGCTCCTACGAATCGTTTCTACGATTTTCGGGCATTCAAATAAGCGAAATTGTGGTAGCTCGCCCCAGCGAGCGATGCTGACAAGATCATGGACTACACACCGACAGAAATAAGGCTGCAAAAAAAATCACGGCAAATCGTTGTTGCTTTCGAAGATGGCAATCAGTTTGAGCTGTCGTTCGAGTACCTGCGTGTGCACTCACCGTCAGCTGAGGTCAAGGGCCACGGACCCGGCCAGGAAGTCCTGCAGACCGGCAAGGAGAACGTCCAGGTCACGGCCGTCGAGCCGGTTGGCCACTATGCAGTACGCCTCGTCTTCGACGATGGCCACGATACCGGACTCTTTACCTGGAAATATCTGTATCAGCTCGGCACACAGCGGGACAGCAACTGGCAGGCTTATCTCGACCGCCTGAAGGCGGCAGGGTATGCTCGGCAACCCGCTGCAGATGGTTGATTTGATGGGCAATGAAACGACACATTTTGGCTATGAAACCGTGCCCGTCGAAGACAAGGCGCGGCGTGTCAGAGGTGTCTTCGATTCTGTAGCAAGCCGTTATGACCTGATGAACGACCTGATGTCAGGCGGC
>PVMK01158419.1_pt1 | contig 27251 bp, 22 predicted proteins | sample 1853481 | NCBI WGS metagenome assembly PVMK01 (sample SAMN08533507, study PRJNA380276) | Marine sediment metagenome, whole genome shotgun sequencing project. | reverse complement strand
GGTGTGCCGGAATTAATGGCGGGTTTTGGACCGCTCGAGTTTGTTAACGAAGGCAATCAGATCGTCTTGAGAAACGAAGAATTTGATCAAATTCGTCATATTATGATGGGACCGGATGCTGAGAAGAATCGTCCAACGGATTTTGGAGATACATCGCGTGGCTATGTCGGCTACACCGCGGGGCAGTGGGAGGATCAGAATACGCTCGTCGTGCGTACCACGGGGATGAACTTCCCGTTTTACGATCAAAGCGGACTGCTCCAACACGCAGATGCCGAGATCGTGGAGCGCTGGATGCTGGTTGACGAAGGAAACGAGCTTCATTATGAATTGACGGTCCACGATCCCGCGACGTTCATCAAGCCCGTCGTTCAGAACAAGCACTGGCGCTGGACCGGCACCAGCAAAATTGAACCCTTTAACTGTGACGCCAGCCTGGGCCAGTTGGACTGAAATAACTGACGGAATCAAATGTCATCATCGCCGCGATCTGCCTATGAGTTGGGCAATACCCTCTACTTCGACCTGACTCATCCAACACCGATGTTCGAACCCCTTGAGGGGAAACTTAACGTGGCGGATTTATCCAAACCCCTGGCGGATGGGCAGGCAATTTGCGGGCACGGTCAGGGAGTGGCAATTCCCAAGGATCCGCATCCGGCGGCGTTCGGCTATTTTCAGTGGGGTTGCTTCTACGTGGACGAGCACTACGCCACTCATGTCGATTCTCAGTGCCACTTTGTGACCACTACCCCGGAATTGAAAATCGACAATCCAGATCGGCGCTTTGCCCATCAATTTACGCTGGAGGATCTGATCGGGCCGATGGTCTACATCGATATCAGTGCCCGGGTGGAAGCAGAACTCGCCAGGAATGGCGGTCAACCATCGCCCGATCCCCTGGTTACTGATTTCAGTAATACCGGCCGGGCTACTGTGCGGCTGGAAGATATCAGGGCGGTGGAGGAATACATTACAGACGGTTGTTACCTGGTTATACATACCGGGTGGGAACAGTTCCTGTTTGGAGAAGGCCCCGAAAACAGCTGGTACCATCCCTACAACAATGGATTGAACCATCCCGGTGTGACACCGGAAGTGGTGGACTGGTTAATCGAATTCGAGGACAGTCGCGGCATACGTATTAATGGATTTGTTGCAGACAATATCGCTGTTGAATCAGGGGATAGCCTGCTAGGACCGGACGGTAGTGTCGATGTTCAACCTGCACGAATAAACGGCCCCTATTTGCATGCCGTGGGATTGCAGCGAGGCTGGAAGTTGGTGGAGAATGCCGCCAACCTCGGGCAATTAAAGACGCAGCAGCAGGGGGAGGGTACGCTGATCGTTGGCGCTTCGCGTATTGTCGGGGTAAGCGGCGTACCAACGAGGTTGATCGCGATGTATCCGGCTTCTTGATAGAGCACCGGTGGACCGTGCGGATATCTGGATGGCGATTGGCATGTTATCTATTAGGGTCATAACCCTTATATTTATGACGGCTAAACGTTCCCGATAGTGAAAAGTTGGTGTATTCTGGTGAGCTGGATGGAATCGCCGCGAAGGCCGTAACGAGCCATTAGTTGCTCCCGATAGCCGGGCTGCGCTGTGCGGATATTCACCGGTACGTTTTTGTGGTAAAAAATCGTTCCGCATTGGGCACTCCAGCCGGAATTGGAGTGTATAAATCGTTCTGCGACGTTGGTAAAGAGGGGGGACCAGTTCCCCTGTGAAATCGGGCCTCGCAGGATAATTAATTCAAGAACATTAATCGTGTTTCAGCCTGTTGGTTTGGTATTGAGGTCGGAACCCGGGGTGCTTTTGAGAAATGAATGAGGTAAATAACTGATGAATGCTCCTGTGAGCCCGAAAGTGGGTGTTATTTTCAAGTCTTACGAACCTTTGTCGGCCATGCAGAATTATGCGAGGCTTACCGAAGAATTAAATTTCGGCGGCGGTTTCTGGATTGCCGAGGCCTATCACTGGTTCCGGCAATATGGCCTGGAAAGCAGGGGTTGTTTTACCACGCTGGCCGCAGTTGCGATGGTGACGAACCGCATTCCGATCGGGCTGGGTATCACGTCACCTTATGTACGCCACCCGACGATCCAGGCCTCCGAGGCCGCTGGGATCGATGAACTTTCCGGCGGTCGTTTTATCATGGGTCTCGGGGTTGGTAAGGTGGGTATTGAGTACCTTGAGATTGACCAGGACAGGATGAGGCCCGTCAAGGTCCACCACGAGTCGATTGAGATCATGCGGAAAATATTCAGCGGGGAGGAGTACAGCTATAAAGGAGAGCTGTTCGAGTCCAGCATGCCGGGCTATGACCGTAAGGGAGATGGCCTTCGAACAGACATCCCGATCTATGTGGGTGCTACTGGCCCGTTCATGCAGAAAATGGCCGGCCGGGAAGCAGACGGATTATTACTTGCGGGTCTGACATCGCCACATTTTGTTAAATACGCGCGCGAGAACATGCTGGCAGGCGCAGAAAAGGCAGGGCGATCCCTGGCCGATGATTTCCCGGTTGGTGGTGTTATTCTGTGCAGTTGTTCGAAGGATGGGGATAAGGCTCGTGACGCCACGAGGAGCTATACGGGTACTTATGTCATCAACAAGATACGCAATATCAAGAACGATGTGATACTGGCCGGTTCGGGACTTCCCGACGAGGCCTGGGATCCATTCCGAAAGGCGATCGAGGACGGTACCGACGATGATGTAACGCACCTGGTTACCGACGAGATGATGCGCCGATTCACCGTGATTTCAGGTTCGCCTGAGGATTGCCTGGAAATCACCCAGGAGTTGGTAGATGCGGGTTTAAACACGCCTTTGCTCGAGGTGGTCGGCGCCAGCGAGGAGGATAACCTGGAAACGATCCGTCTTATGGGCGAAGAGGTCGTACCTGATCTCAACCCGGCAACGGTTTAAGGAACTGTTTAAATCTCACGGTCCGGCAGGGCCGCATACTGTCGCTGACTTACAATTTTATAAATCTGATTGAATACTTATGAAACTGACTACGTTTGAAATAAATAGTGACAATAGAACCACGATCGGCGTCTACCTCGACGGGGTATTCGTTGACCTGGCTGTTCTGTCTGACGGAGGCTTGCCGGATTCAATGATTCTGTTCCTTGAAGCCGGGGATGCCGCATTAGCGAAGGCGCGCGAATTGCTTAAAGATGCAGAATCGGAATTGCAGGGTAAGGCGCCCGCCGAGGCAACGACACCCGGCGGCCGGCGATATGCATATGACGAGGATGAGGTAACGCTACTCGCTCCCGTTCCAAAACCCGGCAAAATCATTCACACCGCCTGCAATTTCGATGCACACCTTAGTGAGCTGACCACGTGGGAAGACCCGGAATGGGAATCCCATAACTGGGGAGAATTCCACTTCGAACATCCGACAGGTTTCCTGGAGGCGCCGTCTTCGGTCGTGGCCAGCGGGGCATCCGTCGAGGTGCCTGTGTTTACCAAGCAGCTGGATTATGAAATCGAAATTGGAATATATATTGGTAAGGCCGCTTTCCAGGTCAGCGTTGACGACGCGTTTGATTACGTCGCCGGATACTCGGTATTCAACGACCTGTCCGCCCGTGACATCCAGTCCCGGGAGCATTCAAATAAAGTGATCCTGATGGGCAAGAGTTTTAAAGGCTCCTGCCCGCTTGGCCCCTTCCTGGTAACTGTGGATGAGCTTAGTGATCCCCATAATCTCGAGATGAAACTTCGGGTTAATGGTGAAGTGCGGCAGGACTCGAATACCTCCCAAATGCATTACAAGACGGCAGAGCTTGTATCGTGGTGGTCACTAATGGGCCTTGAGCCTGGTGACGTGATAACCAGCGGGAGCCCCCCCGGAGTGATTGCCGGTATGAAAGATCCTGTTTGGCTGAAGCCCGGAGATTTGGTTGAGGCGAACGTTGCTGAACTGGGCACACTTACTACCCATATCGCGTGATTGATCAGAGGTAATTCAATTGAAACCTGGCTTCGTTTAAGTTTTTTCAGGTTTTAAAACCGGGCATCCGCAATTAATTGCCGCTTGCAGTGATTTAAAGACCAGTGCGGTTGTGCCCAATGTCGCTAATACATACAGGGCTTAATTATGACGAATACAGTGGATAAAAATCTTGTCGCAAAGGCCGTCGATCAGATAGACCGCGATCGGCTGGTAAAGCTGGTTATGGACCTGACCGACATCCCCAGCCCGACAGGGGAAGAGAAGGAAATGGCATATGCCATGCACCAGGTCCTCGACGGTGCGGGATTCGATGCGACGCTGCAGACCATCGGTGATGATCGCTATAACGCGATCGGCCGGCGACAGGGTAATGGTGGCGGCAAGTCCGTCATGTTTAACGGGCACATGGATACTTCCTTCGGACCCGAGCAGGCTCACCGTGGCATCGGCTACGAGTGCAAGGGGACCCTGGTCGACAATGAATGGATCTACGGGATGGGATCATTCAACATGAAGAGTGCGCTGGCAACTTACGTGGTGGCCAATGAAGCCATTCAGAAGGCGGGTATCAAGCTTGGCGCGGATGTGGTTATTGCCGCGGTTGCCGGTGAAATCGAAAAGGCCCCGGTCAATGATTACGAGGGGCGCCAGTACCAGGGTTATGGCGTCGGAACCAAATATGCAATCACGCATGGCGCCGTGGCGGACATGTGTATCCTGGGTGAGCCTACCAACATGATGTTGATTCCACGCCACTGCGGAACTACCTGGGTCAAGATTACTGTACCCGGACGGTTGATTCACACCGCGTGGTCCAAGTATGAGCAAAATGCGATAAACAAATCCCGTATCGTGCTGAACGCTATCCATGACTGGATCCCGGAATATTGTGAGAGAAACAGCATCGGTGAATTCCAGCCGCGTGTTAATGTCTCGGCCATAGAAGGTGGCTGGCCCTGGCGTGGTGCACGTACACCGGACAACTGCTGTATCTACCTGGACGTGCGTACCCTGCCGGACACGCTATCGGTGGATGCCTACAATGAGGTGCGTGCCCTCATCCTGGGAGTGGTTAGTGATAACCCGGAGCTGGAAGGCACCAAGGCAGAAATCCTCATCTCTGCCCCAGGTACCTCTATACCCGATGAGCACGAACTGGTTCAGACCGTAATAACGGCCCATACAGACCAACTGGGTAAGGCGCCGGAGATGGGGGTCGAAACCTGGTACAGCGATGCTGCCCATATGAATCGGTATGGCATACCAACCGTAAATTACGGGTCCGCCGGTCGTATTCGGTCGGGAGGTGGCGGATTTTCTACCTCCCAGGGTGAAGCGGTTCATATTGGCGATATGCTCGATATCATCAAGGTTTACATCCAGGTCATGATGACGATGTGCGGTACCGTCGATTAAACCTGCCGGTCTGATGAATGACGCAACGACAGTTATTGACAATGCGCTTCAGGGACACCCCGTATCTATTGATGAGGCATTATCGTTAGTTGGCATTAACGAGTTGTCGGGGCTGGTTGAAGCGGCCGCCATGTTGCGTGACCGCGGGCGCCACCCGGGGGTCATCACTTATTCGCCCAAGGTTTTTATACCGCTGGTGCACCTGTGCCGGGATGTTTGTCATTACTGCACCTTTGCACATGTCCCCAAACGCGGGCAGAAGGCCTATCTGACCCCCGACGAGGTACTGGAAATAGCCCTGGCCGGTAAAGAGGCCGGTTGTCATGAGGCCCTGTTTACGCTTGGAGACAAACCGGAATTGCGCTACCAAACGGCGCGTGCCGAGTTAAGTGAACTTGGCCATGACAGTACGCTATCCTACCTCAGGGAGATGGCCCAACTGGTACTGGATGAGACAGGCCTGTTGCCGCACCTCAATCCCGGCGTACTGAGCATGGAGGAGCTCCTGGATTTTCGCGAGGTATCCGTTTCTCAGGGCCTGATGCTTGAGAGCAGTTCATTGCGGTTGTGTGAAAAGGGTGGACCGCACTATGGATCACCCGACAAGCAACCTGCTGTCCGGATTGCGACCATTGCGGCTGCGGGTGCAGCGTATGTCCCGTTTACCTCCGGCATCCTGATTGGGATTGGTGAGAATCGCCGGGAGCGGATAGAGGCACTGCTCGCGTTACGTGATTTACACATGTCCCGCGGTCATTTGCAGGAAATCATTATTCAGAATTTTCGTCGTAAACCCGGCACCATAATGCATTCGGCGCCGGAGCCGTCGCTCGATGAATTGGTATGGACCATCGCGGTAGCACGTCTCCTGTTCGGGCCGGAGATGAATATCCAGGCACCGCCAAACCTGAGCCCGCAAGCCCTGCCGCAACTAATCAATGCGGGAATAAACGATTGGGGAGGGGTGTCTCCGGTGACGCCCGACCATGTCAATCCTGAGGCGGCCTGGCCGCACCTGGACAAGCTGGCCCGTACTACAGAACTTGCCGGTAAGCACCTTGTAGCCCGGTTACCGATCTATCCGGAATATCTGCAACACCCCGATAAATGGCTGGCCCCCGGGCTGCGGACACGGGTATTGCATCGCGTTGACTCTGATGGGTATGCACGCACAGACGATTGGTCGCCCGGATCGGGGCAGCCGGTGCCTGTCAAGCCGGCAGTCATCAGCGTGCCTGGTATTACAAGTCCACTGAACGGCCTGGTGGACAGGGCGATGGAGGGAAAGCGCCTGGAGATTAGCGAAATAGAGACGCTATTCTCCGCACGTGGTGGCGATTACGAAATCGTCTGCAAGGCCGCAAATGAATTGCGGCAAGCGGTCAATGGAGATACGGTCTCATATATCGTCAATCGAAATATTAATTACACGAATATTTGTTATTACGGTTGTGGTTTCTGTGCATTCTCAAAGGGGCGGGTCAGTGAAAACCTGAGGGAGAGGGGGTACAACCTGTCACTGGAGCAAATACAGCAGCGTACGGAAGAGGCGTGGCAGCGTGGCGCATTGGAAGTATGTCTGCAGGGCGGTATCCATCCTGATTTCACCGGACACACCTATTTATCGATTGTCAGGGCGGTAAAAGAAATACAGCCGGACATGCATGTTCATGCATTTTCACCGCTGGAGATATCTCATGGCGCTCAAACGCTCGGGATGACGGTCCGCTCCTATCTGGAGGAATTAAAACAGGCGGGTCTCGGCACCCTGCCGGGGACGGCAGCGGAAATCCTGGACGATGAGATACGCGAGATAATTTGCCCGGATAAACTCAATACAGACCAGTGGCTCGACGTTATAAGGACCGCGCATTCGGTGGATCTCAATACGACCTCGACAATCATGTTCGGTCATGTTGATACCTCTTTAAATTGGGCGAGGCACCTGCTAAAACTTCGCGATCTGCAGGAAGAGACCGGTGGACTTACCGAATTTGTCCCGCTTCCCTATGTGCATATGGAGGCGCCGCTGTTCCGAAGGGGCAAGTCGCGGTGTGGCCCAACCTTTCGCGAGACGATACTGATGCATGCCGTTAGCCGGCTGGTGCTCTACCCGCATATCAATAACATCCAGGCGTCCTGGGTCAAGTTGGGGCTCGATGGTGTTAAAGCATGCCTGCAAGCGGGAGTGAATGACCTGGGCGGTACGCTGATGAATGAGAGTATCAGCCGCGCTGCCGGGGCGGCTCATGGGCAGGAACTCCCGCCCGGGGAGATGGAATCGCTGATCAGGGATATTGGGCGGATACCGCGGCAACGTACCAGCACGTATGGCGACCCCGATGTGGAGCGTAGCGCAGTATCTTACACAACACCGGCAATGTCTCATGCTGAAGCCGGTGATCTGCACGCACAGATAGTTAATTAGTCGAAACAGCTAGCAAAGAAACCGAATTCACAGAGGTGCACAGATGGCAGAACAGGCATTACACGAACTAATCAGCAAGGCCACGACATACGATCTGGGTCAATCTTACTGGAATGGCATGCCGGTTCACCCGTTCGATCCGCCGTTTCAATCCTACCTGTATCGTTATCATGAATATGTACGCAAGAGCTTTGATGAGATGGGGATCGAACCGGGATTTTCCGACGCGATCAGTATCATGATCACCTCGCAGCATTCAGGCACCCATTTTGACTTGCCCATTCATATGTCCCAGGACAATAAGGTCCAGGGGATCGATGTGCGGCCGTACCAGCGGGATACCGGGTTTAAAGACTTGCCTGAGCCATTGCATAGCCTGGAGAAGGTGCCACCCCTGGTCCTGCGCGCGGTATTACTGGATATCCCCGCCTATAAAGGCGAGGACGTTCTTCCGGAGGAATACGCCATAACGGCCGATGACCTGGACGGTGCACAGGAACGGCAGGGTGTCAGCATCGGCGAGGGTGACTGCGTCCTGGTTCGCACCGGGTTTGGCCGGTATTTTGAGACGGAACCGGACAAGTATCTGCATAAGGGTGCGGGACTCGTCGCGGAGTCTGCGGAATGGCTGGCCGATAAAAAGCCGCGACTGGTTGGAACGGACAACCTGTCACTGGGCAATCCTTCACCGTTCGCTCCACATCGTATATTGTTGGTCGAGAACGGTATTTATGTCATGAAGAGCCTGACCCTGGAAAAGCTTGCCGAGGACCGGCAGTACGTATCAACCGTGGTCGTGTTGCCGCTGAAGATCAGGGGTGGTGAGGCGTCGATGGTAAGGCCTGTTGCCATTGTCTGAGGGGATGTAGTTATGGTGATCCGGCTTTTTTGAATTACCGGGCGCCTTCATTGGTTATTAATTATTTACAGAGTAAAGAGTATGAATATAAATATTCCCGAAAATCAGATTTGGACCAGCGAACTGAATAAGGCGGAAGACGTCCAGGCTGGGTTTTCACGCACGAAACCGGTCCGTTTTTATGACACTACACTGAGAGACGGCGAGCAATCCGTAGGCGTCTGTTTTTCTCCCGACGAGAAATTCGAGATTGCCTGCAAGCTTGCGGATCTTGGTGTCGGGCGCATCGAGTCGGGTTTCCCGCGTGTCTCCGACGACGATACCAGGGCCGTAGAGCGGATACTGGCTGCAAATCTTTCGTCCGAAATCTGGGGTTTCGCCCGTTGTGTCAAGGCCGATATCGATGCGCATATTGAACTCGGGACCGAGTATACGTTGATAGAAATATCTACCAGCGAGCTGAAGATGAAGGCCTATGGTTTTACCCGGGAGAAGGTGATGGAACGGGTAATAGGCGCGGTCGAGCATGCGAAAAATAACGGTATCAAGAAGGTCAACTTCTTCGCCGTGGACAGTACACGCAGCGACCTGGCTTTTTTAAAGGACGTTTATCTGGCGGCAATTGATGCGGGCGCCGATGAAGTATCGGTTGTGGATACCATAGGCGCCTGTGCCCCCGAGGCAGTGGAATGGCTGATTCGTGAAGTGAAAGACTGGGTTGGCGACGACACCCCGGTACATTGGCACGGACACAATGATTTCGGGCTTGCTGTCGCCGGGGCGATCGCCGCCGTACGTGGTGGCGCAGACTGGATCCAGGGCACGATAAACGGGATGGGGGAAAGAGCGGGTAACGCCGACATCTGTGAAGTGGCCCTGGCTTTGCAATGTCTCTACAATGTGCCGGTTGAGCTTGATCTTGGCCGCGCCCGCGAGATATCCAGGTTGGTTCAAAAGGCTGGTAATTACAAGGTTGAAGGCTGGAAACCGGTAGTGGGTGAATATCTCTATACCAGGGAAAGTGGTGCGGTAGCCAACCAGTTCCACATCCCGGAAGCGATTGAACCGTATTCGGCTGAAATTGTTGGCGCCGAGCGCAGAATCGTGTTGGGAAAGAAAAGCGGTTTGTCGAATGTCGATCTGAAAGGGAAAGAGCTTGGGCTGGAAATACCCGAGGACAAGCGTGCGGCAATCCTGGCGGAAGTGAAGGAGATTTCCATAAATAATAGCCGGCTCGTCAGTGACGATGAATTTCGGGGAATCGTCGCGAATCAGTAGTGTGGATTAAGAAAACCTTGCCATTTCACAGGCGCCTGGTACAGGTCCGGGCGCAATAGTTGGTCATAATTGAATGTCAGTGCTGTCCCGTTAACTTGAATTTTGTTCTGCTGCAACTGGCAACACACTTGGTGTATAGAGTATTTAGTGGTATTGGAGACATGAACATGGGCAACCTCTTCCCGTCATACCGGCGCAGGCCGGTATCCAGAAAGTCGTTTAAATCACTGGATTTGCATCCTTCGCTCCGTGGACGGTGCATCCCTGCACCACTTCTCGGCCTGCGCCGGAATGACGATTAAGGAGTTAACGGGACAGCACTGATTGAATATGAAAAAAATAGATCGTGTATGTGTTGTCGGCGCCGGTGCAATCGGCAGTCTTTTTGCCGGGCATCTCGGTACCCTGGTCGAAGTCAGTGTGTTGACGCGACGGGAGGACAATGCGACGTCTCTCAACAAAGAGGGACTTCGTATCAGTGGGAAATCTGACCTGCATGTAAAAGTGACCGCCTCTACCGATCCACAGGAGCTGGGCGATGCAGACCTGGTCATCATCGCGACGAAGGCAACGGCGGTTGAAGAGACGGCGAAACGCCTGCAAGGGCATTTCTCCGGGGCGACCGTCCTGATGATTCAGAACGGGCTGGGCTGTGAGGAGGTGGTGAGCAGGTACGGCGATTGGCCGATCATTTCCAGCGTGACGTTTATGAGTGGCGTACGTCACTCTGATACCCACGTGGAGTATGAGCTCGATACGGCTACCTGGATGGGTCCCTGGGCAGGTGCGGACGCGACCTATGACGACGCGAAGCTGCTTGCCGCCCTGGTCAACAAGTCAGGCCTTATCGCGGAAGCCTATGCCGACTTGTTGCCCCACCAGTGGTCAAAGCTCATATTCAACTCGGCAATAAACAGCATTTCCGCGATAACGGATCTGCCGCATGTCAAGGCGTTTGCAAAGCAGGACGCGATCGAAGACCTGGGACACCTGGTCCATGACATGATCGCGGAGGCCAAGATTATTGCCGAAGCGCGTGGTGTTACCCTGGCTGATGACCCGTGGGAGATGAATATCCAGGCCGTCGGGCAGGGGAAAACCGGCGGAGATGATTATGCGCATATTCCTTCGATGCTCAATGATACGCGTAATGAGCGCCTGACCGAGATAGACTGGATAACGGGCGCTATTGTTCGTGAGGCGGCAAAAGAAGGCATTCCTGCCCCCTATCACGAAACCCTTTACCGATTGGTCAAGGCCAAAGAGGCCAGTTGGTCATTGAAGAAAAATAATGATTAACCCGGCTGTCCGGGATATCCGGGGTCATGAACAGATCGGAGTTTCCTTATTAACTAAGCAATATTAATTCAGCAGGATCGGGAGTAAATATGAAAGTTTGTATTATAGGATGTGGCGCCATAGGCAGCCTGTTTGGTGCGCACCTCGCCAAACTGGATGATGTCGAAGTATGGGCATTCGATCTGTCTCAGGAGCACGTCGATGCCATCAACAGCAACGGGTTGCGACTGACAGGTGAGAGTGATTTTGTTGCGCCGGTAAAGGCCAGCACCAATGCGGCGGATATCCCTGAATGTGAATTCGGGATAATCGCTACGAAGACCATGTATACCCGTGCGGCAATGGAGTCGACTGCGGATATTTTCAAGAATGGCGCCGTATGTTCGGTACAGAACGGGATCGGTAGCGAGGAAATTATTGCTGAATTTGTACCGCGCGTAATACTGGGGACGACTTTTCCGGCCGGGCACATCGCGTCGCCGGGGGTTGTGAATCATGACACGAAGGGAAAAACCTGGATTGGTCCCTTTGAGCCCAAACCAGCCACGATGGAAGAAGTGCAGCAGCTTGCCGATGCGTTAACCCGTGGCGGAATGGAAACACTGGCCATGGAAGATGCCCGTGGAGCGCAATGGACCAAGCTGATTTTTAATTCTGCTTCCAATGCGATGGGCGCGTTGACCCGGTTACCGCATGGTATCGCCTGCGACGTTCCGGAAGTCAGGGCATTAATGTCCGGGCTTGTAAAGGAAGGCGTTGCAATATCAGAGAAGTTGGGAATTACGCTCGACAGCGATCCGGAGAAACTGATCGATTATGGCAGGGAAGTGGCTTACCGGCATAAGCCAAGCATGCTGCAGGATGTACTGGCGGAACAAGCGACTGAAATTGACTCACTTAACGGTGGAATCGTAAAGCTGGGTAACGAACTGGGGATTCCCTGCCCGCTAAATGAGGCAGCCACGGCCCTGATCAAGGGGCTGGAACAGTCCTGGACACTCGAAGACTAATTTTTAAGTAATGGAGAAGGGTTTAAGTAATGACTGAATATATAAATCGCTATCGGCCCAGCCAGGCGGAAATTGATCGACGATATAGCAATATCCGTGCGGCAATGGAAAAGGAAGGGCTCGATGCACTCGTCGTAAGCGGCAGTGAGTATACCGGGTTCGAAGGAGCCGTACGTTACATGTGCGGCTTCCTGATATTGCACCGTTACGCTTACGTAGTGATACCGGCTGACGGTGATCCCGTGTGCGTTTTTCCGCGGGAAGCTACCTGGGTTGGCGATCACGCCGCCACTTTTATAGAAAACAGGGAATTGCCGCCTCACTGTGGTGAATGGATGGCCGATTTTCTAAAAGGAAGAGGGGTGAAGAAGCTCGGTATATATGGCCTCGAATACGTGATGAATGTGCGGGATTATTCCGCCCTCGCCGCATGTGATTTCGAGATCATCGATTTTGAGCTGCAGTTTGATTACGCGCGCGCGCAGAAAAGTGATGAAGAAATGAAATCAGTTCGCAACTCCATGGAAATCAATAAACAGGGTGTCTGGGATGTAATCAAGGGCTACAAGAGTGGTATGACGGAGGGAGAATTAATGGGGGTTGCCGAAAACACCTTCGCCGCCAGCGGCTGTGCACGCAATACCATGGATATGATTCTCTCCGGCCCCGATGGAACACTGACACCACAAATGGTGTTCCCGTCTCAACGACCCGTTGAAGACAGCGACGCGCTCCTCTATGGCCTGGAAATCTCGGGCGAGGGCGGTCATTGGGTTGAATTTTCAAGGGTCCTGGCGCCGAACGGCTTGGATGAAACCATGACCGAGATGATGACCGCGTACCAGGAGTTCCACGAACTCGCAAAGGAACACATGATCGCGGGTAACACCGCTGAGCAGGCCAGTATCGCGTGCATGAAGCCCATCTTTGATCGCGGCTATCGCTCTGGCCACGTTTGTGGTCATTCTATCGGTATGACCATGATAGAACTGCCGCGTATCGGCGAGGGATATGATTTTGTCCTCCCGGAGAACATGGTCTGTTCCATGCATCCGCATTTTATGACCGAGGACCGGAAACATGGTCTTTACTTTCAGGAGACCTACCGCGTGACCGCCGAAGGTGGTGAGCCCCTGTCCGGTGTGCCGATCAAGGCGTATGACGGCTCAGAATCGTCCTTCTAAAGAGAAAAACCTGGTCAATCACCCGGTTCAATAACAACGGCCATACGCGGACCATCGGCCGTTTCCGGCAAGTTTGCGTATGCCGTCACAAGATGTCCTGTATTCGGATCGACGGCCAGCATTCGCAAATAGGCTTTTTGCCGTGGTAGCGGGATCACGCCAAATATTTTCTTGTCGGGATCGAAACGGTAGATGACATCTGCGTTAGATGTTGCGATCCAGACAACACGCCGCTTGATATCCCAAGTCGCTGCATAAGGCGCACTGGCAAGATCGGGTAAGTCATAGCTGGCAGTCTGCTTGCCGATCCGCGCGTCATATTCAACAAGTTGGCCTGTTCCAAATAGCGGTATGTATATAATATCATTCTCCGTGATTGCCATTCGGCGGGGTCCGGCCCCTGCCGGGAACGCCACTGTTGTTTCATAGCTAAGTGTCTCGGTATTAAAACAGCCGAAATCACCCCCTAACTGTGTATAACAAACATGTTGCCGGTCGGATGTCATCACTATCCCATACAAAGACATATCTCCTGATTTTCGACCGGGTTGAACCGGCGCCGGAAAACTGGATTCAGCGCCGGTGTCGGGATTGAAGCTCCCCAGGGCATTGTTGCTGATGTCAGAAAACCAGATGCGTCCTTGTGTATCCATCGCCAACTCATTGCGAAAATCATAAGTCAGATCGTGCGCGCTGACCTGAGGTCGGGTTTTAAGACTCCATAGTCGCCACTGTTCTGATTTGGGATCAAGCTGCCCAACAAAGCTATTGAATAATCCGGATAACCAAAGTGAATCATCCTTGCCACGCACCAATGTATGAGACCCACTGGCCCGGTCAAATGGAACGACGAAATCTTTTTGCACGCCCGACGCTATATCGATACGTACAACTTTATCTCCATAAAAATCAGCCACCCAGAGTTGAGGAGGTGTTCCGAGGGATATCGCTTCTCTTATGGCATTTGGACCGGGCACTTCAAACTCACGAATAACAGTCTTCTCAGTTACTGCCAGGGGCGCACCATATTCGTAGTCCTCTATCTCATCGAAATGGCGAGACGGTTGTGTCGTTAACAGTTCGATTATTTCATCTACATCCTGACGATTAAAAAATTCCGTACCAGTGGGAGCAGTTACAGTTCCGCCAGCCTCATTACCTCTCATGCCGCGGGCAAGTGCGTAGGCGTATATGGTATTCATGGAATCTATTATTGCGTGCCATCCTTGTTTTCGAAATTCTTTTGATTCTGCTCCGTTGCTGCTATTCAGTGAATGCATGAAATTGCGCACTTCGGGGGTTGGGAATTGATGGCAGTTAACGCATTCAACCAATAATTTCCCCTTTACCTGAGTATTCGCTATTTCCTTCAGCCAGGCAGAGGCCGGTGCCGTCGAGGACTGGTCGGCTTTATGCTGCATGGTAACCGCCAGCTTGTAGATATCTGATTCCCTGCGGTCAGCGTGTTCGGTCACCGATATCTTGCCTTCTGCCGGAGATATTTGATCGTAGTTCAGGGCATTGACCGTGACGTATAAGTCGTCAGTAGTATTTGTCATAAGCTTACCCGGGAACTTGAATTCTCCCGCAGCATTACTGAAGACTGTTGTCACCTCGGTCCCATTTTCCAGAGGGGGACGATAGAGCGTGACGAGTGCGTGGGTTACCGGTTTTCCATGCGTATCAAAAACCCGGCCCTGCAGTGATATCGCCGCCGCTGATACATCCAGTGATGAGCAGGACATAAGTACACAAGCTATTATGGAAATGTACTCTGATGGTAATGATTTAAGATGTATTTTACGGCGCATTATTTATTACCCCTCAGAACGTAACGTCTCGTGGCATGTCACGGTACGGTTCATTTAGTACCCGACCATGCGCATAAAATATCGATACACAGGCAAATTCGATTCACCGGAACTGCAAGGTATCAATAAGATGAGGCGCGAATCGGCTTACAGACTCGCTACTGATTAGCTACAACTACTCCATTGGGGCGGTGGGTGCATTGACCTGCATCAACGAAAGAACCTAAATGAACCACGATAGGCGTGTTTGAAGGACCGCTTCCAGAACGCATTGGAAGCAAGCAGGCCAGGGAGCGCGCGGGGAAAACTACCTGCGCGGGTCTAACCCGTCAAGGGGGGGGCTCGCTTGGTGCCGAAAATTAGGGCGCTGGTATCGTCGCCGCATCCCAGTGCTCTACGACCAGGCCGTCCTTGACACGAAACATGTCAAACCACGTGGACGTGTACTTTTCGCCAGGTGCCTTGGGATTGTCGTACTCCCTGACGAAGGCCAGGATGACCATATCGCCTTCGGCAAAAATAGTCACAAGACCGTCAAGGGTATCTTTGACTGGCCTCGGCTCGCCGATGGCCCCCCTAAGATACTCCTTCATACCTTCAAATCCTGCTTCCTCATTGGGATTGTGGTTAGTGAAGTCCTTTGCCGCATAGTTTTCCAGTTGATCCAGCTGAGCGGCCATGACAATTCTGTACAAGTCGTACGCCACTCGCTTATTCGCGGCCAGTTCAGGCGAGTCTGCCTCGAGCATTGCCGCCTGTGCTTCGTTCGGAACGGGTACGACCGGAAAGGCAGCAAAGGCAGGGACACACAGCGTGCACAATAATGCGGTAATCAGTTTATTCATGGTAACTCCTGAGAAAGGTATCGTACCTTAATTTACGCAAATGCCGGGTCAGTATGCAATCCGTAGAGCGCAGCAACTATCCCGTTAATGAATATTTCCTGGTTTCCGCCAGGTCCGGGTAGGGTTTCAGAACCGCGATCAGGATCGTACCAATCGTAACAATACCGGCGACAATCCAAAGTGCGCCGATATAGTTCCCTGCGTGGTCATGCCAAGCACCCATCAGGGGTGCGCCAAAGGCTGAACCCAGCTGGAATGCGGCAAACATAATTCCATAGATGGTTGCAAATGCCTTCGGGCCAAAATACCGGCTGCAGATGTAGGCGATCTCACTGATCTCCGAACCGGTTGCCAGGCCAACACCTATTGCCGCGACGAATACCAGCCAGCTGGTTGTTCCGGTGGCCAGGATGACCACACCGGCGATCAGGCCACAGAGAAACAGCGCTGTCACGTAAGGCGCAAAGAAATAATCCATGAGTATCCCGGCTATGATCCGGCCAAAGATCAGACCGATGCCCAGCGAAGTCATGCAAAGGGCTGCTATTCGTGGCTCGATACCACGATCGATCAGCATCGGAACGAGGTGGGCCAGAACGCTGGTAATACCAATGCCAATCAGCAGGAAGGAGATCAGAATCAACCAGTAACTCCCGGTCCGGCTGGCCTCAGTCGCTGTATATCCGACAGAAGGGTCTGTTACCGGTGCAGTTTCAATTGCTTGATTTTCGTCGTCCCCGTCCGGACGCAGGCCCATGTCCTCCGGTCGCTCACGATAAAGAAAGATTGCCAGGGGCAGCGCGATAAAGAAGATCGCAGCGGCAAATCCAATATATGCCATCCTCCAACCATACCCGTCTATCATCCACTGCGCGAAACTGGGTACCAGGGCCGCGCCAACACCAAAACCGGACAGGCAGATCCCGAGGGCGAGCCCCCGGCGCCGTGCAAACCAGGCGATGATGACACGCGAATAACTTGCGGGCAGCGTGCCGGCCCCCAGGAAAGGGATCAAAAAATACAGGGCATACAGGTGCCAGATGTTTCCGGTAAGCGTGGTCATGGCCAGGACCATCGCTGCCATCAGGATTACCGACGGAATCAGGATGCGGCGGACGCCCAGTCTGTCGATAAGGACGCCCAGTGCAGGAGATCCGATCACCACGGCAATATTGGTCATCGTGAGTGCAAAAGACATTTCGCCGCGGGACCAGCCAAACTCGGCTTGCAGGGGCCTGACGAACGTGCCGAAGGCAAACACGGTGAACATCGCATAGCTGAGTCCCATACCGAAAAACCCGGTCAGAACATTCCACCAGCCGTAGAAAATCCGTGAATGCGATTTAGCCATATAAATTACCGCTGTCTCACAATTCCTAAAGGGCATGAATTCGGGAAGTTAAATAACCTTTGATCAGTGCTGTCCCGTTAACTTGAACCTTGTTCTGTTGCAACTGGCAACACACTTGGTGTATAGAATATTTGTGGTATTGGAGACATGAACATGTGCAACCTCTCCCCGTCATTCCGGCGCAGGCCGGAATCCAGTGATTTCAACGACTTTCTGGATACCGGCCTGCGCCGGTATGACGATTAAGGAGTTAACGGGACAGCACTGACCTTTGATACAAAATAGATTGGCTGATGCACATCCCGATCATGCCGGGCCAGTGCCCTTTCAACATGATATTGACGTAGTTATCGAGTATGCTTTGCGATTCCAGTATAGCAGTCTGTTTGCCGGCAATGTTCGACAGTATCGAGGAAATTGAGGAGAAGTTTGCAGCCGAGGCGTATATCGCCGACCGGATGCTTGCGACCACGTTATTCCTGTCGGTTTCCCTGGGCAAACCTGTCTTCCTGGAGGGCGAGCCCGGTGTCGGCAAAACCGAGGTGGCCAAGGTTCTCGCAAAGGTGCTGAATACCGAATTGATCCGGCTCCAATGTTATGAAGGACTGGATGTCAGTACGGCCATGTATGAATGGAACTACCCCCGGCAAATGTTGGAGCTGCGTCTGCAGGAAGCACGCGGTATTGAGAAAGACAGGATTGGCAGCAATATCTTCAGCGAAGATTTTCTTCTCAAACGTCCATTGCTCAGGGCGATACAGGTCGAGGGTGAAAAACCGCCGGTTCTGCTCATCGACGAGATCGATCGCTCAGATGAAGAGTTTGAGGCCTTCTTGCTGGAAGTTTTGTCAGATTTCCAGATCACGATTCCTGAATTGGGAACCATTACGGCAACCCGCCCCCCCATCGTCGTATTAACCTCCAACCGAACCCGGGTGTTGCATGATGCCCTCAAGCGCCGTTGTCTGTTCCACTGGATCGATTATCCGGATTTCGACAGGGAAATGCGTATCGTCCGGGTGCGGGTTCCGAATATTGAGGAAAAACTGTGCGCACAGCTATGCGGGTTCATGCAATGGATCAGGGACCAGGACCTGTACAAACGTCCTGGTGTTGCAGAGACTATAGACTGGGCAGTCGCATTATTGTCATTGAACATCACGGACCTGGACCGTGACAGTATTGACGCGACGCTGGGCTGTATTCTTAAGTATAAGGGAGACATAGACAAGATAAAGGAACAGGACCTGTCACCGATTCTCAGGCAGGCTACGGGGCTTGCTTGATCGAAGCACAAACAATTACTGAATTACACCGACGAAGTCTGCTGGGGCTTGTCGTGTCGTTTTCCCGCTCCCTGCATGATGCGGGTATCCCGGTAAGTTCATCCAACCTGATCGATCTTTGTCGTTGTTTTGATTATATCGATATTCGTGAAAGAGATGATTTTTACGCCGCTGCTCGTGCAACGCTGGTCTCGAATCACGATGACCTGTTGGAGTTTTACCGCGTTTTTTCTGAATTCTGGCTGCAGATGCGTATGCCTGCGGCTGACACGGAAGACGAAAGCAACACCGGCGGCGGTCAGGTCCGCCGGCAGATGAAAGAAGAGCGGCGCTTATACCAGGATGAAGCAGATTCCGGAGAGGAAGATGCCGGTGAGAAGACATCACAGCTCTCCTACAGCCCTGATGAGATACTGATGAAGAAAGACCTGGGCGCCATGTCAGGGCAGGAAATCGAACAGGCGCGCAGGTTGATTGCCGAGCTGATTTCAATTATCGCCAACTATAAGAGCAGGAGACGAGTTACCGACAAAAAGGGCGTGGAACTGAATTTTCGTAAGATGCTGCGGCGTAATATCCTGTATGGCAACGATGGCCTTGAACTTGTATACCGCCGCCGTCGAATCAAGAAAACCAGGCTGATGCTGTTGTGCGATGTCAGTGGTTCAATGGAGCGCTACAGCAGTTTTTTTATTCAATTCATCTATGCACTGCACCATCAGCTGGCCAACCTTGAGATAGCCGTGTTTTCAACACGGATGACAGTGATATCAGAGTTTCTTAAAACGAAGAGTGTCGAAGATTCGCTGAACCAGGTATCCGAAGTCGTTCATGACTGGGCGGGTGGCACCAACATCGGCAGATGTCTGAGAGAATTCAACGATCGCTTCGCTTATGAGATGCAGCGATCACGGACCGTTGTGATCATCCTGAGTGATGGCTGGGATCGGGGCGATGCCGTCGAAATGCGGGAAGAGATGGAACATTTGCATCAAAGGACACACAAGATACTGTGGCTGAATCCCCTGCTTGGCGACACAAATTATCAACCATTGTGCCAGGGCATCCGCACCGCATTGCCTTTCATTGATCACTTCCTTCCCGCCCATAACCTGGATAGTCTTGCAAAGGTGATACGCCACCTGCGAACGGTCTGGAACTAATTTTTTGTGATCTGTTCAGTATCCAGTTCACTGATAATTTCTTCCGTGTGCTCGCCCAATATGGGGGGAGGCCGCTGATATTTTACGGGCGTGCGCGATAAGTTAATCGGATTTCCTGCCAGGTGCAGATTGTCATTCAGGGGATGGGAAATTGTTATTTCCATACCACGCGCCCGTACCTGCGGATCGTCGAATACCTCGTCAACGTGATTTATCGGTGCGGCAGGCACATCGGCTTGCTCGAACGCTGCCAGCCACTCGTCTCTTTTCTTTGTCAGCATTTTCGCTTCAATTAGCGGTACCAGGGTCTCACGATTTATAACGCGCTTACTATTGCTGGCATAGTTTGAGTCCTCTGCAAGGTCCGGCAAGTCGAGCACTTCACAAAACCGCTTAAACTGAATGTCATTGCCGACTGCTACAACGCAATGTCCATCGCTGGTCGCGAAACATTGATAGGGCACAATATTGGGATGGGCATTTCCCATTTTCGATGGCACCTGTCCACCCACCAGGTAGTTAGCGGCCTGGTTCGCCAGTGTTGCGACAGTGACGTCCAGCAAGGCAAGGTCGACATGCTGTCCCTTCCCGGAACGATCACGCTCCGCCAGGGCGGCGAGAATACCGATAGTCGCGTACAGACCCGTCATAATATCGGTTAATGCCACCCCTGTTTTTTGCGGCTCTCCATCGGGTTCACCGGTGACACTCATCAGGCCGCCCATGGCCTGCACCAGGAAATCGTATCCGGGGCGATGGCTGTAAGGACCGCTGTGACCAAAACCCGTGATGGAGCAATATACGATACCGGGATTTATAGCTGACAGGGTTTCATAATCAAGGTGGTATTTATTTGTCTGTCCCGTCTTAAAATTTTCTATAACGACATCACATTGAGCGACAAGTCGATGCAAGAGGGCCTGCCCCTCTTCGTTGGTGATATCGACACACAGTGATCGCTTGCCGCGATTGGCACACAAAAAGTAGGCGGCCTCTTTGGTGATCTGACCCTCGTTATCACGCATGAACGGCGGCCCCCAGCCGCGTGTTTCATCACCACTGCCCGGGCGTTCTACCTTGATAATATCGGCGCCAAGGTCTGCCAGCGTCTGGCTGGCCCAGGGCCCCGCCAGTACGCGGGACAGGTCCATTACCTTGATATGGGATAGCGCCCCGTGTTCCGACATTGCATCGTCCTCCTGAAACCAGCCATGAGTGTCGTTTCTTCCTCAAGGTTTACCATGTGTCGTATTAACAAGGCAACCGAAGGGTCCGGTCCGGTCGTTGAGATGTGCATCTCGCCGTCAAATGCGTTCTTCATCACGTTCCCGGCGGCCGATGCAGGCCGAGTGAGCATATACTCGATTTTCGGGGTACCGGGACGCGACATATCTTGTTGGATTTGCATTGGATTCATGTGTAGACTTGGTGTGATATGGTTTGAAGGATTCCGGCATAAGGACATTATTTTGAGCCGGTACTCGCCCGATCCAATGACTTTCGTTTGCATACTCTATCCGGTATGCCTCGCAGAGGCAGTCAGTCCGGCATCAGGGTGTCCGAGTGACATAAACAGGATTAAAGGAGAATTATTAAGCAATGTATCCAGCACCTTTTCGTTACCACAGACCCGATAACATACGGGATGCGATTATGCTGTTGTCCAGCCTGGGAGAGGGCGCCAAACCCCTGGCCGGAGGGCAGACACTTATACCTATCCTTAAATTACGAATGGATGAACCTTCAGACCTGGTCGATATTGGTCGTCTTCCGGACCTCGGTCATATAAGGGAGGAGAACGGCTTGATACGGATAGGCGCGTTGGCCACGCATGCCGGCGTCGCCATGTCAGACGTTGCGTCGATGGTCCCGATTGTCGGGGATTGTGCCGGCGGAATCGCAGACCCCCAGGTGCGGAACAGGGGGACAATAGGAGGTTCGGTAAGTGCCGCAGACCCCAGTTGCGACTGGCCGGCCCTGTTACACACGCTCGCTGCCGATATCGTATGCCAGGGCCCCGATGGAGAGAGGGCCATACCGGTGAGCGAATTCATAGAGGATTCCTACACGACGGCATTGGGAGATGCCGAGCTTGTCACTGAAATTCAGTTCCGCGTGCCGGGTTCCGGTAGCGGCGGTGCCTATATCGGGTTTAAAAAAGCAGCACCTGCCTATCCGACGGCTGCGGTCGGGATACAGCTGACGATGGCAGACGAGGAAATCTGCGAGGATATCAGCCTGGTTCTCAGTGCAGTCGGCCCGCGGCCCGTGACATCAAGCGAGGCCGAAGCCCAGTTGAAAGGACAGGCACTGACAAAGAAGAATCTGCAGAATGCCGCCGAGGCGATTGTCGAGGCGTCGGATCCGCCCGCGGATTCCCGTGGCTCGGCGGATTTCAAACGGTCGATACTGCGTTCCCTGTTTATCAAGACTGCGGAACAAGCCAGGCACCGTGCAGGCGGAAACAAAATTGAGGGGAGCCACGATTATGTCTGAAGCATTACAACTCGTACCTGTTGAGGTATCTGTAAACAGTAAGGCATACCGGCGCGAAGTAGAGCCCCGGACCCTGCTGGTAGAGTTCATCCGCGATGTGCTTGAGCTGACCGGCACACACATTGGTTGCGATACCAGCTTTTGCGGTGCATGTACGATCATCCTTGATGGTAAAGCGGTGAAATCCTGTACCTTGTTCGCGGTTCAGGCCGATGGCGGAGAAATAATTACGGTGGAAGGACTCGAGCAGGACGGACAATTGCATCCATTGCAGCAGGCCTTTTCCGAGGAACATGGCTTGCAATGCGGGTACTGCACACCCGGCATGATGATGTCATCGCTGGCCCTGTTGTCGGAGAATCCTGATCCGAGCCCGAAGGACATACGAAAGCAATTAGCCGGCAACGTGTGCCGTTGTACCGGCTACCAGAATATTATCAAGTCGGTTCAGGCGGCTGCAAAACAGATTCAGGAGGGTTGATTCATGGAGATGAATTTTAACGGTAAATTCGAGGTTGACCTTCCCAGGGATGAAGTCTTCGAGCTGCTTTCTGATCCCCAGAAATTTGCTCCGCTATTGCCTACGTTTAAAAGCCTGGAAATGAAGGACGATCGCACGGCGATTCTCAAAATAAGTGTCGGAATCGGGAAAATTCGTGGGACGGCTTCGACGGAACTGACCCTGGACGAAGTGGTCGCATCCCGGCGGGCGAGTTATGTCGGCAAGGGCAAGGTCATGCAGGGCGCATACCAGATGATTTCCTCATTTGACCTGGAAGACGCCCCGGGTGGTGGCACCGTTGTTAGCTGGCAAGGCGAGACCCAATTGGTTGGGAAGATCCTGTCGATTGCCGGCGGCGGCTTGCGGGGTTATGCCGAAAAGGAAATCAATAAGCTGATCAGTAGTCTGCAGGTTGCGCTCTCACCGGATGGTGCAATCCCGGTAGAGGCGCCACCAAAAGTAGGTCTCGTCACAAAGACCTGGCAGGGACTCTTCGGCAAGCCGGCCGCTGATGAATCTGCCGATTCAGCCCCTGTCGCGGTTGCCGAAGGCGTTATCGCTCCCTATTCGGATAAGGTCGTGCAGTCCCATCGCAAGGCTCACGACAAGATTGAAGCCCTGTTGGACACGGAGCGCAGAGAGAAACATCTCGCACGCAAGGAAGACGACCGTCACATACGCGGGCAAGGACTGTTTGTAGATGACTACCAGCCGCATGGATGTTTACACATGGCCGTTGTCCGCTCGCCTTACGCACATGCAAAGATCGTAAACATCGATGTTTCAAAGGCGGAGGCATTGCCGGGTGTTGCATGTACGATTACCGGCAAGGAAGTGGTTGAACTGACGGAGCCATATCTCGAGATCGGGCCTGAGCCGGGTGCAAATATCCTGGACTATTGTATGGCCGTCGATAAGGTTTTGTTCCAGGGAGACCCGGTGGCAGTGGTTGTTGCAGAATCTGCAGCCCTCGCCACGGATGCAGCACAATTGGTAGATGTTGAATACGAGGTCCTCAAACCGGTTTTGACTTGTGAAGATGCATTGAAGGACGAGATTATTTTGCACAAGCCCGCCGGTTCCAACCATATTTGGCACGGTGTTTATGACTACGGGGATGTCGACAAGGCGTTTGAGGATGCAAAACACGTCGTTAAGATCGACAAGCTGAATTTCCACCGGTTCGGCAGCACCGCGCTGGAGACAAACGCCGTCGTCGCGACATGGGACAAAGCGCGGCGAGGTCGACGTTTTCTGTAACACCATTATGACCATAGCGATGGCAATGGTCGCGCCCGCCCTCCGGGTCAGCATGGACCATTTTCGATTGCGCACCCATGACATTGGGGGTGCCTTTGGAAACAAGATCTGCAACTATCCATACATTACCATGGCTGCGCTGGCGTCACGCAAGACGGGCGGGGCGCCTGTAAAGTGGGTCGAAACGCGCAGCGAACATATGCAGGCCGGCGGTCACGGTAGTGAGCGAAACTACTTCGATACCGAGGTCGCGCTGGACGAAAATGGTGTGATCACTGCCATTCGCTCTCGTCATGTCGATGACTGCGGGGCTTATCCACGGTATGAACCCCTGGGTTGCGTCATCTGGTCCCAGGTATTGCCCGCAGCGTACAAGTTAAAAAACATTCGGATCGACTTTAACCAGGTCGTCACCAACAAGGGGCCCTGTGCCCCCAATCGCGGGTATTCCCGTCTTCCCCATATATGGTTCATGGAGCGGGTAATCGACATATGTGGCCATGAACTGGGCATTCCTGCAGATGAAATGCGCCTGCGCAACTATATAGAAGAGTTTCCCTACACCACGCCAAACGGTTGTGTCTACGATTCGGGTGATTTCCCCACTATGCTGGCCAAGGCGAAGGACGCCATCGGATGGGATGACTGGAAACAAAAGCAGGAAGAGGCCAGGAATGAAGGTCGCCTGATCGGTATCGGTATCGGCACAACCATTGATTCCGGAACCAATAATTTTGGTCAGGCCCAGATCGTAAATCCTTATATGCCTTTCTCGGGCAACTCCGAAGTGGCGACGGTAAAGCTGGATCTGGACGGGTCGGTCACTGTCACCCTGGGTACCTTCCCTCAGGGTCAGGGACATGAAACAACGGCTGCCCAGGTGGTTGCCGAAGACCTCGGTATCGATCCCGATATGATTAATGTACACACCGGGTTCGATTCTGCACGTAACAGTCATACGGGTGTGTCCGGCACCTATGCGAGTCAGTTTGCGGTAACGGGCCTGTCTGCGGCACATGGGGCCGCGGTAAAACTGAAGGCGGAATTAAAGAAACTGGCCGCCTTTGCTCTCGAGGCCAATGAAGACGACCTGGAAATGGGTGTCGGTGAACAGGGTCCCGAGGTCCGCGTCGTCGGGACGGACAGCGGTATTAATTACTGGGCGCTGTCCAACATAGTCAATGCCAACAATGCCCAGTTACCGGAAGAATTACGCGGCCTGACGCTCAACGTTCGTCATGTCTACGTACCGCCGTTCGAGGTTCCGGACCTTGAGAAGAAGTACGGGAACCTGACACTGACCTATGCATTGCAGCTACATATCGCGGTCATCGAGGTGGATCCGGATACGTCCCAGAGCAAGATACTCGATTACGCCGTTGTTGATGACTGCGGCAAGGTGGTTAATCACATGATTGTTGCGGGGCAGGTGCATGGAGGAACGGCCCATGGTATCGGCGCCGCCTTGCTTGAGGAAATGCCCTTCGACCAGGATGGAAACGTAATATCCGGCTCGTTTACCGATTACGCGCCAATTACGATTAACAACATGCCTGATTTGAAATGCGTAAATATGGAATCACCCTCACCATTCAGTTTTAATGGAGCCAAGGGTATGGGTGAAGGTGGCGGTGCGCCATTGCACGCCATCAGCGCCGCCTTTCAGGATGCGTTGTATAAAGATGGCGTGTATATCCGTAACTCGCATAACTCGCCGATGGCCTTGTATGAGAGGTTGAAGGTGGAGGAGCCAAAGCCGGTTTCGGTAGAAACCAGGTAACAGACTTCAGGCGCAGGGATCAGTTCTTGCTCCTGATTTGTAGCCTGGTCTTGGCTGCACCTTCATACGATGCGTGCAAATAGCATGTCTGTGCGCCCATATCTACCAGCGTCCTGCCGGCCTCGTCATCGTCTGAGGATGTTATAAAGACTTGTGTATCCACGGGTTCAGCGGTCGCTGCGACCGAGAGTCCCGCAGATCCTCCCGGCAGGCTGAAAATCGTGTCCTGAACGATTCCATACGATTCAAGGGCCTGCTTGACAATGGCGGCATATCTGCCCAACTGGGTCATAAAACAGAAAGACACCCCGGCGGACAAATACTGGAGCCCGGTCGGGGCCCTTTCGAGGCCGCCAAAAACCTTGGGTTCATCACTGAGAAAGTAAAACGCGCTACCGGCTGGCTGGACACATTCAACCCGGATTGATTTCAGGCCGTCATCCCGTAGCGTCAGCTCAGATTGAACCACGACCATCCTTTTTTGCTCGCTGGCATAACCCACTGCCCTGGCTGGTTCTGCGCGCGGGGGGTCGTTATCCTCTGATTTTTCAATAATGCCGGGGGCAAAAGAGGATGAATCAGCAGGTTTAATATGCTCGAACAAATTCACGGGATCATCGGCCGGTGGAGTGGTCGAAGACTGCACCTTTCCCGTTTCAAGGTCCTTGCCATTCAGCGAAATTCTGAAACTGCCCGGAAGACAGGTTCGCATCGCGGCGTCTGCAGGGGAGGCCGCGAGCGCATGCCGGACCAGTCCGTTGATTCGCTCTCCCTTAACGTCACTGGCAATGTCGACAACCACATCGAGGGCGAGCGCAGAACCCGTCATCGTCTTTTTGAGTGCCGATCCTTCCATTGAGTATCGGGCAAGCTGCGTAATTCCGAGCGTATCAATCTTTATATCGCGTCGTTTCGAGAGCGCCAATATCTCGGACGACAGTGTTGCGATCAATCCGGCGGAGGAAAATCCAAGTGGAAAGGAAGACAGGTTGGTTCCATTCAGCCACGGGCCTTCATCACACACCATGCGCCAGGTCGCATTACAAAGGCTGTCCCTGACGATGGCTTCCTTCTGCATCCCATCGAGTGCACGGGTCATGGTACGGATTGCGACCTTGTCACTACCGGCGCAATAGGCATCAGGTAACTCAAGGTCGTCATCGACGCGGAATACAAGGGGATATGGGCTGGATTCTATTGATGGCATAGGTCTTAAAATACCTCTTTCAGGTCAGTGTTTCAGGAGTCTGACAGGCTCCTAAATTTAGCTCCCTGACATAAGCCCACGCAAGGCCGCCGGTTGGCTG
>PVMK01124706.1_pt1 | contig 27261 bp, 27 predicted proteins | sample 1853481 | NCBI WGS metagenome assembly PVMK01 (sample SAMN08533507, study PRJNA380276) | Marine sediment metagenome, whole genome shotgun sequencing project. | reverse complement strand
CACCATTTCTGTGCTGACTGTCTGCGCACTGGGGGTCAGCATGATGGCGGAAACAGCCCTGGGCGGCATCCTGCTGCTGGTTGTAGCCGGTCTGTTGCCCTGGATGCTGTCGTCCGCCCCGGCGCTGGCCTGGCTGATTGGCCAGAACGTCCTGTTGGTTCTGGTGATCAACGATATTCCGGGTTTTCCATTCAGCGATGCGGTGCTGGCCGGCGGCCTGTTCCTGGGGATTTCCCTGTTCGCCTTCATGAGTGGTGTCGTTACCCTGCGCCAGCACATTGCACGCGATGCGCTGCGTAAAGTGAATTCCGAGCTTCGCGCCACCCAGGCGCTACTGGCTGACAATACGCGGATTGCTGAACGTGTGCGGATTGCCCGGGAATTGCATGATCTCGTTGGCCATCACCTGACTGCGCTGACCCTGAACCTGGAAGTCGCGACTCACCTGGTCGATGGAAAAGGGCTCGAGCATGTACAACAGGCGCACTCCCTGGCCAAACTGTTATTGGCGGATGTCAGGGAAGTGGTCAACGACATGCGGGTGGATGACAAGGTGGATCTGGCGGCGGCTCTGCGGACCCTGGTAAGTGGCGTCCCCGAACCCAGAATACACCTGGACTTGCCGTTGGAACTGGCGATGACCGATCCCCGTCGCGCCCAGGTCCTGTTAAGGTGTACACAGGAAATGATCACCAACAGCGTGCGTCATGCCCGCGCAAAAAACCTGTGGATCAGCCTGATCCATGATGTTGATGGTGTTGCCCTGACCGCGCGAGACGACGGGCGCGGAGTGACCAGCGTGGAGGCCGGAAACGGCTTGAACGGCATGGCGGAGCGTTTGCGGCAACTGGGCGGCGAATTGAAAATTGAAACAAGTCCGGGTGCGGGATTTTCCTTGCATGCCTGGATACCCGTGGAGGGGATTACATGATCAACGTGATGCTGGTAGATGACCAGAACCTGGTGCGCAAGGGTGTGCGCAGCCTGCTGGAGCTTGCTGAAGAAATCGAAGTGATTGCCGAGGCTGCGGACGGGGAGGAGGCAATTCGCATGATTCCGGAGGTTGGCCCGGATGTCGTTCTGCTAGACATGCGCATGCCGGGGTTGTCCGGCCTCGATGTCCTGCGGGAACTTTCCGCAAGCGATTCATTGCCGCCCACCATTATTCTAACGACCTTCGATGACGATGAACTGGTGCTGGCCGGCATCAAGTACGGCGCCAAGGGCTACTTACTAAAGGACATTGCTCTGGCTGACCTGGTGAACGCGATCAAGACCGTGGCTGAGGGCGGGTCCATCGTTAAACCGGCGGTAACTCAAAGGTTGCTCAAGGGCCTGGAGAACCTGCAAAATGAATTTTCCAGCCTGGATCAGCCGGACCCCCTGACCGACCGGGAAACCGAGATATTACGGTTGATGGCGGGTGGATACAGCAACAAGGAGATCGCCAACTCACTTGGCGTGGCGGAAGGCACGGTCTTGAACCACGTGTCCAATATCCTGTCCAAGATGGGCGTGCGTGACCGGACGCGCGCCGTGCTCAAGGCCTTTGAACTAGGCCAGATATAAAGAGTTTCGCTTCCCTGCTCCGGCCTTCGGCCGAAGGCGGCTTCACTCAACGGTATTGTTTGACTGCCCTCTGGCTGCGCCAACCGGGCAGATATTGAAAAATCAACCGACTTTGTCGAGGTGGTCAAACTGGCGTTTCAGGTCGTCTTTGCTGTCGGTGACGATGCGTTCCAGGGTTTCTACCCGGTCGCGCAGGTCGTTTTCCAGTTCATCCATGCGACGGTTCAGGTCGTCAAACACTTCTTTGTTCGCACCAGAACTACGTGCCTTGAGGTGATGCCGCCAGGCCTGTGCGGCCATTGTGACGATGACTATTACTACAATAGCAGTCCACATACTCATAGCAAATTTCTCCTCTGATCATCTGTATTAATCATTGGGTACGGCGGCCTTGCCGTACCAGTGACAGAAGTCATGCGTTCCCACTTCATGGTACCGGGGTTCCGGGCCGGTCCGAGCGGCGCATGCCCTCGGGCAGGGGATCCGGTCCGGCGACTTCTTCCGCAAACTCGTAGTGAATCCGGTCCATCAGGTAACACAGGCAATCCTGCTGGATGACCCGGCGGTCCAGCGTCAGCATCGAGGGCATGACCTCTCTGATGGTTTCCACCTGGCCGCGCCCAAAAAAAAAGTAATCGTCCGTTACATCGTCGCCTTCCGGATTGACGGCAATCAATGGTCGTTTGGTGGGATTGTTCAAGTCACCGAACGAGGTGCCGGCCGGAAGTTCGCAGAAATTGAATTTGTCCAGGTCCTCACGCAACGCAAGTTCGGCCGGCACACGGCCAAAACCGAACAGGACCTCGTCATTCACATAAACCGTGGCGACCATGTGGAACAGGTGAACCGCATCGGCATCGACCGGCTTGCCGGAAATGGTTTCCAGGTGCAGGCAGGTCTCGAGGAAAGCCAGGGTATGGTCAGTGCCATGAATCTCGCCAGCCTGGCCACATTCCAGCGTCAGCGACGGGCAGAATTCAGACATGGACTGTGAAAGGGTTCCAGTGGGCATGGTGAAGTAAACGACCTTTGATGAAAATAGTGACGCCAGGCGTAAATAGTCTGAACGAATCAGGTTAACTGCCGCATAATGGGGGTTAAGCCCGGTGTTGTTGTGGATGTCGATCAGGGCCAGTGGTTGCAGTTCCCGCATCCGCTTGTGGATCCGGCGGAACAAGGGGGTGTATTTACTGTCCACTTCATTGCCGCCGGGCCAGCAGCGGTTGAAGTCCGGCTGGTCATCGAGTCTTCGCAGGCGATGTTTTGCCGCCAGTGGATTGCCGATCAGGATGAGCAGGGAACGTGGTAATTCGTCGAACTGGTAATGGCTTTTAAGCAGGCGCCGAAGGGCTTCCCAACCAGTGACTTCATTTCCATGCTGGAGCACGGAGACCACCAGGGGGCGTTTATTGCGGCCCTCGAGATGGATCAGGGTGGGGCCGTCGATTTGTTGATAAAGAGCGGAAGCCGGGCGCTCAAGCAAGCCTTCCGGTATGTGATCCAGCTCGATGAAGTCCAGCGAAGACATAATGCGGTCAAGATACAGGCAATAATGGTGGGAAGAAAGTGTGGGAGAGTAATTGTGGGGTTTCCTCATGAGTGAGTTAAGAATAGATGCCCGGGCTCTGTGTAAAAAATACGGCAGCCTGGTCGCGGTAGACGAGTTGAGTTTTGAAGTGGGGGCCGGGGAAGTACTGGGCTTCCTGGGGCCCAACGGCGCCGGCAAGTCAACGACAATGAAAATGTTGACCGGTTTCCTCGTGCCAACCTCTGGGACCGCGGTGATCAACGGGCATGACATCGTCAATGATTCACTGGCCGCGCGGCGCTGCATCGGTTACCTGCCCGAAGGTGCGCCAGGCTACGGGGAAATGACGGTCAGGAGCTTTCTCGAGTTTATCGCCAGGGCCCGGGGTTTTGCGGGCAGGGATGCGCCCGCAGCGGCGGGCGCCGCTATTGAACGGCTGAACCTCGAGGGCGTACCCGAACAGACCATTGAAACCCTGTCCAAGGGGTTCAAACGCCGGGTCGGCCTGGCGCAGGCGATCATTCACGACCCCCAGGTACTGATCCTCGACGAGCCGACAGATGGCCTTGATCCCAATCAGAAACACGAGGTCCGGCGGCTGATCCGTGACATGTCCAGTGAGAAAATCATCATCATATCCACCCATGTGCTGGAAGAGGTTCACGCGCTGTGCAACAGGGCAATGATCATCTCTGATGGCCGCTTGCTGGTCGACGATACGCCGGACGGACTGATCGCACGTTCCCGTTACCACAATGCGGTGACGCTGGTGGTCGAGCAGCCCGAACGCGTGGCCAGTGTGCTCAGTGAGTTAGCCCAGGCCCGCAAGGTGGAATTGCGTGAGGGTGAACTCACCGTATTTCCTGCCCAGGGCTGCAAACTGGTCGAAGTGATCTCCGATGCAATACGTGAAAATGACGGGTCGGGCAGCGAATTGCGCCTCGAGGCCGGCCGGCTCGATGAAGTCTTCCGCCAGATCACACGGGGGGAGGTGTCGTAATGAGCACAGCAGTGAAAGCAATACTTAACGTGACGCGCAGGGAATTGTCCGGCTATTTCTCAACGCCGGTGGCCTGGGTGTTCATCGTGATCTTCATGGTCATGTCGGGCGTATTCACCTTTTATATGGGCTCATTTTACGAGCGGGGAATTGCCGACCTCGGGCCGTTTTTCCAGTTTCATCCCTGGTTGTACCTGTTCCTGGTGCCTGCCATCGGCATGCGGCTGTGGGCCGAGGAGCGGCGTTCCGGCACGATCGAACTCCTGTTAACGCTGCCACTCACTGCCTGGCAGGTAGTGGTTGGGAAATTTCTGGCCGCCTGGTTTTTCCTCGGGCTGGCCCTGCTGCTGACTTTCCCCGTCTGGTTGACGGTGAACTATCTTGGCGAGCCGGATAACGGGGTGGTTGTTGCCGGTTATATCGGGAGCTGGCTGATGGCGGGAGGCTTCCTGGCAATTGCTTCGTGCATGTCGGCGCTGACGCGCAACCAGGTGGTGGCGTTTATCCTCAGCGTGGTGGTCTGTTTCGGGTTCCTGCTCAGTGGCTTGCCGATGGTGATGAACCTGTTCACCGGCTGGGCGCCGCAGGCTTTGATGGATGCGGTCGCCAATTTCAGTTTCCTGGCGCACTTTGCCGCCATTTCCAAGGGGGTCATCGATTTGCGTGACCTGGTCTATTTCAGCCTGGTGATGGTTCTCTGGCTGGCGGCCACCACCATCGTTCTTGAAATCAAGAAGGCGGACTGAGGAGACAGACATGCAGAAAAAATCGATCTATTCAGTCGCTTCGCTGCTTCTCCTGCTGGTGCTTTTCGTGGCGGTCAGCATGTTGTCCGGCAAGCTGTTCAAGGGGCTGCGATTCGACCTGACGCAAAACAAGCTGTATACCCTGAGCCAGGGCAGCCGGAACATTCTCGACCAGCTGAGCGAACCGGTAACGATTTACCTGTTCTTTTCCCAGCAGGCCAGCCGCGACCTGCCGCAGATCCGCAGTTACGCCACGCGCGTGGATGAACTGGTCGAAGAATTCGTGAATCACAGCAATGGCAAGCTGGTTCTCAAGCGCATCGATCCCGCGCCGTTTTCGGAGGAGGAAGACCAGGCCGCTGCTTTCAGTCTGCAGGCGGTGCCGGTGGGCGCCTCGGGCGAGTCGCTGTACCTTGGCCTCGCGGGCAGTAACTCGCTCGACGATGTGCAGGCCATGCCGTTCCTGCAGCCATCGCGGGAGCAGTTCCTCGAGTACGACCTGGCGAAAATGATTTCATCGCTGGGCAATCCTGCGAAAAAGACCATTGGCCTGCTATCTACCTTGCCGATGGAGCCGGGTTATGACCCCGGGTCACAGTCTGTGCAGGAAGCCTGGGTGGTATACGATCAGCTCGCGCAGTTGTTCGAGATCCAGGCTATCGAGCCGGGCGAAGCACTGCCTGAAGAACTGGATGTGTTGATGCTGGTGCATCCCAAAAACCTGGGTGACGGGATGCTCTACCAGGTGGAGCAATTTGTCCTGGGCGGCGGCCACCTGATCGTTTACCTGGACCCATTTGCCGAGTCGGACCGTGGCGACCCCAACGATCCGATGGCGCAGATGCAGGCAGGCAGCGCTTCATCACTGGGTTCTTTACTGGACACATGGGGCGTCAGTTACGATCCGGCACGCGTGATCGGTGATCTGCAATACGGGTGGGCACGACCCGTGCCCGGCATATCGGAGTCCTCTCGGTGCCCGCCGATGGCCTGGACGATGATGACATCGTCAGCGCGGGCCTGGAAGTCGTCAATTTTTCATCCACCGGCTGGTTCGCAGCCCGGGAAAATGCCGGCACGACATTTGAGCCGTTGGTGTTGAGCAGTGAGAACGCGGCGCCGATGGACTCTTCACGCCTCAGGTTTCTGACCAACCCGGCAGACCTGATGACCGGCTTCAACCCGACCGGAGAGCATTACGCGCTGGCCGCGAGAATCACGGGACCAGCCGTTGCATCGATAGCAGCACCCGAAGGAACGAGTGGCGGACACCGCGGCGAATCGGCTGACTCCGGGATCAATGTGTTGCTGTTCGCGGACACGGATATGCTTACTGACCGGCTGTGGGTACAGAAACAGCCATTCCTGGGGCAGGAGGTTGTCACGGCATTTGCCGACAACGGTTCGCTGGCGGTGAACGCGATCGACAATATGCTGGGTAATCGTGACCTGATCAGTATTCGCACCAGGGCCAGTTCCAGCAGGCCATTTGACCGGGTGGAAGCGATCAGGATCGCGGCGGAAAAATCCTATCGTGCGACCGAAGAACGGCTCCAGGTTGAACTGGCGGAAACGGAACGCAAACTCACGCAACTGCAGGCCGCCAAAGGAGAGAATGAACTCACGGTGATCAGCGAGGAACAGCAGCTGAAGTCCAGCGCTTCATGGACCGGAAACTGGAAATCCGCCGTGAACTGAGACAGGTCCAACATGATTTGCAGCGGGACATCGACCGCCTTGGAACCCGTTTGAAACTCCTGAATATCGGCTTGATGCCGGCGCTGGTGATGATCGTGGCGCTGGTCTATGGCGCCCGCAGGCGCAAGCGCCAGAATCAGCCACATATTATTAAGGAGGCAGACGCAGCATGAGCAGGAAACACTTCTCATGGCTTTTGTTCATCACCTTCGTGGTGGCTGGGCTGGTTCTGATGGTCCCGGGCAAGACGGGCAAGGAAAGCAGCATCGGGCAGAAAGTTTTTTTACCTGGCGCGGCCGCGAAAATTAACGACATCGAGTGGTTACGGCTGACCTCGGCAGGTAACGTTACAGTCGCTACGCTAAAGCGCCAGGGCGAGGTCTGGGTGGTTGAGGAAGCCTCAGCTTACCGGGCGGACTGGGCGCGTCTGAAAATCCTGTTGACCGGTCTTTCACAAGCCGCGGTCATCGAGGCGAAAACGGCTAACCCCGAATACTACCCAAGACTGGGCGTGGAAGACGTTGGGCTGCCTGATGCCGGAGGTGTGATGATCGAGTTTTCTACTGACAGTGCACTGCCTGCCCTGATCGTGGGCAACAGCGCGCAGGGCAGGGAGGGCCACTACGTCCGTTTGCGCGATTCTGCTGAAAGCGCATTGATCGACCGGCGGCTGGACGTGTCCGCAGAGCGATCCGACTGGCTGGATAAAACAATCATTGATATTTCAGACGCAGAAGTTGTCGAGGTCGAGATCAATCATCCCGATGGGGAATCCATCAAGGCGTTCAAGTATTCCGCTGATGATGAAAATTTCAAATTGCAGGACATTCCCGAGGGAATGGAGATTAAATCCGATTGGACCGTGAACACCCTGGCTGGCGCCCTGGCGGCCCTGCGCCTGGAATCGGTGGCTCCGGACGGTGACTTTGACTGGAATGATGCGATCCGGTTCCGGCTGTTGACCGCCGATGGCCTGCTGCTGGAAGCGCAATTGCTTGCGGTAATGCAGACGAGACCAGCCAGGGAGAGCACTGGGTGCGCCTGCAGGCTGGCATGTACACCACGGCTGTCGGGGGCAGTGTCGAAGCAGTGGGTGATACCAGCGGAACGGTTACCCGGCGGAGGCGATCAACCAGCGGGTGAGGGGCTGGGCCTATCGCATTCCCGGCTACACCTTCAATTCGATGACCCGTAGAAAAGACGACTTGCTGCAGTCGGTGGATTCGTCTTGACCTGGCTGATGCCCGGTACGGTGCGCTGGTGAGCCGCCTTCGCTATAACCGGAAAGCAGGCGGTGGACCACCTGCGCCGTCAATGCGCCCCCTGGGCCAGGTCATCGATGATTGCGGCCCGCTGAAACTGAAGGTGGCGCGGGGCGCCGACCTGTTCAACGCCCTGGCCGCCGCGATTGTTTACCAGCAACTTTCCGGTAAAGCCGCCGCGACCATTCATGGGCGATTCACCAGGCTGTTCAGGACGATGTGCCCGCAGCGGCCCAGGCCTCAAAAATGTCCGTGGAAGAACTGCGCAGCGTCGGCTTGTCCCGCAACAAGGCGCTGGCGATGCAGGACCTGGCTGAAAAATCCCTGGACGGCACCTTGCTGCCGGCGCAGCGGATGTCCCGCCTCGATGACGCCCAGGTGGTGGAGAACCTCTGTCTGGTGCGGGGGATCGGCCCCTGGACTGCCCAGATGTTCCTGATCTTCAACCTGGGCCGGCCGGACGTGATGCCGGCCACGGACCTGGGCGTGCAGAAGGGGGTCCAGGCCGTTTACCGGATGCGAAAATTGCCGACACCGGAGCAGGTCCTGAGCCGGACGCGCCACCTGGCGCCATACCGATCGGCGGCAAGCTGGTATTTTTGGTGGGTTGCCGACGGTTAATGTGGGATGTGGGCACTTGAAACACATGGCCGTAGTGCTCATCTTGGTCTGATGAATCTTCTTGATCAATTTGTGTTGCAGCATGTCCAGGTTTCTCTCCTGAAGGCCAAACTCATTCATGTGAGCAAGGAACCCGGCCAGCAGGAAGCCAGGGTGGAGCTGAACCTGACTCCCCGTATGGTAAATACCGATAGCGGGGACGAGTTGCCGGCATACCAGATCAGCGCCCGCTTGAGTTGCGAGGGCGGGGCAAAAGGCGACCCCGGGCCGAAATTCATCGCAAAGGTGGGTTTTGAAGCCATTTACCAGCAAATCGATGGAGACCCGGTTGATATTGCGGTGTTTACCGCCAACCATGCCAGCCTGACGCGGCAGTTGTATCCCTTGCTGCAGCAGGAATTACGGATGTTGCTGGTGCGCCTGGGCCTGGAACAGATTCACCTGCCGTTCGATCTGGCTGCAAAAGTCAATTCACCGGAAAACGAAACGGTGCAGATTTCAGGTTCGCTGCACTAGCGCCTATTGCTTCTGCCAGGCCCAGTGCCAGGGTTCGTAGGCAACGCCATGAGGATTGTCGCGGGGGAAGGACATTTGAAATCCAAAGCCACTCGCAGATTCCGTCAGCCACGAGAAGGCCTCGCTGCTCTCAAATTCCTCTTCCAGCACTGGTGAGCCCGGTGTCGTGATATCGACCGCACGGCCAGTGTGGTGCTCGCTGTAACCGGGCGCCGCGGAGACCTGCAATATTTCCTCGATGGCTTGTCCCTTTTCCAGCTTCCTCCTGAGAATGCCCTCCTGGTATTTAACGGAACGGTAGGCCGAAACCATCTGCAGTTCTACCCCTTGCGCGAACGCGGATTCCTTCATGGCCTGCCAGGCCGTGGCCGCTTTGGGCAGCAGGCGCTGCTCGCGTTGATAAATATCGGGACCAACAGACACCAGCCCGCCTGCCTCCATCTGGACGGGGATCAGCCGTGTTGCCGCGTAGTCTCCCGGGATCCCGAGTGAATCATGCAGCACTGCAATCCGCTTCAGGTAGCGGCGTTTTCGGAGGAAGAAAAAAATGGCGGTATTTGCTCCTGTCATCAAGCCGGTGCAAACAGTATACGAAAATCACATTGGAACGGTTAAACTACTCTTTATGCAAAACACGATCCTTCTCGCAGATGACGATACCGAGCTCAGCGGACTGCTGAAAGAATATTTCGAATCCGAGGGTTTCCAGGTGCGCCTGGCTGCGGATGGTGTCGCTGCTCTTGAAGAGGCGCGCAAGCCTGGACTGGATCTCATCGTACTGGACGTGATGATGCCGCGAATGAACGGCATGGACGTTTTGAAGGAATTACGCCAGGAAAGCAAGCTGCCGGTCATCATGCTCACGGCGCGCGGTGATGACATGGACCGGATTCTCGGGCTCGAACTGGGGGCGGACGATTATGTCCCCAAGCCCTGCAATCCACGCGAACTGCTGGCCAGGATCCGTGCGGTCATGCGGCGCGGACAGAGCCCGGCCGATCAGGCCGTGATCGTCATTGACGACCTCGAATTGAACCATGGCAGCAGGATCCTGCAGAAATCCGGCGAAGTCGTGGACTTGACCAGTACCGAATTCAGCATCCTTTACGAGCTGCTTCAGCATCGGGGTGAAGTGGTCAGTAAGCGTGACCTCTACATGTCGGCGCTGGGGCGGGAGCCGGTTCCGCATGATCGCAGCGTGGATATGCACGTCAGTAATATGCGCCGTAAGCTTGGCCCGGATCCCCGGGGTGACAACCGTATCGAAACGATCCGTGGCATCGGTTACCAGTACCGCGTAGCCTGATTCCCCGATGCTTTCGCTTTTCTGGAAACTTTTCCTGACGATGTGGCTGAGTATTGTCGGCTTTTCGGCCACCATCGGCTGGCTGAACGACAAGCTGGCGCGGGAACAATGGGCGGAAGAACCCGCCAACACGTTCTCCAGGGGTATGATCCGGATTACCCAGCGGGCCCAGCAGGCGCTCCAGATGGAGGGCAGGAAGGGGCTGCGTGACGAATTGTTGAACATACCCCGGATGACCCGCAGCCACATCTACGTGGTGGATGATGCAAGCCAGGAACTGCTTGGGCGGGATAACGCGCTGAAGCAGTTGGTTGAGCGGCGTACGGTGATGGACACGGTGGAGTTCCAGGACGCCGGGGGCAGCAACTACACGATATACACCGTGAACCGGACTCCGCCGGCCACCCTGTTGGCACCCGGCCCGCAAGGGACCGCCTTGAGGCTGGTTGCCGCGGCCTTGATCAGCGCGTTGATCAGTTATTTTCTGGCCCGCTCCCTGGTGATGCCGCTGGAAGAGCTGAGCAAGGCGAGCCGCAAGATTGCCGCCGGGGACCTGGCGACCCGGGTCAGTAAAACCATGCCCTCGCGCCACGATGAAATCGGCCAGTTGGCAAAAGACTTCGATATCATGACTTCGCGGCTGCAGGCCATGCAGCAAGCCAATCAGCGCCTGATGCAGGATGTCAGTCACGAGCTGCGGTCACCGCTGGCCAGGCTCAGCGTGGCCCTTGAGATCGCGCGTAAAAAAGGCGTGGGAGAAATCGGCTCTGAAATCGACCGGATCACCCTGGAAAGCGAACGCCTGGGGACGCTGGTAAACGATGTGCTGGGCCTGTTGCGCGAATCTTCCAAAACCATCCCGAGGTTTGATGAAGAGCTGGATCTTTCCGCCCTGATGAGTGACCTGGTGGAAGTGGTGAACTACGAGGTGCCGGAAGGAAAACCAGGCATTTCCTGGCAGCCAACGCCGCCCTGTGCATTCCACGGCGATCGTGAATTGTTGTGGCGGGCGATGGAAAACCTGTTACGCAATGCGCTGCGGCACACGGACCCGGAGCGGGGCGTGTTGCTGGACCTCATCGTCAGCAAAAGAAAATCGAGTGTGCGCCTGGAAGTACGGGACTTTGGCAGCGGCGTACCCGAGGGTGAGCTGGAGAAAATCTTCGAACCGTTCTACCGGGTACAGGAATCCCGGGACCGCAGTAGTGGCGGACACGGACTGGGCCTGTCGATCGCCGCCAACGCGGTTCATATGCACGGCGGCACCATCCAGGCCAGCAACGCGCAGGACGGGGGTCTGGTGGTTAGTATCACTCTGCCTTTAAGCCAGGGCACTGCCTGAATCGCGAACAGGGTTCGCTCCTACACAACCTCGCAAGGGTGTCTATGAGGTTTAGCTGCGCTCCGCGCTGAATGCCAGTACCGAATCCATGTGTTCCAGTTTGAGCAGGGACATCAACAACCGGTCTACGCCCAGGGCGACGCCACTGCAGCGGGGTAGTCCATGGCGCAAGGCTTCTATCAGGCCAAGGTCGATGGGTGCTACTTCTTCGCCCCTGGCCTGTCTTAGTTTCCTGTCCCGCTCAAAGCGCTCCAGTTGCTCATTGCCATCGGTGAGTTCCTGGTAGCCATTGGCCAGTTCCAGTTGTCCCAGGTACACCTCGAACCGTTCCGCTACGGGTGGATCATCCGGCCGGATTTGCGCAAGGGCCGCCTGCCCAGGCAAGAAATCGTGGATGATTGTGATGGTTTCGCCGGGCAGTGCAGGCTCGATGACCTGGCCAAGAATCAGGTCCAGCCACTCCTGGTGTTCCAGTGATCCTGCGTGTATGCTGCGCTCAGCGGCAGCGCCAGACAAGTCCGTCTCGGTGCAATTGAACGGGTCCAGGCCGGTATGCGCCAGGAACAGGTCCCGGTAAGTCAAACGTTGTACCGGCCAGTCATCGAATTGCCCTGCGCCGCAGAATCTGATCAACTCGCCTGCTTCTGCTGCAAGATCCAGGTAGTCCATTTCGCGGCGATACCATTCGAGCATGGTGAATTCCGGATTGTGGAAACGGCCTTTTTCGCCAGCCCGGAATACCCGGCCAAGTTCGTAGATATCTTTGAAACCGGCAGCCAGCAGCCGTTTCATCGCGTACTCGGGTGAAGTTCGTAAGAATCTTTTTGGCGTGCTGTCGGTGGAAATGCTCTGAATGTTCGGATCACTGTTGCCGGCCCGTGAAAGCAACGGAGTTTCCACCTCCAGTACTTTTCGCTCAGAAAAAAATGTCCTGATGTTTTGCAACAGGCCAGCCCGGGCCTCCACGGCGTGCCTCGACGCGCCCGGACGCCACGAGATTCCGCCCGGTATCGCGGCCATCAGGGCATGGCCTGGCTGACACGAAACTGCAGCCCGATGGAATCCAGGTCTTCAGATTCCTGCCGGAGGTCGAATAGGGTCAGCGGGTGAGCGTCTTTCCACTTGTCCGGGAAACTGACCGTGATCATGCTGTCACCGCCGCTGAGCCGGAACGACGGTATCGCCTCATCTTCCCGGCTGCGGCAAAGGATGCTGGCGAAGCGCAGGCAAAAAAGCGTCATCCGTAGCGGTTCATGCAGCCGGGCCGGCAACTGATCGGCGAACCCATTGGGTATCGCCCGGCGATGGTTGCGGACCAGCGCCGCCAGGAAGCTTTGCTCCTGCCGTGTGAAGCCGGTCATATCTGAATTTTCGACCAGGTAGCCCGAGTGCAACTGGAATTGACTGTGAGATACGCCCAGTCCGGTTTCATGTAAATCAGCGGCCCAGCTCAGCAGTTGCCGGTGCAGTGGGCGCAAAAACATCCCGTCCGATATCTTGTCACAAGCCTTCAGTGCTGCCTGCTTGACGTGGTTCGCCTGCTCACGGTCGACGCTGTAGCGCGACATGAACGCATCCACGGTTTTGTCCCTGGGATCCTGGTTATCCAGGCGCCCGAGCAGGTCATGCAGCACTCCTTCCCGGAGTGCGTAGGGTGAAACCCTGAGCGATTCAATTTCCAGCGCCTTGAAGCAGGCATGCATCATCACCAGGCCCCCGATCAGCACCGGGTGGCGCCGGTCGGAAAGGCCGGGAAGGTGGACCGAGTCAATCGTCCCGAACTCCAGTAGCCGGTCACGCAGCATGTAAAGAGCGTCTGCATTGAGGTTTTTTTCTATCCATCCCTGCTGCCGGCAGATCTCCTCCACTGCCTTGATGGTGCCGGAGGATCCAATAGCGCTGTCCCAGCCGGTTCTCAGGTAGCGCACGCGCAACTCCTGTAGATCAGCCATGACCGAACGCACGGCCTTTTTCCAGCGCCTGGAGGTGATGCGGCCGTCGCCGAAAAAATTCCGTGTCAGGGAAACGCAACCGTACTGGAGGCTTTCCATTTGCAGGGGTTGCAGCCCCTCGCCGATCACCAGTTCCGTACTGCCGCCACCGATGTCGATCACCAGGCGCCGGTCCTGGTGGCCGGAAACACCCTGGGTGACGCCCAGGTAAATCAGCCGGGCTTCCTCGCGGCCGGCGATGATGTCGATACTGCAACCCAGAGCGGTTTCCGCGACCATCAGGAACGCATTCGCGTTCTGCATCCGGCGAAAGGTCTGGGTGCCTACGGCGCGGACGTTATCCGATGGGATCCCGCGCAGCCTCTGGCCGAAGCGGGCCAGGCAGGCAAAAGCACGCTCCTGCACCACGCCGTCCAGTTGCCCGTTTTCATCCAGTCCGCCACCGAGGCGGACCATTTCCTTGATCCGGTCGATGACCCGCAGCTCGCCGTGTTCACGGCGAGCCACCAGCAGGTGAAAGCTATTGCTGCCAAGATCGACGGCTGCGTAAGTGTCTGTGCGTTCAGAAACGGTCATCAGAAGCTAAGAATAAACGTTTCTGCCGCACCCTGTTTATTTGAACTTGAAGTTCAGGTCCAGTTGCAGGCGGTTGACGTCCACGGGATCTTCCCGATCGAGGTAAATTTTGTTCAGGAAGTAAGTTGCCTTGAAGTTCCAGTTCTTGTGAAAAGCATACGTTCCCGAGAAGACGTGTCCTTTCGCGTTGGTGCCGCCGCCACCGAAATCGGAGTCGGTCAGCAGGCCCACATTGGCATCCTTCTCAAGCCTTTCATAGAAATAAGTGATGTCCCAGGTGCCCCTGGCCTTGGCCGAGCCGTACTTGGCGCCGAACAGGTAGCCGGTGTCGTTGTCATCGACGTCCTGGTTGATGGTGTAGTCAGCAAATAGTGTGAATTTGCCGATTTTCCACTCGGCGAAAGCCTCGATATTGTGGTAGTTGAAGGCAAACTCCAATTCGTCGGTAACGGGATTAAGTACGAAGCTGTTGCCGTAAAAGTCATCCGGCTCACCGAACAAAGGCGTTCTGCCAGCAATATTAAACACGGAATAGCCGCCGCCGATTTTCAGCTTGCCGAAGTCACCTGTCTTGAAATTGAATCCGGCCTGCGCTGCCCAGGCGAATTCCGTGCCTAATTTGCTGTCGCCCACCAGCCACGTACCCAGGGCCTGGGCGAAGACGAAGTCGTTGTCCCAGATGAATCCAAGGCCTTCGGGGCGCCAGTCGCCATCCCACATCAGGCCTTTCTTGGCCGGACGAATCAGGAAGTTTTTCACCTTGCCGCCCATGATGTTGGTGTTGGCCAGTCCGGACCAGTCAAAGTAGGCTAGGTCAAGCTTGATGTCTTTGCTGGAACCGCCGCCGCCAATGGTCTGGTTTGAAGAAACCGGGTCATCACCGCCAGTGGCCAGGCCAATGCCTACCTGGAGGGTCGGTGACAGGTCAGCCTCCAGGTTCATACGTGCACGGATTCGGCTGCGATTTCGCCCGTCCTTGTCTTCCTGGTCGATATTTTCGTAGCGATAGCGGAAATCACCTTTCCAACGCAGCCGCTCGGCCCATGAAACGGCGGCCATTTTCTCGTCGACCTGTTCGGTGACGGCCGTGCCCACTTTCGCGTCCACGATTTCCTCTGTGTTGGCCACGGATTGCGCATCGGATTGCTCTATGGTCTGCGCCATTTGTTGATTTTGCTGTTCCAGCGCATCCAGCCGCCTGGTCAGCAGTTCAATTTGCTGGCGCAGTAACTGGATCTCGTCTGCGCTGGCCTGGGCCAACGCCGTTGCACTAAATAGAAGCAGGCTCAGACCGAGCAGGGCTGTCAGTTTTTTCATTTGATTTCCTCCAAACAACAAGAATCCCACCCGGGAAGTTTATTGGCATTTTATGACAGTTCTGTGACGCAACTGGAACCTGATTGATTTCAATCAAGCCCTGCTGCGCTGTGGAGGGAAAATGCAGGTGAATTGACTGCCGACACCGAACTCGCTGTCGATCACCAGCCGGGCCTGGTGCCGGTTGAGGACATGCTTGACGATAGCGAGTCCCAGCCCCGTGCCACCGGACTCACGGCCGCGGTCTGATCCCACACGGTAGAAGCGCTCGGTCAATCGTGGAATCTCGCGCCTGGGAATGCCGATGCCCGTATCGGCGACGGTTAGTGTTGCCCCTTCATCGCTGTCGTGCCAGTTGATTGAAACACGGCCGCCAGCAGGCGTGTACTTCACAGCGTTGACAATCAGGTTTCGAAAAGCGCTTTCGAGATCGGACTTGATCCCAAACAGGGCCAGGCTGCTGTCAACGTCAAACTGGAGTGCATGGTTACCCCGGCTGATCTCTTCCGCCTGCTCTTTGAGTTGCAGCAAGATCGCAGCAATGTCTACATATTCTTCTTCGCCATGGGCTTCCACGGCCTGCAGACGGGACAGATCCAGCAGGTCATCGATCATGGATTGCATCTGGATGGCCTGGGTATGCATTCGTGTAATCGCGTCTGTCAGTTCATCCGCAGGCCGGTCCTGCATCAGTTCGAGATAGCCGCGCATCACCGTCAGGGGGGTGCGCAGTTCATGGGAAATATTGGTGACGAAATCCTTCCTGATCTGTTCCACGTTATGAACTTCGCTGACGTCGCGAAAAATGATCAGCCTTTGATCTTCCCGGATCGAAACAGCAGTGATGTCCAGCCAGGTGTTTTCTTTTCCCGGGGCCGGCATTTCAAGCCTGCTATTTATTTCATCAGGTGTGGCCAGCCAGTTGCCGAAGTCGGTGCTACGGACAAGGTTGCCAAGCGGGCGGCCAATATCCTCCGGCTCTGTCAGCCCCAGCATGGCGCTGGCGGCACTATTGAACCAGGTGAGGTTAGCCTTTTGATCGATGATAAGGGTGGCGTCGGGAAAGGCGTCGGTGACGTTCTGGAAATCGTCAATTATCGACTGGTAGCGCGCCTCTTGTTTTTTGTAGCGCTGTTCCATTGAACTGATTTGGTCAAAAATATCAGCCCACAGGCCCAGGCTCCCGGGCATTTCACCTGCAGGATGCTGTATCCACAAGTACAAGCGGCAGATATTAACGAAGTGCCAGATGGCGTAGGCGGCGAGGGCCGCCAGAAGCGCCTTGCCGGGATGACCCAGGGCCCAGCCAGCGGTCAATATGCCGGCGCCCGCCAACAGCAATCTGCCGGTATGGAATTTCCAGCTCCTAATCATCTGCCAGGAAGCGATAGCCGTGACCACGCGCCGTTTGCAGATAGGTACTGGCGCCGGCATCTTCGAGGGCTTTTCGTAAGCGCCTGATGTGAACATCAACAGTGCGTTCTTCCAGGTAGACATTGGCTCCCCAGACCAGGTCAAGCAACTGGCTTCGACTGTAGACCCGTCCAGGATGACCCATAAAAAACTCGAGTAGCCGGTAATCGGTTGGGCCCAGGTGGATCTCGTCACCGTCGATAAGCACTCGCCGGGACAACAAGTCCATCTGCAAGCGCCCCACCGTGAGTTGTCCGCTTTTACTGCCCGGCTTACTGCGGCGCAGGACTGCCTTGATGCGGGCCAGCAACTCCCTGGGGGAAAAGGGTTTGACGAGGTAATCATCGGCGCCCGCTTCCAGTCCGGAGACCTTGTCGTCCTCGGTAACCCTGGCGGTCAGCATGATGATCGGGATGTCCTCGGTATTGGAGTCCTTGCGCAGGCGCCGGGTCAGTTCAATTCCGCTTACACCCGGCATCATCCAGTCCATCAGTATGATGTCAGGCCGGTCGTCGTTGATGCGCAGCAGCGCGTCGTAGGCGTTGGCTGCGGTCTGCGCCTTCAGGCCTGCCTGTTCCAGCGCAAACCGGATCATGTCGAGAATCGCCGGCTCGTCATCCACTACCAGGACCTTTGTAAGGTTCTTATCCAATGCTCCGGTTTCGTCCAGGCCGAGCTTGGCAAGCTCCATGCGAAGTTCGCTGATGCGTGCAGTTATTCGGGCTCTCTGGTAGTAGTCGAGGTCGGCGCTGTTGGTGAGTTCCTGGAGTTGCATCGCGGCCTCGTGAATACCCCCACGTAAATAGTAGGATTCAGCGATCGCTTCCTTGGCCCTGACAGAATCACCAGCGATATTAGCCGACCGCGCATAGAGTTCATACAGCATGGGATCGTTGGGGTGCGTGAGCAACTGCTGGCGCAGCACGACGGCTGCTGTTTCGGCTTGTTTGGGTTTCTGGCTCTTCAGCAAAGCCTCTGAATATTGCATGGATATTGCATGATTTCCGGGGAAATTCTGATAGAGCCCCGCCAGCTGATCGATCGACTGGTCGTCGCGGCCGGCATCGAGGTCCAGGGCTGCCATTTGCAGTTCATAGGCGATGTGAGGCTCGCGGTCGATCAGGCTTTGCAGCAATTTCCTGGCCTTATCGTATTCGCCTTTTTCCTGGTGGGCGATGGCGCTGCCGTAAAAGATGGCGTCGTTCTCTGCCTGGCTGATTTCGGCGTGTTCCTTGCGGTCATCGAACCACCGCAGGGCTTCGTCCGGTGTTTTTGCAGTCATCGTTCTCAGTCGCGCCTGCACCAGGTAAAAATTCTTGCCGTCCGAGGTCTCCGGAACCGGCATGTTTTGCGCCCGGTTTCTGGCCTCTGCTATGCGGGTGGAGGAGACCGGGTGGGTGCGCAGGTATTCCGGCGGCCCTTCGCCCATGGCCCGTGAGGTCCGGCCCATTTTTTCAAAGAACTCGGCCATGCCGGCGGGGTCGTAACCGGCCCTGGAGAGGGTGGAGATACCGATTCGGTCGGCTTCGTATTCGTTCTGGCGGGTGAAAAATATCTGGGCCTGCATGGCAGCCGCCTGCAGCACGGCTGCCTGGATGGCTTCGGGGCTGCCGCTGCCGACCAGCACCAGGGCCAGCATCGCCAGTGCAATCGGGATGGTCATGGCCTGCTGGCTTTCCACCGCACGGTAGAGATGTTGCTGGGTAATGTGCGCAATTTCATGGGCCAGCACACCGGCCACTTCATTCTCGTCATCCGCTGTCAGGATCAGGCCGCTGTACAGGGCAATCACCCCTCCGGGAGCGGCGAAGGCGTTGACCACCGGTTGGTCGAGAACGACAAAAGTGAATGATTTGCCCGGCCGGTTACTGTTGGAGGCTAGCCGGTATCCCATGTCTTCAAAATAGGCGCTGATCAGCGGGTCTTCGTTGAGCACTTCGTAGGCCCGCATCTGCCGGACCAGTGACTTTGGCATACTCGGCCTCTTCCGCTCTTGAAAGGATCGCATCAGCGGAGGCGCCCATATCCGGCAAATCCAACCGCTCAGTTTGCGCCACGCTGGCGACGCTGATCAGCGCGTGACCAGTACCAGCATCAATTGTGTTACACCTTTCAAACCTTTCCCCGAAACGTTCTCGTCAGGGGCTAGTTTAACGTGAAAACCCTGTCCTGTGGCCAAGCAGTCCCACGCGCCCCTTAACGGGCGCAAGACTGTTGCGCAGGCATTCCTGTACGTATTCGACGGCATCTTCTACCGCCTCCGGTAAAGCCCTGCCCATTGCGAGGCCGGCGGCCACGGCTGAAGACAGTGCGCAACCAGTGCCGTGGAATCGTCCCTTGAATGCCGGGTGTGAAAAAGTGAACAGTTCATTCCGGGTCAGCAGAATATCGATGATGTCGCCGCTGCCAAATTGCCCGCCCTTGAGGAAGACAGCACCGGGGCCGAGTTCAAGCAATTTCCGGGCGGCCACTTCCATCTCCTCCATGCTATTGATGGACTTGCCGGTCAACACCTCGGCTTCCTCCCGGTTGGGTGTAATCACCGTCGCCAGCGGGAACAGGTGGTTCCTGACGGCTTCGAGAATGGTATCGCCGGCCAATTCCTTGCCCTTGGGTTCGATCACCACGGGGTCTACAACCATTGGAATACGTGGTGTCAGTTGTCCAAGAATTTCTCCCAGCACGGCTATCCCCGCCACGCTGGGCAACATTCCGGTCTTGATCGCGCAAATGGGCAGGTCTTCCATGACGGATTCCATCTGATCGACGATCATCCGGTCCGAGACTGGTTCCACCGCCTGGATGCCGACGGTATTTCGTGCGGTCACCGCAGTGATGACCGATGCGCCGTAAACACCGAAGGCTGCAAAGGTATTCATGTCCGCCTGGATTCCCGATCCGCCACAACTGTCAGAACCGGCGATGGTGAGAACAGATCTTTCTATTACGGATGTTTGCATCCTGTTTTTTTACCTTTCAGTTTTTCCTTGTTGCATTCTAGCAACGGGAGGAAAAAAACCATGGTTTTTCCGAAGCATTGATGACGGCGGTCAATCGACCTCGCATCGATAGCGCAGTCTTTTTAAAAACAAAGACTTGGCTTATAATGCACCGGCTGGGCGCAGGCATGTTCCGGAAACTGTTGTTTGTCGTTGACAGAGTGTTGTATTCCTGCCATATTTCATCTTGAATAACTGTGTCTTTTTGACGCTTTGGGTGTTGATTTGCGAATAGGATTCGCCAATACATTGCTGCTGCTTATGGGGTTGATGCCGGGTCTTGCCGGTGCCCAGGGGATCGGCTTGCCTGCTGCCAGCTTTGCCGCCGGCGGCACTGGCCTGACTTCTTTCTACATCATTGGCTTCGAACTGGGGCCGTGGCAGGAATACCTGGCACAGGAATTAACGCCGGTTTACATGCTGCCCGACGACACACAGGCAATGCGGGTCTCATGGTTGCGAAACAGCGAAATCATGATGATGCCCGATTTCGCGGCTGACATGGAATCACCACGCAGTACCCGGATTAATTTGCAGTTCGAATGGCAGTCAGATTCTGAATTCCTGTGGCCTGGAATTGAGCAGGATGCCGCTTTACAGGGCACTAGTTTTGACCGGCAATACTTCTCACCCGGAATCGAACACAAGTTTGGTGATGGGGGGGTGCTTGGCGTTTCAGCCATCATCGCCCACCAGCGTTTCAGCGCCGCCAGCCTGGGTCTGACCGCTGCACGTACACGGGATGAGAACCCCTGGGTATCGAACCTGTTTGCACCGCAACAGGAATCCGGTTACGGGACGGGTGTTCGCCTGGCCCTGCACCAGGAAGTGGTTGAGGGATTTGCGGTCGACGCCGGATACCAGTCGCGTATCAACATGGAAGAGTTTGATGCTTACCGCGGGGTTTACTCCCAGGCTGCCGACCTCGATATTCCAGCGCGTGCCCGGATTGGGCTTGCGTTTCAGGCCAGCGAACGGTCCTGGCTCAACTTTGCGATTGAGCGTGTGATGTACAGCGATATCAGCGCATTCCCCAGCCGTTATTTGCCGAACCGCTTTTTGTCTCTGCTGGGCGACTCCACCAGTCCCGCATTCAACTGGGAAGATTTAACGGTGTACAGCGTGGGCTATACCTGGAGCGATGGCGCTGACCAGCAATGGCACATCGATCTGAGTACCCGTACACAGCCATCTCCTTCATCCAGGTTGCTCAGTCGTGCACTGGAAGGTGATTTGGCCACCAATGCCGTGGTTGTCGGCTATACCCGCCGCACCGGCCTGCGCAGCCGTCTTGCATTCAATGCAGCCTACGCGCCGTCCGAATATGTGTTCGGCGGAAGCGTTCTTGGGGTCACCACGGATAAACTCGATCAGCAAGTTGAGGTCGAGGCCAACTGGACCCTGAGCTTCTGATTTCAACCACATCGCTGGCTGAAAGAAAACCATGGAACTGTTAAAAGACTGGTTCAGACGATCATTCTCTGATCCGCAGGTGGTGATACTCGGCCTGTTCCTCGTCGTTGGTTTCGCGATCATCATCGGGCTGGGTAAATGGCTCGCGCCGATGTTCGCCAGTATTGTAATCGCCTATTTACTGGAAGCACTGGTCAGCCGCCTGCAAAAAGCCGGTATGCCGCGGTTGCCTGCGGTGATCATTATCTTTGTTCTTTTCATCACCGTAATGCTGTTCCTGACTTTCGGCCTGATCCCGATTGTTATCAAGCAGTTGACCGCCCTGGTGCAGCAGTTTCCGACTTACATCGCCCAGGGTCAGGAACTCCTCAAACAGTTGCCCCAGGCATACCCCAAGATGGTCTCCGAGGAGCAGATACAGGTAATCATCAGCCAGCTCGGTCAGGAGATGGCGGTATGGGGCCAACAGGCCCTGAGCTGGTCGCTCGCCTCCGTCGCCAGCGTGATCGGCCTGGTTGTCTATCTGGTGCTGGTCCCGGTCCTGGTGTTTTTCATGCTCAAGGACAAGGACCTGATGATGGGCTGGTTCTCCAATTACCTGCCCAGGGAGCGCAGCCTGGTAAACCGCGTATGGACCGAGTCCGAGGCGCAAATCGCCAATTACGTACGCGGCAAAGTGATGGAGATATTCATTGTCGGTTCAGTCACCTACGTCACTTTCATTGTCCTGGGTCTGGATTATGCAGCCCTGTTGGCGACCATCGTTGGTTTTTCGGTGCTGGTGCCGTACATTGGGGCAGCGGTTGCAACCATACCGATTGCCCTGATTGCTTTCTTCCAGTTTGGCTGGGGCTGGGATTTTGGCCAGGTGATGATTGCTTACGCGATCATCCAGGCGCTGGACGGTAACCTGCTGGTGCCGCTGATGTTCTCGGAGGTTGTCAACCTGCATCCGGTTGCAATCATTCTTGCCATTCTCCTGTTTGGCGGGCTGTGGGGTTTTTGGGGCATATTTTTTGCGATTCCGCTGGCTACTTTCTTCAAGGCGGTGCTGTACGCCTGGCCGCGTAAGCAGGAAGATTCGGAAGATTCGGAAGGTTCAGAGGAGCCAGGGGAGTCAATAGAATCAGAGGAATCATGATGCACCGATTTGCTATCTTTTTGTTTACGTTGTTTTCACTCCTGGCTCTTCCAGTACTGGCCGGGGATACCGCGCAATCCCGGGCGGGTAATTCGCGCGGTTACGAAACCGATATCCTGCTCGAGACTTTCGGTTTTTCCCAGGATGACATCGACGTCGAGATCGACCATGTATTCCAGGGCTGTGCGGCCCGCGACTGCATTCCCGCTATTGACCAACCACAATTTCTCGCGGCAGGGGAGGTTGATTTCCTGGATCCGGACGATATCGTAATCTCGGTAAGCCATTCCGGAGAAACGCGGGCCTACCCCACCCGGATTCTCGATCGTCACGAAATCGTCAACGATAGCTTCGGTGACACGCCGCTCGCCGTGACCTACTGCCCGCTGTGCGGTTCTGGCCTGGCGTTTATCAGAATCGTGGATGGCGTGGAAACTGAATTCGGCGTTTCCGGACTCCTGCACAATAATGACCTCATCATGTACGACCGTAAAACGGACTCGATCTGGCAACAGATAACCGGCCGGGCCCTGGCCGGACCGAAACGGGGCGAGACGCTCGAGGCTGTGCCGGTCAGCATGATTGAATGGGCCGCCTGGCGCAGCGCCAATCCCGGCGCCGTGGTGCTGGCGCCGCCGCTGGATGCGGACCAGTATGTGAAAAATGCTTATGGCGACTACGCCACCAGTGATCGTTTACTGTTTCCAGTCAGTGCCCAGGATGCGCGTCTGCATGCCAAAAAGGTCATTTATGGGGTCGAACTCGGCGAACATTCAATTGCCGTGGACTCGGAATGGTTGCTGCAAAGTGGTAGCTGGGAACACGAGATCGATGGGCAGACAATTCGCCTGCAGGTGGATACCGCCGGCGGCGTGCAAGGCTTCGCCGGGGGCGAACCGATGCCGGTTCACCGCATGTTCTGGTTCGCCTGGTACAGCTTTCATCCAAACACCAGCCTGATTTTGTAGGAGCGAATTCATTCGCGATCGAAGGCCCAATTTTCGCGAATAAATTCGCTCCTACAGAGCCTCTGAGGCAAAATCCGCCAGCCGTGAGCGCTCGCCGCGCCGTAACGTGATATGCCCCGCGTGCTCCCAACTCTTGAAGCGATCCACTGCAAAGGTCAGGCCTGAGGTGGTTTCCGTGAGGTAGGGGGTGTCGATCTGCTCCACGTTGCCCAGGCAAACCATCTTGGTGCCGGGCCCGGCGCGGGTGATCAGTGCTTTCATTTGCTTGGGCGTGATGTTCTGCGCCTCGTCGATAATCACGTAACGGTTCAGGAAGGTGCGGCCACGCATGAAGTTCATGGCCCGAACCTTGACGCGGCTGGCCAGCAAGTCATTGGTTGCCGCCCGGCCCCATTCGCCGCCTTCCTGCGGCTGGGTGAGCACTTCGAGGTTGTCGGTCAGGGCGCCCATCCAGGGCGTCATTTTTTCTTCCTCAGTCCCGGGCAGATAACCGATGTCTTCGCCGATGGAGACCGTGGCCCGGGTCACGATGATTTCAGTGTAACGTTTCTCGTCCATGGCCTGTGACAGGCCTGCAGCCAGTGCGAGCAAGGTTTTGCCGGTGCCGGCGGTGCCCATCAGGGTGACGAAGTCCACGTCCGGGTCCATCAGCAAATTGAGCGCAAAATTCTGCTCCCGGTTGCGTGCGTGAATACCCCAGACACTTTTGTGTCCTTCGTAATAATCGTCGATCAGTTGCAACTTCACGTTGTCCGCATCGACTTCCTTGACCATCGCCTCGATACCACCTTTCTCGCCGATGGCGACACACTGGTTTGGATACCAGCCGTTCTCCCCATTCACCGGTATACGGTAGTGCGCACGGCCGCTTTCGCTCCAGGATTCGATCTGGGGATGAGCCTCCCAGAAGTCTTCATCATGCAGGCGCAGCCCGCGGTAAAGCAGGCTCAGGTCATCAAGAGCCCGGTCGTTATAGTAATCTTCCGCCTGAACACCCAGGATCGCCGCCTTGATCCTGAGGTTGATGTCCTTGGAGACCAGCACAATCGACTTGCCCGGATGAGTTTTTCGCAATGCAAAGGCGGTACTCAGAATTTCATTATCTGCAAAAGACCCATCTCGCAGCAGGCTGGAATGAGTCTCGGGCATCGTTGTCTGGAAATAAAGACGGCCTTTTCCGACGTTCAGATCGAGTCCTTCCGGCTCCTTCAACTCCAGGCCTTCATCCAGGTTGTCAGCACCCTGGCGTTGCATCATTTCGCCGATGAAACGACTGACCTGGCGCACGTTCCGGGCGACCTCGGAAAGTCCTTTCTTGGCTGCATCGAGTTCTTCCAGCACCATCATGGGCAGGAAGACGTCATGCTCTTCAAATCGGAAAATCGAAGTGGGATCGTGCATCAGCACGTTGGTATCCAGGATATACAGGCGTTTTTCACTTCCCATCGGGGAACTGTCCTCAAATTGTTGTTATGTTCTTACAGTGACCTGGCGGCTTCGAGAACTTACTCAACGTGCCCTCGCGCCCGTACTTTGCGCCATTCTTTTTGCACAACACCGTCACCGTCACTCAGGCACGTACTGCGCACAATGCCCATGAATTTGCGGCCATACATGTTTTTCTCATGGATTACATCGAATTGCCTGCACAGTGTTTCCTCCGCATCCGACAGGAGGTCGAAGGGAAATTCCTGCCTGGTCTTGAAGTTCTCATGGGATTTCAGGCTATCGCGTGAAACTCCCAGCACCGTTGTGCCGGCTTTTTTGAACCCACCGTAGTTGTCACGAAAATTCTGCCCCTCCAGCGTGCAGCCAGAGGTGCTGTCTTTCGGATAGAAATAAATAACGAGATTGCTTCCCTTGAAGTCATCCAGAGACACGTTTTTATCGCCGGTAGCGGGAAGTGAAAAATTGGCTACCTTTTCGCCGATGTTTACCATCAACACTCCTTTGCTGTATCAATAAACAGACAGAAGCAGCATACTTGCCAGTATCTGGTATCGCAAGCCAAACTTATGTTCAATGGCAGTATCGTAGCACTGGCCACACCATTTACCGAACAGGGCGAAATTGACTTCCCGGCCCTCGACCGACTGGTGGATTTTCACCTTGAAAATGACAGCGATGGACTGGTCGTCGCTGGCACGACGGGCGAGTCCGTCACACTAAGCAGTGAGGAGTTTGCCAGTGTGCTTGGTCGGGTCATCGAAAGAGTTGCAGGCGCAACTCCCATCCTGGCGGGAACCGGCAGCGCTTCAACCCAGGCTGCCATAGAACAAACCCGAAGGGCCGCGGAACTCGGCGCCGATGGGGCGCTGGTGGTTACCCCCTATTACAACAAGCCCACCCAGGCCGGCCTGGAAGCGCATTTCACGGCAATCGCGGATGCATCGGATATCGCCGTGGTTTTATACAATGTCCCTTCCCGAACCGCTGTCGATATGCTGCCTGAAACGGTTGAGCGGCTCGCGGCGCATGCCCGGATCGCCGGGATCAAGGAGGCCGTGCCTGACCCTTCACGAATTGAACAACTCTGTGACCTTTGTGGACCTGACTTCGCGGTACTGAGCGGGGATGACCACAGTTGTCTGCAGGCGATGCGCCAGGGCGCACACGGCGTTGTTTCCGTTGCCGCAAACGTGGTTCCGGGCCGGATGCACGATCTCTGCCAGGCGGCGGCGCAACATGACTGGTCCCTTGCGGCACAGATTGAATTGCGGCTGAAGACACTTTTTGAAGTTTTAATGATCGAAACCAATCCGATTCCTGTAAAATGGGCTCTTTTTGAAATGGGCCTGGCCGGATCATGGGCCAGGTTGCCCTTAACCAGGCTGGATCGGAAGTTCCGTGAGCGGGTCAGGCAATGCCTGATCGATGAGGAACTGGTCAAGGCCCGATAGTGTGAGATCAATGAAAATTAGTGTTGCCCGACATTACTCCATTTTTATTACGATACTGGCTGTGCTGGTCGTAGCGGCGTGCTCATCTAATACGAAAAGACCAGAATATTACGATCAGAGCGAGGCTCCACCGTTGGAAATCCCGGAAGGGATGAGTACACCGGACTCAAGTTCGGCCCTGATCATCCGGACGCCTTACATGCCGCCGCCCTCGATGCTTCTTCAGGACCGGCCGCCACGGATCACCAGCACAACTTCAGGAATGGATCCCAATTCTCGTCTTAGCTGGTCAGCCCAGGGGATTTACCTGTTGGTGGAGGACACACCGGAAAGTGTGCAGCGCAGGCTGGCCATCGTGATTGAGCGCAGCGGAATGCAGCGGATTCGTATCGACGTCAACGGTGTATATCGCTTTGACTACTACCAGACCTTCGACAAGGTAGGTGGCTTCATCAGTAAAATGGCTTTCTGGAACAAGGATAATGTCGAAGATTACAGTGGGGCCTACCAGATTTTCGGCACGTCGGAGGGTGAAAATACGCGCGTTTTCATCAAATACGCCGATGGCACCGACTGCGAGCCGGATGCAGCCGAGCATATGCTCCAGGTATTAAGTGAGCGGATGGGTTAGTGCTCTGTCACGCCTGAACCAACAATACAGGCGTGACAGAGCACTGGTTTTCTACTTTTCCAGAAGGTCCAGTTTGCCTGTTTTACCGTCCCATTCCGTGGCGTCCGGCGGCGGATCTTTCATCTCCGTAATGACGGGCCATTCCAGGGACAGGTCGGCGTTGAGCTGGGTGTAAATCTCCTGTCCTGCGGGCAGGTCATCTTCAGGGAAGATTGCCTCAGCAGGGCACTCCGGTTCACACAGCGTGCAGTCGATACATTCTTCCGGATCGATAACCAGGAAATTGGGGCCCTCGTGAAAGCAATCCACGGGACATACCTCGACACAGTCGGTGTATTTGCACTTGATACAATTTTCAGTAAC
>PVMK01127217.1_pt1 | contig 27264 bp, 23 predicted proteins | sample 1853481 | NCBI WGS metagenome assembly PVMK01 (sample SAMN08533507, study PRJNA380276) | Marine sediment metagenome, whole genome shotgun sequencing project. | reverse complement strand
GCCGTAAATGCTGACAAAATGTTCATAATCGTCACGGTTCCGGAGTGTCTCATACCGCTCAGCGAACAGATTGACATCATCGATTTCCACGGTGAAAAAGAAGTTCGGGTAAGAACCTTCCAGCCAATCGACTACCGTCAGCGAATCTTTGCTGAAATCCCTGAACTTGCTGTCTTCTTCATTCTGCAACATTGATGTCACATTTTTATAGGCTTTGTTGCGAATCACGGTATAGGCCAGGTCGTTTTCCGTGTTGCCGTCAAGTTTTACGCGGATAAAGGCCAAATCCGGGAAAGCCACCTGCACAAAGCCTTTCATGTTTGCGATCTGGCGCATGGCGGCATCGGCCTTGCGCTTGTCTGCATCTGAACCCCGGGCATGACAGGGTGGCTGGCCACAGCGGTTGATGACATCATCCTTCGCGAGTATCGGGGCAAATTTACGCTCCATGTGTTGATACAACTCGCGCTGCGGGTCGCTGGTCTGGTAGCCGGTCACGACGTCCCGGGTCATCCACAGGTCAGTGTCGCCGATGTCTTTGTCCATTCCCTCGCGCATACCCTCGTACCAGCTGTCACGGATGGATTGGCGATGGGTGGTCGGCAGGAATGCCAGGTACATGTCCTCCCCCTCCATGCGCAGAAAATCCATGTACAGACGCGTGTTGATCTGATGCTTCAGATTGCCGAACACGTTAAACCCGGCCACCAGCAGGTAATGAATTCGCTCCAGCAAGGGGTAATCGACGACCCAGGCGGTCTCCGGGTAGTTGCCGGAAAAACCGTAGTCGACGGAGGCCGAATCAAAATGTCGAAAAATTGTCAGCGCCGCGTTCGGGTTGGTGCCGTTGCCGTCCCACAGGAAGTCCATTGCATCGTTGATATCGTATTGCTTGAGTGAGGAGAAATACTTGAAGCGCCCTTCGGTGTATTTCCGTTCGCGCTTGCGGTAATCCGTCCAGGTACTGAGCAGGCGCACTTTATCGCCCTGGGCAGAGGGAATCTGCAGGTAATCCGACATCTCTTCGAGAAATTCCGGCTGATCCAGCATGGAATCCTTGTCCGGGTCGAGGAAAGCCACCCAGAATTGATCCTCGATGACGTTCAGGGCAATCATGCCTCTGCAGACCGGTCCTTTGATGAAACCTTCAATGAAATAGCGTGCATCATCCAACAGAAATTCGTAACGTGACCGGGGCGGAATATCCTTGAAAGCCTTGAATGGATTGGCTGCAATCAGCGGTTCCCACGAGGGCAGTTCCGCTACCTCCCAGGCCGGTTCAAGGAACAGTTCCCGGTAGCGAGCCATGCGCTGATCAGAAAGTTCGTACACAACATGTGTTTTGGCTACGATTCCCCCGGGGTAACGCTGCAGGCGATAATAGAATTCTTTTCCCGGGTCGTCATAGGGTCGAACCGTGGCGATCTCATCGACCGGCTGTCCGGGCGCTGTGCTTGAGCGCACCAGGCGATAGAACTCGCGCTCGCCGGTGCCCTTGAAGTGCATATGACCGATGAACAGGTGCTCGTAAATGTAGCGCGACACCAGTTTTTGCTTGTTGCCGCTGCCGTTAAGAAAATCTTCCCAGCGCCCGATCTGTTCCAAGGCCGCCGGGGAAGGCCCTTTTGTGGCTGGTACTGGCGCGCCCTGGGCCAACCATTGCACCAGGATGCGATATTCCTCGTCGGACAAATTGGGCATGGCAAACGGCATGCCCTGGTTCGGGAATTTGTCAGCATACCGGTCAAATTCATCCAGCGTGGGGCAGCTCTGCTTGCGTTCCAGTGACAAGTCAAAATTATCGGACAACATGCCAACCCGTGCCTGCGGGTTCATTTGCTTGAGGTGCAGCATCTTGTACAGGACCGATTGATCGAGATTTTGCCTGGCGGTTGCTGTTCCTTCGTTGAGCACGCTGTGGAAACCTTTATCACGCCATTCTTCAGTGGATTTCGCATCGATATAAAGCCGTGTCGGCGCCATGGCCTTGAAGCGAGCACCGTTGTATACCTTTTCCTTGCTGGCGCCACGGTTGATGCCTGCCGGTGAAGACAGCTTCAACTGGCAGGGTGCATCGTAACAACCGTGACAAACGACACAGCGCCGTTCCAGCACCGGATTGACCCTGTCGTTATAGGAAATATTTTCCTCCGGCAGTGTCTGCAGCAAACTCAGATCAACCGTGGCCTGGTGCGTTGTGATGCTTTCTCTTTTTGTTGCGCAGGCGGCAACAGTCAGCAATGAAAGGGTGAACAAAATCAGGTAAAAGAAAAACCTGCTGCGAAGATGATCCAATAGTGGCATGCCATTTTCCCGATGAAAAGGAGTGTGCGTCGTAATGCACGTTCAAGAGTTTGGAACTGGTGATTCTAGCAAACCGGATGGTCGTTTATACAGGTGTAATTAGTCAGATTGTTCTTAACTGCAAAGTAAAGCCTTGGCAAATACCGTCGATCCCCAAAAGCGTGGATCAATTTTTGTGAGATGTTGCGGTGATCTGATCGAAAAACGTGAAAAACTGATGCAAAAAATTGCTTCAGTACCTGTCAGTTTCATGCAAAAGGGCTTTGCTGTTGTTCTCCCGCTGGGGTGTTATCCTATGCGCCTGCAATATTGGCAACGAACGGAGGTAACAGGTTTGTTCACCGCGGCCTACATGGGAATGGCACCAGCATTCGGCTATTTCGGTATGGCAACCAGGAGTTCCTGTCGCTGCCCCTGAACTGTCGACGTGTCTTTAGACTACCGCTTTTGACGTGAAATCTGACGCCCAGACTGCAGGACAGTATCAGTCTACTATTCGCAACATAATGCAACTGTTGAGTCAGCAACGCGTTGACGAAGCAGTGAGCGCCTGCCTCGCTTTTTCGGAGTCGAACCCGGAGTCAAACGACGCCCTGCTACTGCTCGGCAAGGCCCGGCAGCTGCAGGGCCGCTATGAAGACATGTTGCAACTGGTCGAAACTGCACTTGGGCGAGCCCCCCAGAATGTCGATTTGCAACTTCAGTTCACCGGGGCCTGCCAGTTTTGCGGACATCACGATCGAGCGATTGCGCAACTCACGAAGGTCGAGCAATCTACTCGCAACGATGCGAGGCTGCTACAAAAAGTTGCGCAGTTATATGTGAATGCCGGCAAATACGAAAACGCGCACCGTTGTTACCTTCGGGCTGTCGAACTCGATGGCAATAACCCGCAATATCTGTATAACCTCGCCTCGTCATTTATCTTTGTGGGCGACCTGCGGCAAGCAGAGGACACGTACTCGATGGTCATTAAACGTGCTCCTGATCATTACGATGCGTGGCACAATCGTTCGACGCTCCGTAAGCAAACAGCAAATAGCAATCATATCCGCAAGCTTGAGAAGGCACTGAATAGATTGGCGCCCAACGATGCCGGGGAAACGCCGTTGTGCTATGCACTTGCCAAGGAGTATGAAGACCTGGGCAAAGACAAACGTAGTTTTTTCTATCTGAAGCGCGGCGCCGATAGCTATCGTCGTCAAATGGGGTATGACGTCCAGTGGGACGTGTCTCTCATGAAACGCATTGCGGAGCTCTTTGACCGTAGTTACGCTGAGAACGTGAAGGTAGCACCCGAGCGTCGCGGCCCGATATTCGTGCTGGGGCTGCCGCGAAGCGGTACGACGCTTGTCGATCGCATCATAAGTAGTCACAGCAAGGTCGAAAGCATGGGCGAGATAAGCGACTTCGCGCAGACGCTGAATCGACTCGGCCGGTATACCGACAGGCAACAACTACTCGAGGTATCCGTCCGTATTGATCCCGATCAGTACGGGCAAAGTTACATTCGAAGCGTCGCCAGCTATGGCTCAAGCACGCCGTATTTCATCGACAAGACGCTGACTAATTTTCTCTACATTGGCCTGATCGCGAAGGCATTGCCCGGTGCTTCGATTGTCCACCTCCGGCGGCACCCGGTTGACAGTTGTCTGGCGATGTACCGCACGCTGTTTCACATGGGCAACCCTTTTTCCTACGATCTCGACGACCTTGCCGAGTACTACATTGCCTACGACGCATTGATGAGGCACTGGCAAACGTTGTTTCCCGAGATCGTGCTTGATGTCTCGTACGAAGAACTGGGTCGACAATCAGGGAGCGCGTGTCCAAAGACGTTATTGCCCACTGCGGACTCGACTGGGAGCCGGCGTGTCTGGAGTTCGACAGAAATACGGCGCCCGTAGCAACGGCGAGTGCCGCTCAGGTACGAAAGCCCATGTATCGTGACGCGCTCGCACGCTGGCGACGATTCGAAACCCAGCTTGCACCGCTGATCGCGCGGCTGCAAGAGGCTGGCATTGCGCTCTAGGATTGTCTTTCTGCTGCTCGTCTCGACAGTGGGATGGTCGTTTATACAGGTGTAATTAGTCAGATTGTTCCTAACTGCAATGTAAAGCCTTGGCAAATACCGTCGATCCCCAAAAGCGTGGATCGATATCTTCAAAATAAATAGCATTTGCGCCAGCAGCAGTTGCGCGGTTTTTTACCTGATTGACAGCGCCTTCAGCGGCATCTGCCCTACTCCTCCCCCATGCTCCCGACCCGGTCACGTTAGTGATAACTTCGCAACCGTGATCGTCGCCAACGATGCGTAGTGATTCGCTGCCGGTTTTCGGCTGCGTGACGCAAGCCGATAGCATCAATGCTGCAAAGACCATAATTACCTTGCCCACTATTTCATCCTCTGTGTTGATGTCCACGGTAAAATTCTGACCGTAGACTAACAATGCCGCACGAGTGGTGCTTGTCCTGCTCAGTCAATCAATTGACATATCAAAAGTAAAAAGCCCCCGCGGTGGGACCGATGACCGTCAGAATAATGCTGAGATCGCCGGGGCAACCTTATCGCAACCTTGGGGTCGGATCATTTTCAACCAACAAAAGCGCTGAAACACATAACACTTATCCTCAGAAGGTCGTGGAATTGTGTCTTAAATGGACCTTTTCAGGCTCCTGAAATGTATTATGTGAAGGAAAATAATGTATCCGGCCCCTATTTTCGTGTGGACCAGAGGAAAATAGTAATGAGTACTAATGCAGAGCTTCTTGAACGCCGCCAGCAGGCAGTCGCCCGCGGTGTATTTACATCGACTCCGGTGTTTGTCGCCAAGGCGAAAAATGCGGAATTATGGGATGTCGACGGCAAACGCTATATCGATTTTGCGATAGGGATTGCCGTGTGCAACACCGGCCATTGCCATCCGAAAATCATGGCAGCGGCGAAGGAGCAGTGCAATCAGTTTACCCACACCGCCTTCCAGGTGTGCGCTTATGAAACCTATATTGCCCTGGCGGAGCGTCTGAATGAACTGGCGCCGATGGATGATGCGAAATCACTCTTTTTCTCAACCGGCGCCGAAGCAGTGGAAAATGCAATCAAGGTGGCCCGCATCGCCACCGGCCGTCAGGGCGTGATCGCGTTCAAGGGCGCTTTTCACGGCCGCACGGCGCTGGCCAGTGCGTTGACCGGTAAAATTGTGCCTTACAAGGGCGGGTGGCGGCATTCCGGTGCCCGGTATTTTCCATGCACCGTTCCCGGTCCCGCATCACGGCATCTCGGTTGAAGATGCGCTGGCGGGCCTGGACACCCTGTTCAAGGTCGCCATCGAAGCGCAAGACGTCGCCGCAATTATAGTGGAACCGGTTCAGGGTGAAGGTGGTTTCTACCCGGCGCCGGCTGAATTCCTGCAGGCACTCCGGGCGATTTGCGATGAACACGGAATCGTGATGGTCTGTGACGAAATCCAGACCGGCTTCGGGCGCACCGGCAAAATGTTCGCGATCGAGCATTCCGGCGTGGTGCCGGATCTGATCACGGTGGCCAAGGCCATGGCCGGCGGCTTTCCGATTTCCGGCCTGGTGGGAAAAACATCTGTCATCGACGTACCCGGACCGGGAGGGATGGGTGGAACTTATGGCGGCAACCCGGTGGCCTGCGCCGCGGCTCATGCCGCGATCTCAGTCATCGAGGAGGAAAATCTATGCCAGCGCAGTGTAGAAATCGGCGCCCGCATGGTGGAACGGCTGAACGAAATGAAAGCGCGGGATGACGTGCCTCCTATCGGCGATGTTCGTGGCCTGGGTGCAATGGTGGCCTTCGAACTGGTCCGGCAGAAAGGCGGCCATGAGCCTGACCCCGAAAAGACTGCGGCTCTAACCGCCAAAGCACTGGAGCACGGACTGATCTTGCTTGCCTGTGGATACTGGGGTAACACGGTCCGTTTGCTGGCTCCGCTCACCATCCCCGAACATCAACTCGAAGAAGGGCTCGACATCATCGAGCGCAGCCTTAGGGATATTGCGAGCTGACGGAAAAAACGCCTGCTGCCGAGTTGACGTCCTCAATCATCCGGTCCCAGATCGGCGGCAGTTCGGTAAGCTGGCGCCAGAATGCCTGGTCCCTGCGTTTGTCGAAATCCGCCAGGGCCACGCCCTGCTGCTCCACCCAGGTGTAGTAACCCAGGTTGAATATTCTCTCCCTGTCTCTCAAGGAAAGCTCAGCGACCTCATCACTGCCCTGCCCTGCAATATGTTGACCGAATACCTCAGCCGCATCGAGTGGGTCGAAACGGCCACCGAAATCCTGCTCCAGCGTCTTTTGTTTCTCGGTTTCGTACATGCTGCCGCCATCGGTGGCGATGGTCAGGAGTACATCGTTGGGGCCCAGCTTCTGGTGCTTGGCCAACTTGATTGCGGCGAGGATATTTGCGTTGGACGATAAACCCATGCGCCTGAGTGTTTTCTCCGTAAATTCCTGGTCCAGGCCTTTGCGACCCGTCAGGTATTCGCGGCCAGACGCGGTGTTGAAAAGAACATTCAGCGCGTCAGAACTCTTGTCCGACACGCCGATGATGAAATCAGTGTTCATCACATTATGAATGTAGGGGACGTGCTTGTCGCCAATGCCCTGGATATTGTGCTCGCCATAACCGTTATAGGCCAGGGTGGGACACTCAACAGGCTCCGCGGCAGCAATCTTGCTACCGAATCGGTCTTTCAAATAGTCGCCCGCAGCAAGGGTTCCGGCCGACCCGGTGGCGCCCACGAACGCGGCCAGCCTGAGATCAGGCGAGGCGCCCTGGATGGTCTCGAATACTTTCTCCAGGGCCGCGCCCGTAACCAGGTAGTGCCCGAGGTAATTGCCGAATTCTGAAAACTGGTTGAAAATCACATTGCGCTCGTCTTCATCCAGTTCCGCGCATTTGTCGTAGATTTCCTTCACGTTGCTCTCGGTGCCCGGCGTCCTGATGATGTCGTTAGGATCAACGACCCATTCTTCCAGCCAGACGAACCGCTCCCGGCTCATTCCTTCCGGCAACACCGCAACGCTACGGCAGCCAAGTATGCGCGATATGGCGACACCGCCGCGGCAGTAGTTCCCCGTCGAGGGCCACACGGCGCGGTGATATCCAGGGTCAAACTGACCGGTGACGAGACGCGGCGCCAGGCAGGCGTAGGCCGGCAGTACTTTGTGGGTGGAAATCATCGGAAAGGTGTCGCCGAACAGGACCACGATCGGCGAATCGACGCCGGTCAGCGCCGATGGCAATACAACGTGTTCAGGCACGCCGGTCAACCCACCGGTTTCCAGGTCATTGTGCCAATGGACCCGAAACAGGTTCAGGGGGTGGGCCTTATCAGGAGACACATCCTGGAGCCTTTCAATGATCGAGTGCGGAATACTGGAAGGGTCTTGTAATTGGGAGAATGTTGGCAATACCACTTTGGCCTGCTGCAGGCGCGCTACTCGTTGCATCAAGCAGTTCCTGGTTCAGGATTTTCGTTTCTAGACCGAGCTGTGTCATGGTTCAATTTCCCAAAATTGAGAACAATCAAATCCTATCAGCGGATAGCTCGCCATGCGCAGCAGAATGGTAAATCAAGGTCCAGAGTCACCTGACAGGTTTCCAAAACCAAACCACACAAGATCGACTTTCATCCCGGCTTCCAGGGTGACATGCCGGGATATGGCTGTAGTGGGGAAGTTGCCACCAAAACCGCAGGTCTTTAAATCGAAATCAGGGAATACGCAATAATCTCCTGGTGCAAGCCCTGAAAATATGAATTCACCCTTTTCATTGGTTGCGTGAGTTTGCAGCATATTCTCACCACATGCTCCGTAGTACAGGCGAATCGACATGTCGGCAATACCGCATTCGTCAGCATCACAATTTGCATTTTTATCACAATCAAAATAGACACCACCGGAAATTGATGCTGTCGGTGGTTCGGCAACAGGCGTACAGGCGGCAAGACACATTGACAGGACAAACAGTAGAAGGATCCAGATTTTTTGCGAGGAATTCATCACACACTCCTGTTGTTGCTAATTGCACAATAGATAGCGTCCAGCAACGCTGAATTCAGAATAGCACCGGCCTGCCTGATACAGGTTTAAATTTTGATAAACATTGACCTTAATCAAAGTGATTTGGCACTGAGGTCTGCCCTGCTGTCGATACGATTCCCGGGTTTGTTCTTGCCGCATGCCCGTTGACCCTGCGGGACGGTCCCGGGCATTTCCAATCTGCCCATGAATTATTTATTCGGGTACTATGAGTTTAATCACACTGTTATCGCCTTCTGCCCCATTTCACGGTGGCAAGACTACGGGAAACCAGGATGAACTTAAGCGAACTCGAAGGATTGGAAACACTGAATGTCTCAATTGAAGACAAAATTGCCCATATTCAGCTTTGCCGTCCCGATCAGCTGAATACGATGAATGCCGCCTTCTGGCGGGAACTGCCGGGGGTGGTCAATGCCATCGATCGCGAGGCGGCTGCCCGGGTCATCGTCATTTCATCCACTGGCAAGCACTTCACGGCCGGTATGGATTTGAAGGTATTTGCCAATATGGGCGCCTCCGCCGGAGGCGAGCCTGCACGCTTTGGGGAAAGTGTCCGTCGCATGGTGCTGGAACTGCAAGATGCTTTTAACGCTTTGGAGAATGCGCGTATGCCAGTCCTGGCGGCTATCCAGGGTGGTTGTATCGGGGGTGGTGTGGACATGGTCTGTGCCGCCGACAGCCGCTATTGCACCGCCGATGCTTTTTTTACCATCAAGGAAACTGCGCTGGCCATGACTGCCGACCTGGGCACCTTGCAGCGCTTGCCACACCTGATGCCCCAGGGCCTGGCGCGCGAACTGGCTTACACCTCGCGAAAGTTCAAAGCCAGTGAAGCCTTGAGCACAGGATTTGTAAACCGCGTATTCGAAACCCAGGAAAAGATGCTGGACGAGGTGATGGCCATTGCCCGGCAAATTGCCCGGCAATCGCCCATGGCGGTGACCGGCACCAAGGCAATGTTTAATTACAGCCGCGATCACGGCGTCGTTGAGAGCCTTCGATACATGGCCACCTGGCAGGCTGGCATGCTTTCCCTGCCGGACGTGCAGCAAGCCATAAAGGCGCAAATGGAAAAGCGCGACGCGGCATTTGAGGAGTTGCGGCCGCAGGAATTCTCAATAAGGTCAGATTAGAAATACGGCCGCGGTGACGTCATACTTTTTCGCTGCGGCCTGACCAGATGCCTGATTCAATCGCGTTCTTGAGATCCTGTTTCAGCATTTTTTTCAATTTACCGACCGCTTGCGAAACCGGACGGTCTGAGCGGGTAGCCAACACGAGCCTGCGGTTGATCTCCGGCTCTGTGATCGGGGCCGCACTGAGCCTCCTTTCCGCAACTTCCCTATGGACCGCAGCAAAGGGCAGCACCGTGTGGCCAACCGCGCGCTCCACCAACTCTTTTTGAATGTGGAACGAATCTGTTTCAACCCTGACCCGTAACGAAACTCCCTGCCCCGCTGCTGCGTCCATCACCAGTTCCCGCAATGTGTGTCCTACGCCTGGCAAGACGAGATCGAGTTCCGACAGTTTTTGGAATGACACCGGTGTATCGGGGCTGAGTCCTGATTCAGCACTGCCAACCAGGTAGAGCTCTTCCATATACAGCGGTTCAAGCCGCAAATTACGCTGTATTACCGGGTCATATAGCACCGCCAGGTCCATACGACCCGCTTGGAGTCGCTCGATCAGAACAGCAGTCATTTCTTCAACAATCTGCAAAGCAACCCGCGGGTACTCCTGGCAATACCGTTCCGCGAGTGAAGTCGCCAGCACTATTCCGACAGAAGGTGGAACGCCGAAGGTGACATAGCCGCTGACTATGCCTGCCTCGGTCGCCATGTCGATTTTAGCCTGCTCAAACACTTCGGAGTATCCCAGTCGCCCATTCTGCCAGCAATTCCCCTGCACTCGTATTCGCCATTCCCTGTATCATTTTATACCCAATTAGCCATTGGAAAACCAATCAAAAAGTCAGGGCCGAACCAGATTGGTCAGGTTTCATTGCAACACATTTTTTTGCCAGGATATCCGTGGGATCCAGGATCGTGACACTTTTTTGCGGCAACTCCAGTAAGGGCAGTTCGGTGCAACCCAGGATAATGACATCAGCACCCCTGTCCACGACATGCTCGATTACGTGATGAAAGTCCCGCAGGCAAACGCCCTTGGTGAATCCCGCTTTGATGCCTTTTTCGCCAAAAATGACATCCATCAGGATTTCCTGGTGTTGCTCATCCGGAACCAGTGCGTCGTAGCCCGTTTGCTCCAGTAATTCGTGGTAGACACGGCTTTGCAGCGTGCCGGTTGTCGCCAGCAGGCCAACGACGCTGGCGTTCGCGCACTGTTGCCTGATGATATCCACGGTCTCGACCAGCATGTTCACGATGGGAATAGAGAGGTATTGCTGGAAACGATCTATAAAAGCATGTGCAGTGTTGCACGGTATCGCGATCAGGTCGGCGCCATTGGCTTCCAACCGTTTACAAGCGGCGTAAAGCGGTATGGTTGGATCCGGTCCGCCACTCACCAGGTACACCGTACGATCGGGAATTTGGGGGTTATGTTCGACCACCATCCGGATGTGCTCCTGGTCCCTGCCCGCCTTGGTGTGTTTGATGATCTTGTCCATGAAATCGACCGTTGCCGAAGGCCCTACACCACCGACCACGCCCAATTTGAATGTTTTCTCCGCAGCACCACCCCGGTATGCGGCTGCGTAATTCGCGTAAACCTGGTTGGAATCGATCACGGGGATCAACTGCCGGGCGCTCAGAGATTCAAAAATAAGCGGTAGCTCCGCCAGGCCGGGAATGATCAGTTCGGCCCCCTTGTCCGCCAGTTCCTGGCAGGCCTGATGTATCAACTCAGGCGAATCGGCCTGTACCCGTTTCGCTGGATAAATCAATTCATAGCTGTCGGTATCAAAATAGCTCTCGAACAAGCGCTCTTTCCTGACATAACTGGAAGTCAGGATACCGAGCCTGCGTGCCTGGGGATGCTCCCGCCGCACGAAAGAAGACAGCGCATCCATCAGATTAATGATCGGTGTGTTAATGCTCGACTTCAGGTCGTCAATAATCGTATTGCTGATCAAGCAGTTGAGCAGCACGGCATCAATTTTTCTCTCTTCCAGCGCAGTGATGGTATTGAAAACATACAATTTCCGGGCTGTTGGATTGAAGGACTCATCCGCCGCTGCCTTTTCATCATCAAAGGGGCTCTGTTCCATGATGACCCTGAAACAGCCCGAACCGTCCCCGGCGGACGTCGATTTGACCAAATTGAAAAACAGCTCGTCGCTGGCCGGAGAGGCCAGGCCACCGACAATTCCCAGGCTTTTTTTGTTTTCCGCGGCTGACATTATTCGCACCAGGTGCTAATCCTTTTCTCAGTCTCCGCCGCCACTCCCGCTCACAACGGTGAAGGTCTTCAGCATGCCCTTCTCCGCCGGCATGGGCACCTCAGCGATCCAGGCGTAACGGCCCGGTTCAAGGTGGACGGTAAAGTACGCTGTCCCGCCCGCGGGCATCTCGTGGGTACCGCCCAGAAACTCGACCGGGGCGGGTGTTTCCAGGCCGGTCGGCTGGGACCAATCCATCCAGATCGCCAGTTCCTCGATATCCGTATCACTCTCCAGCCGGGCCAGGTGGACATCGTGGCCGAGGAAGTTTTCGTGAACTATCTGGTCATCAAAGTGGACCGCGACGGTGTGTTTTCCCGGTGTCGGGTCTCCTTCCACCTCAATTCCGTGTGTGCTTGAGAGCGTTATTGTCAGTGTTGCACGAGGCTCTGCCGCGTCTGAGGACTCTGCTGTCACGGTGAGTTCGTGGACCATTCCATAAGCGGAAGGGGACGGGTTATAAGCGTGGAAGACGCCGTTCGTCTTCACGTAACACTCCAGCAGGTAGGTACCCGGCTCGATGTACACGGTGGTTTCGGCAGTTTTTCCCACCGAGGTGAACCCGGGGCCGCTCATGAACACGATTTGGCCGAACCATTCGGGCAGTTCGCCGAACTTCTCCTGGGCAGCGTCGGGCTCACCCGAATTCAGCAGGTCCATTCCAGCCTGAAAGACCGGCGCGATCTGTTCCTGGTGATCCTTCAGCCCGATGCCTTCAGGCAGGCGCTCCAGAACGGCGAAGTGGATCATGCCGGACTCATTATTGAACCGGAAGGTCGTCCACCCGGACGGTATCCCGTCCGGCGCCTCAAACTGGAGACCTCTTGCAGTTACTTCGACGACGTTTGAGTCGTCACCTGAGTACGCTGGCGTGCTGTTGCGTTCAGAACATCCGGAGGATGCACAAACGATTGCGGCAACCAGCATAACTATAGCTGTAGGCTTCATGGCAACATCCATTAAGGCAATTGTAAGTCGACTTCACGGGTGGAGAACGTCCATCCACTCTACATCAGAATAAAAGATGATTCTTTACGGTGCAAATCACGACACTTTCGGCATTCTGCTGTTCCCGGCGGCGTAGCCCACATTCTTACCCCGCTTTTACTCCCGGTTGACGCGCTAATCAAAATTATTTATATTTTGGTATCTTTACTTTTGGATTATTGGGAATGTTGGCAAAAAAGAGCAGTAAGAATCAAATTACCCTGCCCAAGGCGATTGTTGCCTCCTTTGAGGACGTGGACTATTTCGATATCACCACACAAAACGGCAGGATCATTCTTGAGCCCGTGCGAATGAAGAAGGGAGACGAGGTGCGTTCCCGGCTCGAATCACTGGGTATCCGTGAAACGGATATTGATGCCGCGATCGAATATGCACGCAGCAAGACACGGTGAGGGTTGTTTTCGATACAAACACAGTGATCTCAGCTCTGCTGTTTGAGCACGGACAACTGAGTTGGCTACGAGACCATTGGCGAAGCAATGATATCGTTGTGCTTGTATCCAGGCCGACTGCCGAGGAACTCATCCGGGTCCTTACCTATCCGAAATTCGATCTGGACAAAGTAGAAATTGAAGCCCTGTTGGCCGACTATCTTCCTTTCACCGAAGCGGTTGCGGTTTCGTCGCGATCACAATCACCGCAGTGCCGCGACATTGATGATCAGATGTTCGTCGAACTTGCCGTCCAGGGTCGAGCTGACGTTCTGGTCACGGGTGACCGTGCATTGCTCGCAATGGATTTTGGAGTGGTCATTGAAAAAGCTGCAGACTACAAACGCCGACTGGAACTACAGGATAATTCCCCATAGGTTTAGTCGCTCGCAGTTTGCAGCGTAGTCGGTAGCCTCGTTAGCAGTCCAGTCGCCTTTACCTTTTTTCATGCGGCTAAATATTCAAAATGTCATTCACCGCAGCTCTGCATCTGTCTATCGTATAAGCAACGACATTCGCTTCATCGCAGCGCACACTGCGCGCTGAGTGTTGCCGGGTTGATGGACCGGCTCCTCTTTTTTTCTGTATTGATCCGTCGAGGAGTTCTGATGAAAAAGCTTATTTTTACAACTATTGCAGCCGGCCTGATGCTGGTAACGTCCCTTTTATCTGCTGAAGAAAGCCTGCCGCTCAAGGCGGTTAACCACGCCAATGAAGTCATTGACGCGGCGCTGGAAGCTTATGGCGGAGCGGAGACTATCGCCAATTTGAACAGCGTGGCGCGCAAGAGCCATTTTACTACCTGGGCCACCAACCAAAGCCGTTCGCCCGGCCCTCCGTGGGATGAAAACGAGCAAATGAGTTTTTCTGCCATCAATTTTGAGAATGAGACTTTTGTGGGTAAAAACAAAGGTAGTGGTGGCGGATTTGATTTTAACGGCAGCCAGATCATCAAGGGTGACGAAGGCTGGCAGGTGGATTATCGTGGCGGAACGGTCACGCCGATCACCGAGCCGGACTTCAATACTACCTCCGGCCCGTTTATTCGAGTGACTGCGCCCTTGCTGGTCAAACAATTGCAGAACCGGCGCCAGACTTCGCACTGGCTGGGTGAAGTGGAATTTGAAGGCCGGCCGCACGACGTCATCACGCTGGTGATGGAAGTCGGACCCGCATTAAGCCTTTATTTCGACAAGGAAACTCACCTGTTAAGCCGTAGCGAGCGCGTTTTACCGCCCTTCGGCCAGGTCGATTACCGCTTCACAAACTATGCAACCATCGACGGTATTCCTTTCAGCAAGACATTCAAGCTGATTGTAAATGACGAGCCGAATATCCACATCGATATTCTGAGCACCGAGGTCAATCAGCCCATCGAGCAGTATGCGGTCGTGCCGGAGAACCTGGAATTGGTTGAAGCTGCCCCGCCTGCACCCACCGAGGTGGAACTGCAGGAGGTCAAAGAAGGTGTATTCCTGGTGGGCGCCGGAAACACTTACGCCATGTTTGTCGAAATGAATGACCACGTGATCGCCGTCGGCGGCACCGCCGGCATCCCGGATCGCATCAAGGCCCTGCGCGAAGTGGTCAAAGACAAACCGATCAAATACGGCGTGATGACTCACCACCACAATGACCACGTGCTGGGTGTGCCCGCTTACCAGGCAGAAGACGCAGTGGTACTGACCGTGAAAGAACACGAGGCCGTCATGCGTGCCGCCGCCACGGATGCAGATTCGCTGAAACTGCAATTCGTGGAAGACAAGTACGTGTTCGACGACGGCAGCCACAAGCTGGAAATCATTGATATAGGCCCGACACCACACGCCAAACACCTGCTGGTGGCCTGGTTACCGGAGGAAGGTATCCTGTTTGAAGCCGATCATTTCCCGAACCCCACCAACGGCCGTATGCAACCGGCACAAGCAGTGACAATACGCCTGGCAGAGGCTATCGACACAATGGGGCTGGATGTGAAAACCATCGTGGGTGCGCATAGTCCCAAGAATCGCCAGCATCGATGACCTGCGCCATGCGCTTGCGCTGAGCCCGGTCAATGCAGCGCAAACAAGTCCCTGATCATCAATTATGTATTAACAAAAACCCCGCCTCGGCGGGGTTTTTTCTATTGCATTGGCGGTTCACAACTTCAAAACATCAGGGAGTAGCCCAGCACGAGGCTGCCATATCGTCATCTGAGGTGAAGCAAACTTGCTTATTGTTCCCTCGCTGAACGATGTGAACGGGCAGACCTGCAGGACAGTAACGTCTCCGACGCGGCATATAGTATTGCTCTTGGTGGTCCAGATTAAGATTGAGATTGAAGCAGAAAAGACAGTTATTGATTGTAGGAGTTTGGCTAAAATAAGCGTGAGTTTTTACACTGACCCCAAATTTCACTGACCCCAAATTCCCCCAAATTTCTCCCAAATTTCTTTAAGGGGTGATTCCTCTGTCAACGGGGAGTTTCAGAAAACTCCCCGCTTCCAGTAAGCCATTATCCAGCGTATACAATTTTTCAACACTCAAGTTTGCGGCAATGGCCAGGTGAAGGGCATCCCCCGCTCTCAGGCCGTTATCAAATCGAGTCAGAAAATCCCAACAGCATTCAAAATCAATCTTACCGGGAGTGATGATGTTAAAACTGTCATCAAGGAGTTTGTTGAAATGACTTGCGCAAGTTCTGGCATCAGAAGATCCAAATTGTTTCATCCGCACCAAACGCGATAACACACTCCCGAATTCAACACGTGTCCAATGGCTAACCACCAGTACTTGCCTGGGCGGAAGCTGTTGAAAAAATACTTCTACCCGTTCACTGGAATCTTCCGGGATCAACAAAGGCACCAGAAAGCTGGTGTCAAAGTAAAACATTAAAGAGATTCTTCACGCAGCAAATGCAGTACTTCAGACGCCGGGATTTTTTGTTTGGGAAGTTGATCCCTGAACGCTTGCAAAGAACGAATCGGCTTCTTGGCATGCTGTATTGGACTCAGGCGGGCAACCGGTTTGCCCCGGCGCGTGATTACAATCTCTTCTCCACCTTCAATACGAGTCAGCAATTCTGATAGATGGGCTTTGGTTGCTGCGACACTTACGATTTCCACCGTGCACTCCACTTGGTCATCTAGATGACCTCATTGTAGTCGCTAAACATTTCCGAATCAATTGCTTTGTGCGGCAGGCAGGGGATCTGTGACGCAGAAAGTTCAAATGACAAGCTGCTTGGTATTGGAATTGGCTGGCCGGCAGTAATAGTTTTTACACTGACCCCAAGTATTTTCACTGACCCCAAGTATTTATTGCATTGGCGGTTCACAAATTCAAAACATCAGGGAGTAGCCCAGCACGAGGCTGTTGATGTCGACACCCGTGGGCTTTTGTGTCCGGCCCATTAACAGGGTGATTTTGATCCCTTGTCGCCGGTCGATCGGAAAACCAAAGCTCAAGGCAGACAGCCAGTTCCCGGCAAGGTTGTTTTTGGCGACTTTATTAACTTTTGCTTCACCGCCTATACCATAGGCCGTGCTGACAGATGCCCACAACCCGGGTTTGAACGTATAAATCAGGTGTGCCTGCAAGGCCCAAAGCGGGTCAGTTGCCAATTGGGTTCCCATCCAGAATTCATTGTTATCGCCGTACAGAAAAACTGAACCGGTCAGTTCTCCGGTCCACTTTCCCCGGGTATGAGTCACGCCCAACTGTGGCCGGACAACCCAACGGTTATTACCCAGGTTGATCAGGCGCTCTTTTCTGTACTCTCCGAATGGCATTAACACCGACACCGCGGCACCGACAACCGTATTGGATTTTTTACTCTTGGCAAATTCTGCCGGCGTCAGCGCGGGTCCACCGTAAAGCAGCATGGAGAAACGTATCCGTGGATCTGCAAATCCCCGACGGCGGAGGTGAACCAGTTCACCATCCAAGGTGCCTTCCCAACGGCCTGCACGGTATGGCAAAGTGAAATCAACACGGGCGCTTTTACCCACAAGGCTGAAGGACCGCACATAAACCAGACCAGCCGCTTCCATATCAAACTTTGCGTCTTCGATCAGCAATACCGGGTCGAAAAATATATCGCCTTCAACATGCCCGATACCAATGCCGATGAAATTCAGACCGGTTGGCATTTGTGACCACCGGCGTGGTTCCAGATCCTGTGCACATAACTGGCCTGCCCAGCAAAACATGAGGGCTGGTATTACGAAAAAGCGCATTTTATTTTTAAACAAGTTCACAATGGGAGATGCCATGGTCCGATACAAAACCTGATCCAGGTGAATGTGCGATATTAACCGAAACCGGCGTTAAGGCGAATACCAGATTGGCGATGTCCAGGCGCGTTCCTGGATGGTGGCCGGCACATCTTCCAGCAGAAGCAGGTCGTGTTTTACCGCATCATAGGTGGACCAGCGTGGTGTCGGAATCTCCAGAACGCGGGCGTAGTAAAAGGCATTCTGTTCAGGATCGAAGGTTTCATCGGTCCAGCTGCCGGTCAATTCCACTGCGCCGATCGTATTGGTGTACAAGGCAGTCTTCAGATCAACGGTATTACCAACCGGTGGTAATTTGCCATCGGCGCCACGTTGCCGGCCATCTGACCATGCCGCTTCAATGATTAGCTCGAAGGTCTCACCATTGGCATCAACCCAGCCTTTGATTATCTGGATACGATCCAGATTGGCGCCGTCCGGGTCCTTAATCGCGTGAACCGTGAAGGTCGGTGCGGCGCCTGTGGAGCCAAGATCACCGCCCATCGGTACACCGAGTTCATAACCCTGTGCAACCAGGGCCTGTGCGTTATCTGGATTGGCCGGCAGGTCAACACCACCGAAAAACCGCACTTTAATCCGTGGCCCACTGGTGGCAAACGTCTCACGGCGTTTCATCGCATCCCACAAGGAAGCCCGTGTGTTTTCCGGTGCCCAGATACCCGCCAGAGATCCAATACTCAGATCCTTGCCATCTATCCAGCCGCCAACACCCCCGCTGCGACGGGCCTCGACGCTGCCGTCTTCCGGACCATGGCCACCGACAAATCCATTTTCGGCTACATCCGAGGGCACGCCGTTATGATTATCGGTCCCGCCAATAAAGCCGTACTTGAATGGATTTACCCCCAATTGTTTCTCGAACGCCACGCCCATTTTGAGGCCCTCGCGGACAAAATCACCTTTGTGGAAGGTCCGCTCACTGTACTTTTGAATTGAATCGGCATTCTCAAAATCAGCAAACTCGTCCGCCGCCCAGAATTTACGATGCACCTCGGAGTTACCCTTGATCTGCATCATCTCGATCAGTGGTTCGAAATGCTGCCGTGTTTGTGCGTATTCGAGATCGATAGCATCACCGTTGGCGTCCACTTTTGGAAACATCATCTGTTTGCTGGCATTGGAATTATGCGGGATGGCCAAAGCCTTCATGCCCAATGCCTCTTTCTCCGCCATCCAGGCCCACAAACCATCTTCGCGATTGATATCGACGTAGCTCATGGGTGCATCCGGAACGTGAGTATCCCGGTAGATAATATTACGGTGCAAATTGCCGCCACCCGGTGCAGCGCTCCACTCGTACGCCACGAATGCGGTGAAATTGCCAGGATCATTGTGTTGTTCTGCCGCATCAATCGTAACTTGCCAGGCACTTTTTACTGTTCCCTGCCCGGCAAAGAACGATGGGTGTTTTGGCGTCGTTCCCCGATTGTTCTCCACCACATACTTCAGAAACCACTGTTGCTTCTCTTCAATGGTTTGAAGATTTCTCAACTGTTGCAAGAGCTCCTGGTCATGACCGGGAGCACGCTCAACCATGGTCGAGTACATTTCGCCAATGTATTCCGCGTGATCGGTGACGGCCACGAAATCCAGCGGCCGGTGAGGTGTGTGGGCCTTGCCATCAACCGTGACCGTTTTACCCCTGGCAAATCTATAGGCATCAGACGGCATCAGGCGTGTGCCACCAATGTAGGCATCCAGCGAATAAGCCGTGTGCATATGCGTCTCGCCGAAATAGGCATTGCGCAGGGGGTTGCTGGCCGATACAGGCGGCACCTGCTCAGACGTGACGACTGATACGGGCTGTGGTGATGCATTTTGCGTCATCAGCGGCGTATCATCCTTCTGGCAGGCTGTGAGGGCCAGGGCGACCGCGAATGACAAAATACTGGTTCGATAATTCGTTTTCATGGTGTCTCCGACCGGGGGAAGGCAGATAGACGCGCGGACTGACCTGCCCTCACAATGGATAAACTCAATTTATTTCGGGGCGGCTGGTGACCGCGCGCAAACGAGCAATGCTACGCGAACCAGCACATAATGCAATACCAAGCCTTTTCAAATACCAGGCCGCCAATCCGGAGGCCCACTTGATCCAGTGGTGTTTTTCTGCGAAAACAATTTGAATAAACATCATAAAAGTGCAATATTCGGCAACAAATCACTAAAAACACTTAAGACATTGAAAACACTTAAGACATTGATGATGTAAATTCCTTGAATATCCTGCAACGAATCCGCTTGTCCGTTTTTCCCGGTGACCGCAAAACGGTTAACGAGCAACCGGACCACCAGAAGTACTTCAGGGGTTTGCTGCTGCATTTCAGACCCAGGGTGGTTCCGGAACGCACCCTCAGGCTATCCCTGACCTGGGGGCTTGGCGGCATGGCCGCAGTACTGGTCTTTCTGCTCTTTGGCACCGGTTTGATGCTCAAGTTTGTATATGAGCCTTTTCCCGGCAGAGCGTATGACTCCATCATCTATCTGAACAACCATGTTCCATTCGGTCAGTTGATCAGAAACATCCACTGGTGGAGTGCAAACGGGCTTTTGTTCGTGACTTTCCTTCACTTTCTGCGGGTCTTTTATACCGGCGCTTTTGCCGCACCCCGCCAGTTCAACTGGATCATCGGCCTGACGCTGTTTACCGCCGTGATTTTTTCCAACTTTACCGGTTACCTGTTGCCCTGGGATCAACTGGCCTACTGGGCGATCACCATCAGTACTTCCATGCTTGAGTACATGCCTGTAGTGGGGCCAGGACTAAAGCAATTGGTACTGGGGGGGGGCGGAGCCCGGCCCAACGACCATCCTGAATTTCTATGCAATTCACACAGCCATCCTGCCTGCGCTGCTGTTGTTCACCCTGCCCTTCCACTTCTGGCGTACACGCAAGGCAAACGGCCTGGTTATTCCCCGTACACCCACGGAAGATCCTGCTATCCAGGGCGCCGTCGTGGAGTCCATGCCCAACCTGATCGTGCGCGAGGTGACAGTGGCCCTGGTTCTGCTTGCCGTCATCCTGCTCATATCCATGTTTTTCGACGCACCGCTTGCCGACAAGGCAAACCCCGGCCTGAGCCCCAACCCCACCAAGGCGCCCTGGTACTTTATGGGCCTGCAGGAAATGCTCATGCACTTCCATCCGGTATTTTCCGTGTTCGTCATACCGCTTCTACTGGCAGGGGGGCTTCTTTTGATCCCTTACATTAACTACCAGGCTGAAACGGCCGGGGTCTGGTTCTGCTCCCACAAAGGCCGGAAAATGGCGCTCATTGCCGTTGTGCTGGCCGCAGTAGCTACGGTTGCCGGCGTATTACTGGATGAGTTTGTCATTGGGGCCAGCCTGTCCGGACCACCCAACATAATCAATAACGGGCTGCTGCCGTTCACCATCATACTGGCCGCCTGCACGGGCTTTTATTACGTGATGAAAAAGGGATTCAAAGCAAGCAACAACGAAGCGATCCAGGCCTTGTTTACCCTGTTGATGACGGCCTTTGTCGTTTTGACGGTCATCGGAATCTGGTTCCGTGGGACGGGCATGCAACTGATGTGGGCAGGATAAAAACATGGAACAAGAGACACTTTCCCGTCGATCTTTTCTGACCAGGCTGTGGGGAATTCTGGGTGCTGTGGCCTTCGCTGAACTGATCGTCATGGTGATTGCATTTTTCAGTCTCCGCAAGCCAAGGGTAGCTGGCGCAGACCAGGACGCCATCATAGTTGCCGGGGCAGTCGATAGTTTCGAACCCGGCACAGTAAGCGCCTTTGTACGGGGCAAGTTTTACCTGGCCAGGCTGGAGGATGGCGGTTTCCTGGCCATGTCGCGCAGTTGCACCCACCTCAGTTGCACGGTTCCCTGGGTGTCCGGGGAAAACAGATTCATCTGCCCGTGCCATTCTTCAGAGTTTGATATCAGGGGCGAGGTTATCAACCCGCCTGCACCGCGGGCCCTTGACCTCTACCCGATCGTGATTGAAAACAACGTGCTCAAGGTGGATACCAGCAAACTCAGAAAGCGATCTGAATTTGCGGCAGACCAGGTAACGTATCCAAAAATGACATGAGCAGGGCGAAACAACACAACGGCAAGCTGGGAATTGACCGGCCTTTTGGCAGGGCTGGTCATCGTGGTGTCTTTGCCGGTCTACTATTTTGCAGTCGTGAAAAACGGAAACGACGTTGTCATAGCGACTCCTGCATCGACCTTCGTCGGCAGTGTTGAATGCCGGGACTGCCACAACCGCGAATACGACAGTTGGGAGGGTTCCCACCACGACCTGGCCATGGATGTGGCAAACGAAACCTCGGTCCTGGGGGATTTCAACGACGCTGAGTTCACCTTGCACGGGGTCACTTCACGCTTCTATAAAAAGGACGGTAAATATTTTGTCTTCACCAATGGCCCGGGTGGTGAGATGGGCGAGTTCGAAATCACCCATACCTTTGGCTGGTACCCGCTGCAGCAGTACCTGGTCCCCTTTCCCGGCGGCCGGCTTCAAACCCTGCACATAGCCTGGGACTCCCGGGACAACAAGTGGTACCGCGTACCTCCAGAGGGACCGATTGAACCGGACGACTGGCTGTACTGGACCAATGCGGCACAGAACTGGAACGGCATGTGCGCCCAGTGCCACTCCACCAACCTGGAAAAAAATTACGATCCCGAAACCGACAGTTACAACACCACCTGGTCGGATATCGACGTAGGCTGCGAGGCTTGCCACGGCCCCGGTTCCCGGCACGTGGACTGGGCGGAAATGTCAGAAATGGCCCGGCCGCAAGCTGCGAATTTCGAATTGGCGGCGCAGACTTCCGATATCGACTCGAGAGAGTTGGTGGAATTGTGCGCACCGTGCCATTCGCGCCGCGGGGCGATGGGAGACTATGAACACACCGAAACGGATTTGCTGGACAATTTCCTGCCCAGCCTGCTGACCGAAGACCTTTACTTTTGCCGACGGCCAGATCCTGGAAGAGGTTTACGTGTACGGCTCGTTCACGCAGAGCAAGATGTACCGCCACGATGTGCGCTGCAGCGATTGCCACGACGTGCACTCGATAGAGCTCATCAAGGAGGGCAATGCGCTTTGCCTGCAGTGCCACCGCGCGGCACAGTACGACACGGCAGAGCATCATTTTCACAAGCAGGAAAACGAAGCAGGCGAGCCGATCAGATCAGCGGATGGCGAGGTACTGTTTGAAGTTGGAACCGGCGCGCTATGCGTCGAGTGCCACATGCCGGGCCGCTACTACATGGGTGTGGATTACCGCCCTGACCACAGCTTCAGAATCCCCGACCCGGCGCTGGATGCCGCCATCGGCGCACCGGACGCCTGCCTGCGCTGCCATGTTGACCAGGATTCGCAGTGGTCGCAGGAAACCGTGAGCGAGTGGTACGGGCCCGGCCGCACGGCACACTACGGAACTGTTATTGCCAGGGGCCGCGAGGAGATGCCGATGCCGAAGCGGACCTGATCCGCCTGGCCGGCGACCCGCTCTACCCGGTCAATGTGCGGGCCACGGCGCTTTTCCTGCTGGCTGGCTATCCCGGCGAAGAAACACTGCAGGCCATGGAAATTGCCCTGATGGATGAAGAGGCCCTGATCCGGCGGACAGCGGTGACCAACATCTATCCGCCTGATCCGGAAAAGCTGGCGAAGCTGCTGGCCCCCATGTTGTATGACCCGATCAAGACCGTACGTATCGAGGCCGCCAGGCGCCTGGCCGGCGCTATGGCCCAACACCTGGATGCAGATCAGCAGGAGTTGTCCCGGGCGGTACTGCAGGAGTTTGAGGACGCCATGGAGTATTCCGCAGATTTCGCTTTTGCCCGCCACAACCTCGCCAACCTGTATGCCGAACTGAACCGGCCGGAGGATGCGATCAGGCAATACGAGGAAGCCATCCGCATCGACAAGCAGTTCTTCCCGGCCATTGCCAACCTGGCTGTGCTCTACAATCAGAAGGGACAAAACGAACAGGCGGAACAACTGCTTCGCGAGGCGGTGACAGCGCATCCGGAGCTATACGATTTGGCGTATTCCCTGGGCTTGTTGCTGGTGGAAATGCAACGCCCCCGTGAAGCCGTCACCTACATCGAACAGGCTTCGAAAGGCATGCCCGGCCGGGCTCGCATCCATTACAACCTGGGGCTCCTATACCAGAGCCTGCAAGACCCGGCGCGGGCAGGGAACGAACTGCGCGCAGCCCTGGCGATTGAGCCGCAGAGCCTGGATTTTCAGTATGGACTGGCGGACCATTACCTGAAAATGGGCCGCTTTGAAGAAGCCCGGCCCATTGTTGAGGACATGGTCAGGATGCATCCCGGGAACCCCATCGGCAAGCAGATGCTCGACTTCATTCAAAGGAATACGGGCAGGTAATACGCCGTCAGTATTTGACTCAGTATCGGGATGCCGCTTACTCGCAGTTCCTGGCAATCTGGGCTTTCAACTCGGCCACACGGTTCGTGCGCGCCACGTCATCCATGCGTTCCGTTTCACCTTGCTCATTGGTGAAAAAGACTCGCCGGTTCGGTTCCAGGCGGTCCAGTTCTGCCTGCCACGCGGCACATTCTGCGCTGGTCATTGCCTTGTCGGCTTCGTATTCCTGGTGTTTCTGGGCAACCTCCGCACGTCTTTGTTCGCCCAGGGTTGGCTCCCGTCGTCGCGCTTTGCGAATAAGGGCCGGGGGCGGACGGTGGCTCATCCATGGGAATAAGCTGTTCCTGCACCTGCTGCCCCTGCGGGCGAACGTCAGTGAAATGGACCACACCATTTTCATCGGTCCAGCTGTACATTGTCTTTTCCTGAGCTTCGGCCTGAGCAGCCAGGAACAGACCCAGAAATAGGGCGAAAAACATGCGTTTTGATAAATAAGTCATAAGCTTCCCTGTCTTCGACAATTAAATTCCACTGAAAAATATCATAACACTTCGCAAAGCCGGTCAGGAAAACCGAGTTTTGTTTCAGGGCAATCCTGTTTTTTGAAGTCAATTCGACCAGCTATGATAAATTCACCATAATAACGAATATAATTCGTATGTACCTTATGCACTCAAATATTATTTTATAATAGACCTATCATTTAGAATACTATCTGGAAATTGTGATGAAACCACGCAACCCCGTAGAGACCCTGGCCAACGCCCCCCACGAATTCGGTGAACATGGCGGCGTCAACATGTCGGTAGAGGCGAGCACCACCTTCACCGTATTGCATTCGCGCACCATGCCGGAAATCTTCCGCGGACAGAAAGGCCCTGAGCAAGGGGGCTGTTACCTGTATGGCCGTCACTTCAATCCAACGGTGTACACGCTGGGCAAACAACTGGCTGCACTGGAAGGCACCGAAGCTGCCTACTGCACCGCCAGTGGCATGTCCGCCATTTCATCCACGCTATTGCAGTTGTGTGATGCGCAGGACCACATCGTGTCCTCGAATACAATTTACGGCGGCACATACGCCCTGATGCATGACCTGCTGCCACCCAAGACCGGCATCGGGACCACCCTGGTCGATATCACTGATCTCGAGGCAGTGGAGGCCGCGATAACGGAGCGCACACGCGTCATCTTCACCGAGAGCATCGCCAACCCGACGCTGCGGGTTGCGGATATCCCCGGGCTCGGTGAGATCGCGCGGCGACATGGCGTAAAACTGGTGGTGGACAATACTTTCAGTCCGCTGATCCTGAGCCCGAAGGCGCTGGGCGCCGATATCGTGGTGCACAGCATGACCAAGTTCATCAACGGTGCATCGGATTACATCGCCGGCGCCGTGTGCGCGGACCAGGAATTCATTCAGGAGCTGATGGACCTGCACACGGGCATGCTGATGATCCTCGGCCCGACCATGGATCCGCAGGTAGCGTTCAACATCAGCCTGCGCATTCCGCACCTGCCATTGCGGATGAAAGAACACAGCATGCGCGCGCAGGTTTTCGCTGAACGGCTGCAGGCCAGGGGCCTGGCGGTAACCTACCCCGGCCTTTCCGTTCACCCGGACCACGACCTGCTCAGCAAACTGCGATGCGCTGAATATGGTTACGGCGGCATCCTGACCCTGGACGTGGGCACCGAAACACTCGCTTACGAATTGCTGGACCTGCTGCAAAACAAACACCACTTCGGCTACGTGGCAGTGAGTCTGGGGTACTTCGACACGCTGATGTCCTGCTCCCGGCAGCAGCACCTCCAGCGAGATGACCGATGAAGATAAAAGCGCCGCCGGTATTTCACCGGGCCTGGTCAGGATGTCCCTGGGAATCACCGGTACGCTCGAACAACGCTGGCAACAGTTGGAAAGCGCACTGCACCAGACCGGAATTCTTGGCGGCAGCGACCGGGTACAGCCGGAAACCAGGCTGGTTGCGGCTAGCACGCTCTTACATGTAGGAGGTCCCCTTGGGGCCGACCGCTCTGGAAGGTCGCGCGCAAGCACGCTCTTACATCTCCTCTCTGGATTGTTTTAGCATATCCAGAATCTCGTCGGTGTGCTCACCGCGGAATGGGGGAGGAGACTGGATGGCGAGGGTTGTCGAACTGAAGCGGGGCGCAGGCGCCGGTTGCAGTACGCCGCCCGGATCAATGAAAGGTCTTGCGAGCCAGGTTGTGCGGGTGCGCCCGTGCTTCTTCAAAATTCAGCACGGGCGCAAAACACGCATCCGTACCTTCCAACAGCTCACACCACTCATCCCGTGTTTTGGATTTGAAAAGCTGCACCATCTTCAACTTGGCTGACGGCCACTTTTTCCGGTCCATTTGATTCGCGAAATCCGGGTCATCATCCAGGCCCAGTAAGTTGATCAGGATTTGATAAAACTGCGGTTCAAGGGCTCCGACGGTGACATATTTACCGTCTGCACATTCGTAGGTGTCGTACCAGGGGGCGGCGCTGTCGAGAAAGTTATCGGCGCGGTTGTTGGTCCACAACCCCATCTGGTGGAGTGACAGCAACAAGGCAGACATCGTGGCGGCGCCATCGGTAATGGCCGCATCGATTACCTGTCCTTTTCCCTCCCCGCCCTGGCGTGCAATATAGCGGAGACCACAGCAAGGGCCAGCATAAAGGCGCCTCCCCCGATATCGCCCACATAGGTCGGCGGGTGCAAAAGGCGGCTCATCTTTATGTCCTGAATAGAACAAAGCCCCCGTCAGGGCAATGTAATTGAGATCATGGCCGGCCACCCCGGCCAGTGGGCCATGCTGGCCCCAGCCGGTCATGCGTCCATAGACCAGCCCGGGATTGAGCGCAAGACACTCATCCGGTCCCAGGCCAAGGCGTTCCATCACCCCGGGGCGGAATCCCTCGATCAGCGCATCGGAACGACGGATAAGTTCAAGGGCAATTTCAATCGACTCAGAATCTTTCAGGTCCAGCGCAATCGACTTCTTTCCACGGTTGAAAATGGCCTTCGCGCTGTGACCCGGGTCCTGGCCGGGGCCCGCCATTGAATCACTGCCTGTCCGCTCAATCAGCACCACTTCGGCGCCAAGATCCGCCAACAGCATGCCGGCAACCGGCGCCGGCCCGAGCGCACCAATCTCCACAACTTTTATTCCTGCCAAAGGACCCATGAGAAAATGCTCCCGTCTGTTCAGCTTTACGAATGAATAATCACATGACCGAATGTTACTGGCTAACGCTCAATCACAGGCCCGGCGGACTTCTTCAGCGATGATTCTGATCCCTGCGGCTACGGATTCTGGATCCTGCGAATAGGTCATGCGCAGGCATTCATTCTTGTGCCGCCAGTCTTCTTTC
>PVMK01116305.1_pt1 | contig 27281 bp, 28 predicted proteins | sample 1853481 | NCBI WGS metagenome assembly PVMK01 (sample SAMN08533507, study PRJNA380276) | Marine sediment metagenome, whole genome shotgun sequencing project. | reverse complement strand
CGGGTGAGTGGTATTTTAACAAGGTGAACAAGCCGGCATGGACACCGCCTGCCTGGCTGTTCGGCCCGATTTGGTCAGTGCTGTACCTGACCATGGCGATGGCTGCCTGGAAAGTCTGGCTCACTGGGCATTACAGCCGCGTCGGTGCATTGGGCTGGTGGGGGCTTCAGTTGGTGATGAATGTGGCCTGGTCGTGGTTGTTTTTCGGCCTCGAGCGCCCGGGCTGGGCCTGGGTGGAAATGAGCATTCTGATTGCGGTCGTCCTGCTCTGTATCAAAGCGTTCCGCCTGCTATCCAAACCAGCCGCCTACCTGATGTTGCCCTACCTGGCCTGGCTGGTTTTCGCCTGGGTGCTGAACCTGGTTATCTGGACCATGAACGGGGGTCTGTTCAGCAAATTACTGACGTAGGAGCAAGGCTCACTCCTACACGAGTCACTCGGCCCCCATGTTGGCCCAGAATACGTTGAGTTTGTTGCCGTCCAGATCGCGGAAATAGCCGGCATAGAAGTTGTCGCCGCGAGGGCCCGGAGGGCCTTCATCGGTTGCGCCGAGTTCGATGGCCTTGTCGTACATCTCATGAACTTTATCTTTTGAATCGACCACCAGGGCCACCATCATGCCGTTGCCGACAGTTGCGGGGTTGCCGTCAAAAGGTTTGGTGGCCGCAAAGCCTGACGAGTTGGCGGAAGCTGCCCAGGCTACAAAGCCTTCCTCCTCCATGAAGCGGCCGGCGCCGATAATCGCTAACAGTTCATCGTAGAAGGCGACGGCGCGAGGCAGGTCATTGGTGCCAACGGTTACATATCCAATCATTTGTACTCTCCGTGTGGTGGTGCAGGGGCGTCAATCAGTTGATGGGTGAAACACCAAACAACCACTGGTGGCTGAACAGGAAAACAGCATAAATCAAGATGCCTGCGACGGCCAGCATGACGTCATTTCTCAGCGGTGCGGGATCTGGCCTGGTCCAGGCGCCGTCGCGGTGGTTCAGCAGCAGCATCTCAATCACGGCCCAGCCCGCCAGCCCGCCGAACAGCACGATGGAGCGCATTTCTCCATTGGACAGCAGGTGCCCGGCACCCCAACAGGCCAGACCGGTCAGTTGAGGATGGCGCAGGAATCGTTTGATATTGTTGGCTGGGTACGGCGCTGCAAACAGAATAAAAGCGATCAGCACTAACGGCATGGCGCCGTGCCTGCCCCACGCCGGAGCGGCATAGGCCATTTCCGGAATGGTCGCTTGCCAGCCGGAAATCATCAGGTAGATGGACAGCGCCATCAGCAGAGTGAAAATGCCTTTGTAAGGATTCTCCCCGAGCTTTGTGATCATGGATTTACGGAAACCGGCATCCACAGCCGGGAGGAAATGCATGAAGCTCCAGAGTAAAACGCCGATTACCAGTTTGGTCATGGGACACACCTGTGATCAGAGCTGATGATTCAGTGTAAATGAAATATGGGAAAGGACAATAACATGTGAAAAAATGGGCCTGATTGCAGCACAGACAGGCGCCTGCACAGGCAGGATTCGGAGACAAATTGCGAGCACAACTGAACAGACTGGTTTTAATCGGCACCGTACTGATGGCAAGCATTTCCTTGCCTGCTCAGGAGAATACCCAGGAAAATGATGAGGGTCCGTCTTCGGATCAGGAACAGGTCGCGGAGCAGGAAAAGGCACCTGAAACCGAACAAGAAAAGGCAGCAAACGCGCGCAAGGAAGAAGCTGCGCTGAACGAAGATCCGGAAGCCCAGCTTCGCTCCAGGGTTCAGGAAGATCCGGATTATAAGGATACATGGCCTTCGATTCATTTGTATGGCAGCGTGCGCCTGCATGCCATCAACAATTTCAATGAACAGGAAGAAGCTAGCGAATTTTCACTGGGCGATGGCGCCTCGCGTGTCGGTGTGCGGGCTGAATGGGAGTTCACCAAAGGCTGGTACCTGTTCGGGCGCGCCGAGGGAGGATTCGATGTGCTGGACACGTTCACACCCAATGGAAGCAACGATGGTGAAGAAGGCGTTGGGCTGACTTCGCGCCTGTTTTATGGCGGTGTTACGTCCGAAAACCTGGTGGCGATCTGGGGCAAAAACTGGTCATCCTATTACCGGATAGCAGGAATGGCTGACCGTTTCTCAATTTTTGGCGGGAACGCCGTCGGTATCTACAATGCCGGAACCGACGGGGGTGCGACCGGAACCGGGCGGGCGGACGATGTCCTGCAGGTACGGATTTATACCAGTGCCCTGCGTGCGATACGTATCAAGCCGTTCAATCTCAACCTGCAGTACCAGCAAGGTGAACCCATTCCCCGCGTTGAGAACAGGAATTACGGTGATGCATTCGGAGCCAGCGCCTGGCTGGAGAGCCAAAAGGATCAGGGTATCGGTGTAGCCTGGCATCAGGCCGAGATCGATAACCATGAGGACCCGGTCATAAGAGAAGCGGGAATCAGTGGAGATGCAAGAGCACTCGCCGTGGCGTTCAGGAAGTATGGAGAAAATTGGTATGGCGCACTGGTTATAGCACGAACGGAAAATATTCAGACTACTGATGAATTCAAGTACATCGATGGTTACGGAGCGGAACTCTACCTGCAGTGGCAGTTCGGAGAGCGCTGGTGGATGATCAGTGGGGGTAACTGGTCGAGGCCTGATGATGACGACCCGGATGCCGGCGAGTATGAAATCGCCTATGCCGTGCTCGGCCTCCGCTACACTCTGGATTCATTCAACCGCATGTTGTACGCGGAATACCGCGTCGATTTTGGAGATCTCTGGGACGGGACCAAAAGGGAGAACGAGCTGACCATCGGTTTCAGGTGGGATTTTGGTTATTGATCTGAAATGACTGGCATCCCTCAGAGCTTGTGAATTTTACGATTTGGCCGGTTTATTCGGAGCCAAAATTTCCTACGGGTATGGCAAAAGCATCAGCGACGATTACGTCCACATTGTCACCGGTCAATGACTTCAGAAAGGCCAGCAATTGCCCTGTTTCTGTCTCGCCCAGATTCAGGGGGCGGATCAGCGGATCGAGCGGTTCGTTATCGATACCACCCTGGTTGTAGAAGGCAATAATCTGTTCCAGCGTGGACAGGGATCCATCGTGCATGTAGGGGGCTGTCTGTGCGACATTGCGTAGCGAGGGTGTGCGGTATTTCCAGCGGTCATCCGGATTTTCGGTTATACATAAACAGCCTGTCATCACGCCAGTACGAGCGCGATAAGTCCGATGGCAATCAGGCTCAACGCCCAAAATCCATCCAGATTGAACCAACTGCGAGAAACAAACGTCAGACCCAGCCAGTGGTAAACCAGAAACGCAATAAGGCCGCCGCATGTAATCATCGCCGTGGCATGGACGAAGGAGACAAGCAGGGCCATTAGTATATTGTTTGTCATCAATGTACTTGCGGCTAGGTGGCCGCTGGCCGATCCGTCTGCCTGGTGAAACCCCAGATAGATCGGAACCAGCATCAGGCCGGCTCCATGAGCAATAGCGATAACAAATGACCACAACGCCAGTCTTGTGGGGGCAATACGGGCGAGCAACAATGGATGACGCCGGTTGATGAAGCGAAACAGGCCAAAAGCGATAAGGATTAGTGCCGCGCCGATCCGGATCTCACGCTGCCAGAACGCCAATACCGACAGCATAGAAAATGGCAGGATGATCAAGAACATAGCCGCGAAGTGCCCAATCGCCAGCGGCCCCAATGCACCAAGTAAGGCACGCTGTTTCTGCTCCATCAGACCCGCTGCAACCGCCAGTGGCCAGCCCATCCCCGGATTAATTCCGTGATAGATGCCGCTGGCAATCACTGCCAGCCACAACCCCACTTGCAGGTCGGTGCCGGCTGCCATCGGTCGACCTTAAACAGACGGATAGCAGAAGGAATCCGTTGAGCAATCACCACCTTCTAGGCGTATCTGGTGGGAGCGGTAGCCATCCGGAAACTCCACTTGAAACTTCTCGTCCAGCGCCATACCGCCGTTCTGGTCGACATTGACCATCGCCATCGCCCCCGGCACACCATCGGGATAAAACTGATTGTCCCAGGTGGAATAGAGCGAATTGGTGAAATAGACCCGTTTGCCGTCACGACTGATTTCCAGCATCTGCGGGCCGCCCTCAAAGGTCTCGCCATTAGGGTGAATCGATTTGCGGGTAATGCCACCAACGTGAAACTGCCCTGCGAGTTTTACGTCACGCGGGTCGCTCACGTCGTATTGGCGCAGTTCACCTGTGCCCCAGCACGCCACATAGAGAAATTTGTCATCAAGCGAAAGATCAATGTCGGTGACCAGTGGCGGGACCGCGCCGAAACCCTTGAGAATCTCGGGCAAATCGTCTGCATCGGCTGGTTCTGCTGGAATGGTAGCGGCCTTCTCGCAGTGGAATTTGCCGTTTTCACGCCACCAGGTCCAGATCGAACCTTCTAGATTTGTAGTGTCTACCACCACGCCCAAAAAACCGTATTCCCTGATCGGATCGTGCGCCGGGCGCACCTCAAGAGCCATCTGATGATTTTCTCCAATATCGATGGTCTGCTTATTTGTTCGGCCACGTAGATCCCAAAAATGCAGGCGGTGGCCATATTTATTGGCAAGCAGATCCTCAGGCACGATGCCACCCTCAAACTGGGGTGGGAGGCCCCATTCACTGGAAACCATATAGTCTCGCGGCAGATTCCACCAGAAGTCATAGTGCTTATCCTGAACACCACGATCAATTTCCCAGCGACCGCGAATGTCGAACGTCTCGCAATCCAAGATAAAAATCCCCGGAGGGCCATCGGTGCCGTCTTTGCCTCCGCCGCCAAGGGTGCTGACATAAATACCCTCCGGACCACAATGAACTGTATGAGGACGCGAATAGCCAGTCTTTTCAAACACTTCCTCCGGTTCAATGATCTTGTGAATCTTCGCCTCTGTCGGGTGGGGTTTTGTATCGATGATATAGATGCGTGATGAGCGGAGCCCCGGAATGATCAGGTACCGCCGCTCGTAAAAAGCGTGCCCAGAAAGCGGCGATAGGGCCGATGAACATGCATTCCAGCCGAAATGGTGAAACTCATCTCCCTTGTTCGGCATGAAGACCGTATGCACGATCTGACTGTAGGTGTCCGATTCTGAGTCAACATCGATCACCGCCAAGGCGTCAGGTTGGGAGAAATCCGGGCTTAACATCAATGTATAAGCAAATTTCTCCACCGGCGCCTGCATGGCAAGCTTTGGTGAGGCGTGAAAGGTGGGATCAGGATTCATATTCATAGTGGTCGCTCCAAGATTGTGTTCTTACCAAAACCAAATTGTTCTTTATTTTGTGAAATTATATATGTGGCAAATTAGGAGACGGCTCATCACATCCAATGACATATTTTTTAATGTCATACATATATATTCCTATATCCTCTACTTCTGCAAGAGGAATTATTTCATCTATTATTCCGTCCGGTTTTGCGTTTTCATCTTTGTTATCTATAAAATATCTCTTGGTACTCATTTCCGAAGCCGCATAAGTTAAAAAACCTCCACCACATCGAACTACCCTGCCGTAATGTTTGTAACGGAAATGGCTCGCCTGGTTATTTTTGGGACTGATACCAGTCGGGACTCTCAACCAGGGCTTGTTTACGCCCTGTCCAGTAAGTATAGGAGGTTTTAAGGTTTTTGCAGCCGATGGTTTGAATGATGGGTTTCCTTAAACAAGCCCGCTGGCAATGAGGTTTTTTTATCTCGCGAAGGACTGCTTCTGGCCAAAAGCAGAACAAACTGACTCTGAAATCAAGGTCCATTTTAGCTCCGCTTTCTGACCCAAAAGCGGAACAATGAGCCCGTCTATTCATCCAAAGCCTGGAGGGCATGAACTGCTCACAAATCCATTTCCCAAAAAAATTACCGCAAAAATAATTTCAACTGAGAAAAAGCTGATTCTCTTACTCAGGGTATGGGGCCAGATGGGGCCGCCCTTGGCCGGGCTGAAGTCGGATTACGTGTGGAGGAAAGTATGAGGCTCATTTTGAGGCCTTGGTTTTATATTTTTCGCCAGTCCGGCCTTGGTAACAAATTCGGCACCACGACAGTCGTTAATACAAATTAATAATGTGGGGTGTTATGTGGGGTATAAATAAGAATATTGAATAAAAGCCTTATATACCAACAAATCATGGCGGAGAGGGTGGCAGCCGGCTCCATGTTCGTGTTTAAAGGTCCTCACCGGGCTGTGCTTGTGAGCTATCCGAGCCAGGAAGTGCTTTTTAAAGAGGTGTATAACAAGTTGTGAACGGAGTAGATGCCTTTGACTAAAACTGATCTGAACTTTGCCATCGTAGGTTGTGGCCGCATAGCGCAGCGCCACGCTCAGCACATTCAAAACGTCGGAAAACTCAGGGCCGTCTGCGACATCGTCGAGAGCAGGGCAAAGCAACTGGGCAAAGAGCATGACGCGCCATACTTCACCAGCATTGACGAAATGCTTGCAGACTGCGCTGATGAAATTGATGTGGTCGCCGTGTGCACCCCAAATGGCCTCCATGGCGAACACACCATCAAGTCATTCAAGGAAGGTTGCCACGTATTGTGTGAAAAGCCCATGGCCATCTCGGTGCAGGACTGCGGCCGAATGATTCAGGCGGGTGAGCATGCCAGTCGCAGACTATTTGTAGTCAAGCAAAACAGATATAACCCACCCGTTGTGGCGGTGAAGGAATTGTTGGACAGCGGGCTGCTTGGTAACGTGTACAGCGCCCATCTGAACTGCTTCTGGAACCGAAATGCGGCCTACTACCAGGACACTTGGAAGGGCAGCAAAAACCTGGACGGCGGTTGCCTATACACCCAGTTCAGCCACTTTATAGACCTCTTATACTGGATGGTGGGGGATGTCCAGGATGTCTCGGCGGTGACCGGAAATTTCTGCCATCAGGGGCTGATCGAGTTTGAAGATGCTGGCAGTGCGCTGCTTCGATTTCACAATGGGGCAATTGGCAGTGTGAACTTCACCATCAACAGTTACGAGAAAAACATGGAAGGATCACTGACGCTATTCTGTGAGAAAGGTTCGGTAAAGATCGGTGGCCAATACTTGAATGAACTGGAATACCAGAGCCTGGAAGGCGAAAAGATCGAAGGCTTGCCGCAAGGCAGACCACCAAACGAATACGGGCAGTACCAGGGTTCCATGTCTAACCACGACCGCGTGTATGAAAACGTGGTGGATGTGCTGCACAACGGCGGAGTCATTGGGACTGCAGCATTTGAAGGATTGAAAACCGTGGAAATCATCGACAAAATCTATACGGCGGCAGCACATGCATCCAACCGTTAAAACTGCAAGTATCAGGGATGTTCGATTCGGTGAAATGGTCACCGTTGTTGAACCCGTGAATCTCTACGAGTGTTCCATTGGCGATCATTGCTTTGTGGGCCCTTTCGTTGAAATCCAGGGTGGTGTGGTTATCGGCGCCCACACCCGGGTGCAATCACATGCCTTTATTTGCGAGGGTGTCAGCATCGGTGAGCATTGCTTTTAAAGTAAAACGCGATTTACTCATAGCCTCCACAATTCTCATATTTATCAACCTAGCCCAGGTCGAGATTACCGGATTTACATTCGGCGTTACGAGTGGAAACATCAACGCACCTGAATTGGCATACCTGATTATCTTCTTTGTATGGGCTTATTTCGGTTATCGGCATTTTGTATTTAACAGGGGGGGATTCTGGGATCTAGTGTGCGGCGTCAGCATCGAAGGAACAAGATGAATTATCGTTGGTCAGCCAGCAAATTTCCGCATTGAGAATGGATCTGGAACGGCGCGCAGATGTTGCCGTTGAGCCCGATCCATGGGAACAGTCCAATGACGATCTAACAAAGGCGGCTCGCGCGGTAGCACATATTGCAAATAATTCTGGAAAATCTGTCGTAGTGTCCACCAAGCCTCATCGTGGCTTGATAGTTGTGCAGACCTTTGACGGTGAACTACTTAATAGGAACATTTTAAATATTATGCACAACAAGGCCACGGAGGCCGGTTACAAGCTCATTTATACTTCACACAAAACTCCGACTACACTTCCACCTATACCTGAATAAAGCAACACGACATTTTCGCTCTATACGGTTGTAAATAGGTGGGTCCAGTGTTGGGACCGAAAAACGCCCACCATATTTAGATTAGCGTTTTCAGTTACTTATACCAGTAATTGGCGGAGAGGGTGGGATTCGAACCCACGAAGGGCTATTAACCCTTGCTGGTTTTCAAGACCAGTGCATTCAACCGCTCTGCCACCTCTCCTGATTTGTGCCCGATATCCTGTTTTCAGGCCGATACCGAGGCGCGCAGAATACCTGAATTTCAGTTATTCCTCCAGCCCTGACAAGCGGCACATGACATATGAGCAAAGTTTGATTAAGGTATTCGCCTTGAAGCAGGGAACCTGAGCCCCAAAATTCCGGTCAGAAGAACTGAATTTGTGCCTGCAAGCCAGGCTGGAAGCAATTGACAGGAGTAATTGCATTAAATGAACAATTCCGCTTACAGCGTATCAACGACCGCTCGTGTACCCACAGCGACGATCAACAAAACCCTTCGTAACACCTATGCCCTGCTGGGCATGTTGTTTATTTTTGGGGCCGCCACCGCGTGGGTTGCCCAGGCGATGCACTGGCGTATCGGTTTCTGGCCCTTCCTGATTGGTATTTTTGGGTTTTCCTACGCTATCGCCAAAACGCGCAATAGCGTCTGGGGCCTGGTAACTGCTTTTGGATTTGCCGGCTTGCTCGGCGTAGTAACCGGCGCAAACGTGGATGCTGTCCTTTACCAGTACAGCAACGGCGGGCAATTGGTTACCGCCGCATTCGGGCTCACGGCAGGAATATTTTTCGCTCTTTCCGCCTACGCCATGACCACCAAGCGTGACTTCAGTGGCTGGTTCGCCTTCCTGGGTGTGGGTACCCTGGCCATTCTGGGTGCGTTCATCCTGAATTATTTCATGCAGATCCCTGCTTTGGCGCTTGCGCTGTCAACCATGATTATCCTGTTGTCCTGTGGCTGGATAATCTGGCAGACACAGCAGATCGTGAGAAATGGTCAGACCAACTACATTTTGGCCGCCACTAACCTGATGGCAGACATTTTTGTGCTGTTCAATCACCTGCTGGCGTTGTTGGGGTTTGGATTTGGGGATGATTGATTGAGTTTGGGTCGCGAATGAATTCGCTCCTACACAGGAGTCTAAAAAGCCCGCGCATGCGGGCTTTTTTCTTGATCGAAATCGCTTCTACGAGATGCTTTTGAGACCGCCCATATAGGGCTGTAGCACCTCCGGAACCCGGATCGAACCATCCTGTTGCTGAAAGTTTTCCATCACGGCAATCAGGGTTCTGCCTACGGCGAGTCCGGAGCCATTCAGCGTGTGAACAAGTTCCGGTTTGCCGCTATCAGGATTACGCCACCTGGTTTTCATCCGGCGGGCCTGGAAATCGGTGCAGACACTGCAGGAGGAGATCTCCCGATAGCTGCCCTGCCCTGGCAGCCAGGCCTCGATATCATGAGTTTTGGCGGCTGAAAAACCCATATCACCTGTGCACAGAATTACGGTCCGGTAAGGTATTTTCAATCGCTGCAAAATAGATTCCGCATGGCCTGTCAGTTGATCAAGTGCGGCGACTGAATTCTCGGGCCGGGTTATTTGAACCAGTTCCACTTTCTCGAACTGGTGCTGTCGAATGATTCCTTGCGTGTCTTTGCCATAAGAACCGGCTTCGCGCCGGAAACAGGGTGTTTGGGAAGTGAATCTCAAGGGCAAATCTTCGGCATCGATGATCTCTCCGGCAACCATGTTCGTCATGGGAACTTCGGCCGTAGGGATCAGGTAACGCGGTGGATCGTCTGTAGTGGCGAATGCGTCGTCCCCAAACTTGGGGAGCTGGCCTGTTCCGGTCATGGTTTCAGAATTGACCAGGTACGGCAGGTACAACTCGGTGTAGCCGTGCTCCCGAGTATGAACGTCGAGCATGAACTGGGCCAGCGCGCGGTGCATCTGCGACAGGCTGCTTTTGAGCACAACAAATCGTGACCCGGCGATTTTCGCTGCAGACGCGGCGTCAATCAGTCCGTTGTTTTCACCCAGTTCAACGTGACTCCTGGGTTCAAAATCGAACCGGGTTGGTTCCCCCCATTTCCGGATTTCGACATTGTCGTTCTCGTCAACACCAACCGGCACATCGGATAGCGCCAGGTTGGGAATCTCCATCAACCAGTCTTGTTGCCGATCACGCACGGTATTGAATTCTGCTTCCGCCTGGCTCAACTCCTCGCCCAGGTGTTTGACTTCCTCCAGCAACGGCTGAATATCCTCCCCGCGGGCCTTGGCCTGACCAATGGATTTAGCACTCTGGTTCTTTTGCTTCTGAAGCTCCTGGGCGTGGATCTGCAGTTTTTTTCGGCGTGTTTCCAGCTCACGCCAGGCTACGACCTCAAGTTTATATCCACGGGGGATAAGCGCCTGGGCTACCGCTTCAGGGTCAGCTCTTAATAATTGTGGGTCAAGCATGAAATTGTTCTTCGCGTAAAACGCGTAGTTTACCGCTGAATTTCGCCGATGACATCAGCAGATTCAGGAGGCTCGAATGTGAACAGGCCGGAATCAAGTTCCGGATTTTTTTGTATCTGCTGAAATTTCACTTCGGTTCGCAGCCCAAATGCGTCTTCCATGACCATTAAGTGGAGAGAATCGTCACGCAATCCGAGTAAAATACGCTCGAAATCACTTTCTTCGCTGCGGGACCGGAGTTCAAGCAGTTGTAACCCATCCGCCTCCCCCACTTCCCTGACTTCGAACTGTTCTTCCAACTGCCCGATGTCTGTCAGGAGAGTCAAGGGAGAGTTAAGCGCGGTCTGCGACTGGTTCCTGACCGTCACCTGTTCCAGCATCTCGTCATAAATCCATATATTTTTGCCGTCCGCAACCACCAGTTCAGGAAAATCGCCACCGTATTCCCAGCGGAATAGTTGCGGCCTGCGCAACCATACCTGTCCGGAACTGCCATCTCTAACGCTACCATCCGCGCTGATGACCTGTTGGTCAAAGCGCGCGTGCAGTGTTTCGAGGTCTTTGGAGAACTGCTCCAATTGGGTCCGGGCGGGCCCGGGCTGGGCGAATGCATTGCTGGAAGAGAACAGGCAGAAAAGCAGAAAAGAGCCGAGCAGGTAAAACCGGTTCATGTTGATGATAAATTCTCCAGGTATGGCTGCGATCAATCCCGTGGAGGCGGCGGCGCCAGCACTTCACGCTGACCGTTGTGTTCCGGAGGACTGACGATGCCCGCCGCTTCCATTTCCTCAACCAGTCGCGCGGCGCGATTGTAGCCGATACGTAACTGGCGCTGTACGCTGGAAATGGACGCGCGCCGGGACTCGGTGACAAACGCAACTGCATGGTCGTACAGTTCGTCCTGTTCAGCGGCCACTGATTCCGGTATCCCCGTGGCGCTGATAGACAGGCCGTCAGTGGTCATCTGTATTTCGTTTAAGACTTCATCTACGTAGTCTGGTTCCCCGAATTGCCTGAGATACCTGACAACGGCATGCACTTCGGTGTCACCAACGAACGCACCGTGGATACGCTCCGGTAGGGCCAGGCCCGGTGGCAGGTAGAGCATGTCCCCATGACCGAGCAGCTGTTCTGCGCCCATTTGGTCGAGGATGGTCCGCGAGTCGACCCGGGACGACACCTGGAAGGCGATACGTGCGGGTATATTGGCCTTGATCAGGCCGGTAATGACATCGACTGATGGACGTTGGGTAGCCACGATAAGGTGGATGCCGGCCGCCCTCGCCTTCTGCGCCAGCCGTGCAATCAGCTCTTCGATCTTTTTGCCGACTATCATCATCATGTCGGCAAACTCGTCGATAATCACGACAATGTAAGGGAATGTCTCCAGATCGGGCCTTTCTTCCTCGACATCCGGCAAGGCTTGCGTCCAAAGGGTGTCTTTTAGCGGCTCACCTTTGTCAGCCGCTTCCCTGACCTTCTTGTTGAAGCCAGACAGGTTACGCACACCCAGGGAAGCCATCAGGCGGTAGCGCCGCTCCATTTCAGCTACGCACCAGCGCAGCGCGTTAGCGGCTTCCCTCATGTCCGTGACAACCGGCGCCAGCAAATGCGGGATGCCCTCGTAGACAGACAGTTCCAGCATCTTGGGATCGATCATGATCAGGCGAACCTGCTCGGCGGTCGACTTGTAGATCAGGCTCAAAATCATGGCGTTCAGCGCGACTGATTTGCCGGAGCCGGTAGTTCCCGCGACCAGTACATGCGGCATTTTTGCGATATCAGCGATCACCGGGTTGCCGCCAATGCTTTTGCCCAATGCCAGCGTGAGCGCTGCATTCGACCGGTCGAACACGTCCGAGCGCAGGATTTCAGACAGGTACACGGTGTGGCGTACGGCATTCGGAATTTCCAGGCCGATAGTCGTTTTACCGGGGATGACTTCCACTACGCGCACAGATATGACGCTCAGTCCGCGGGCCAGGTCTTTGGCCAGGTTGGTGATCTGTGCAGATTTTACGCCGGCGGCAGGTTGCATTTCGAAGCGGGTGATGACCGGGCCCGGATGTACTTCGACAACGTCCACCTGGACTCCAAAATCAGCCAGCTTCAGTTCCACCTGCCGTGACAGCGCTTCGAGAACTTCAGTGCTGTAACCCGCCGCCTGTTTCGGCGGATCATCCAGTAACTCCAGCGGCGGCAGTGAGCCGGCGGGCAGGTTTTTAAACAGCGGCTGTTGTTTTTCCCTCCTGGCGCGCTCGCTCGGCATGCTCTCCGGCGACGTGATCTGAGGCTCTATTTTGCGCTTCGGCTTTCCTTTTTGGCGTACTGAGTCCGCCTTTCTGACTTCCTCGCGCTTTGCTTTTGCGCGACGCCCGGCAAACCAGTCCCGCATCACCACGCCCGTTTTGCCCAGCCAGGCAATGGTTTTTAGCGTGTACTTTCCGGTTGTGTCCATAACCTGGAACCAGGAAATTCCAGCGAAAAGAGTCAGCCCCACCAACAACAACGACAACAGGAATAGCGTTGAACCCAGCGTTCCGGTGGTTTCCAGCAGGGGCGTGGCGATTTGCAGGCCAACCACACCACCACCTCCGGCCGGCATCGATCCCGCCGGCGGCAGCGTGTGCATATGTGCCAGGCCGCTGGCCGAGAGAACAAACAACACCAGGCCTGTCAGCCGCGCCATCCATTCCAGGGGGCCTGCTTTATCGATGGGTTTGCCGGCCCGGTCATAAACTAGCCACCCAATGAAAATCAGCAAAACCGGCATCGAATACGCCAGGTAACCGCTCAGGAACAGGGAAAAGTTTGCCAGCCAGGCACCAAGCACGCGCCCGATATTGTGGACCTGGCCGGACGCTACCGTATTGAAGGGGCCAGGGTCTGTCGGGTCGTAACTGGCCAGGCAGGCAACCAGATAAACCGCCAGCAATATGGTCAGTATGAACAAACTCTCACTGAGCCGGTGAGCTATCTGGTTGCCTTGCGGAATGGCACTCCTGGATTTCTTTTTCGCTTGCGGCAAGCTGATCTTCCTTGTCAGATTTATTGTGTAGCTTCGGCGTTGATTTTCAACGCATAATGACCCCATATTCTAGCCATCAAACTGGAGCGAGTATACATGAGCGAAGTCAAGCACAGCCGATTCTTAATCATCGGATCAGGGCCTGCCGGTTATACCGCGGCTATCTATGGGGCCCGGGCCAACCTGAGTCCGCTCGTCATCACTGGAATCGAACAAGGCGGGCAACTGACGACGACCACTGATGTTGAGAATTGGCCGGGTGACGCGGAGGGTTTACAGGGGCCGGACCTGATGCAGCGGATGCTTGAACACGCCGAGCGTTACGAGACCGAGGTGGTGTTCGATCACATTCATACTGCAGAACTGGGTCAGCGGCCGTTCCGGCTGGAAGGAGACAGCGGTGTTTACACTGCAGATGCCATCGTTATCGCGACAGGCGCCAGTGCAAAATACCTTGGGCTACCCTCCGAAGAGGCATTCAAGGGCAAGGGTGTCTCAGCCTGTGCGACCTGCGATGGTTTCTTCTACCGTGGCCGTAAGGTTGCTGTCATAGGCGGTGGTAACACAGCGGTTGAAGAGGCGCTGTACCTGTCGAATATCGCCGAGGAAGTTGTGTTGGTTCACCGGCGTGATGAGCTTCGTTCGGAGAAGATCCTGCAGGACAGAATATTTGATCGTGAAAAGAACGGCAACGTCACGATCCTGTGGGATCACGTGCTCGACGAAGTGCTTGGAGACGAGTCAGGTGTGACGGGAATACGCGTCAATAATGTCAAATCCGGTGAAAAGAGTGATTTGGAGTTGGCGGGCGTCTTCATTGCCGTCGGGCATGCGCCTAATACCGGGATTTTTGAAGGGCAACTGGATATGGATGGGGGTTACATCAATATTCACAGCGGCACCGACGGTTACGCGACTGCAACCAGTGTTCCGGGGGTATTTGCCGCCGGCGACGTCTCTGACCATGTGTACCGCCAGGCCGTGACTTCCGCCGGCTTTGGATGCATGGCCGCACTTGACGCCGAGCGTTGGCTGGACGAACAGGAGTAAGCCCCTGGCGCGGGGCCCTACATCCAGCACCTGCGTTGTATCGGACTTCGCTTCGATTGACAAGCAGGACTGGGAATGTCTGAATCACGCAGATAATCCGTTTCTTTCCCATGCGTTTCTGTGTGGGCTGGAAGCCTCCGGTTCAATCGCCCTCATGTCGGTTGGCAGCCGCACCACCTGGCATTGTATGAGGACGGGAAGCTCGCTGCATTTGCCCCCAGCTACATCAAGATGAATTCGCACGGTGAATTTGTTTTCGACTGGGCATGGGCCGATGCCTATCACCGACACCGTTTACCTTATTACCCGAAGTTACTCACTGCCGTGCCTTATTCACCCGTTTCCGGGACGCGCCTGCTGACCCGGCAGGGGCACCCGGGGGCAGAAGGCCTGCGGCAACAGCTGATCGAATTCGCGCAGGAAGAATGCGAACGGCAGGGATTGTCTTCCTGGCACTGCAACTTCATCTCCAGTACTGACCACCAGGCACTGTCGAAGTCGGCGCTTCTGCACCGCTCGGACTGGCAATTCCACTGGCGCAACACCGATTATTCATCTTTTGACGACTTTCTCGGTCAATTGCGGTCGCGAAAACGGAAAAACATCCGGCGCGAACGGCGTCAGGTAGCCGAGGCCGGTATTCACTTCGACTGGATACCCGGCGGTGAACTCACTACCGAGGATGTGGAGTTCATTCATCGGTGCTACACCGGAACTTTTCATGCCTATGGCAATCACCCCGCCCTGACAAAAGAGTTTTTCTGCATGCTGGCAGGTGGGTTACAGGACAGGTTCCTGGTCTCCATCGCGAGTTGTGGTGGAGAACGGTTGGCCATGAGCCTGTTTCTTTCCGGTGGCGGCCGGCTATATGGGAGGTACTGGGGATCCGTACGGGAAATTCCCGGTTTACATTTCGAAGCTGCGTACTACCAGGGAATTGAGTACTGCATTCGCAACGGAATCAGCGTATTCGAATCGGGCGCCCAGGGAGAACACAAGGTCAGTCGTGGCTTCATGCCGGCAAAAACCCGCTCCTGCCATTACCTGGTGAACGTTGCTTTCCGTGAAGCGATCTCGACGTTCCTTGCCAGGGAATCAAACTGGCTTGATGACTACCGGGATGAGTTGTTGAAACACAGCCCATACCGGCGGGAGGCACAATGACCGGCGCACTCGAACTGCCGCAACTGGGCGAAGATCCTGCATCGCCCTTCCCGCCAGTCTCTGATGCCCTTGATTCTCCCAACGGCCTGTTGGCCTGGGGGGGTGATCTGCAGCCTGAGCGTTTGCTGGCGGCCTACCGGTCCGGTATTTTTCCGTGGTATTCGGAGGGGCAACCCATACTGTGGTGGAGCCCGGCTCCACGCTGTGTCATTTATCCCCATAATATTTATTTGTCCAGGCGTACACGCCGGCGCTACAACAGCGGTGTTTATCACCTGACTGCCGATACGGCTTTTGACCAGGTTTTGGTGGCTTGTGCTGAGCCGCGTGGTTATGACAATGGCACCTGGATTACCCGGGCCATGATTGAAGCCTACAGCCACCTTTTCCGGCTTGGTCATGCCCATTCTCTGGAAGTTTGGGAGGGTGAAGTTCTGGTCGGAGGTATTTACGGCTTGTCGCTGGGTTCTGTATTTTTCGGTGAGTCCATGTTCAGCCGCAGGACCGATGCCAGCAAGATCGCGTTGGTGGCGCTGTGCCGGCAACTGCACAGCTTTGGTTATGCACTATTGGATTGCCAGGTGGGCAATCCGCATCTGTACAGTATGGGTGCTGAGGAAATCTCGCGCAGAAAATTTGAAGCGCTGCTGGGGGAATCGCTGGATGAATCGCTGCTGTGTGAAAGCTGGCGGGAGCTTATTGCATTTGAGAGACGTTGGTGAAAAATGACAAATCGCGTTGAACAGCATCCGGCTCAGGCAAGTAAAGTTTTGAAGCGCCGCAAGGTGTTCTCGTCCAGATCCCCCCGTTCCTGAGCCAGTTCCAATACAGTCCGGGCCAGTACCCTGTAAACGTCAACATCTTCAGGATAGGCGGATCGAACAGCCTCCAGGTGGGCCTCGATCGTGCTTGTGTCGCCCCTGACCACCGGCCCCGTAATCGACTGCCTGGCGCCAGAACGAAACAGGTCCTTCATGGTGCTTTGCAGCAGTTGATGGGTGACGGCAGCTGCTGTCTTTTCCGGAAGCCCGGCTTTGCACTGCCACTTCTGGGCTTTCCAGGCGACAGATTTGGTGATGTTGCTGACGATGCTGACTGACGCATGATAGAGTCCGCGGTCGATCGCCGTGACGGGCAGCCAATTGCCGCCGATCGAGGTGACCAGCGGCTGCAGCCTGTTCAGCGCAGCAGCAGAGCCCTCGGCCATGCAGGCGGTTCCTGCGAAATCTTCCAGGGAGAGCTGCGCGTCGGTCAAAGAACGTACCGGGTGCAGCGCCGCCAGCTGGGCTGAGCAGTGATCCAATGGGCGTAGAACATCAAGGCCAAAACGACCGGCTAGGTGAAATACCAGCGCGCCCTGCAAATCCGCGTGTGCTTCGGCCAGTAACAGCGCGACGTCTGCTATCTGGTCGTCACTGGCGCCGATCAGCCAGAAATCAGCCGGTTCCATTTCAGTAAAATTCTTAACGACGTTGCCGTCGCCTATTTTCTCCACGGCTTTTCGGGTGCTGGCCTCACTCCTGTTGATCACTTCGCCAATTGTTACCGAGCCTGCCTGCACCCAGAGCCTGGCCAGGCTACCGGCTGCCTGACCACACCCAATGACATTGATCCGGCTATTCATTGCTCGTTCCCAATAAGAAAATAGATGTGCGTGATGATCTCTTCCTCAGGAGTTTGTCCGGGGTCCGAAATATAGTGCTCCCAGGACACGCGCCCTTCTTCCAGCCCGTGAATAGCCATGTAAGCCGCCAGTTTCTCATAGCTGGGAGCCATGCGGTCATAGGGACCGCGGTGAATCACCTTGACAGCCCGGCCTGATGGCGACTTACCCGACTTGACGTTGCCGCTCAGTTCAAAGTCGGTAGTTGATACCGGAATGGCAGCTTGAAATTCGTAGTCTTCGGCATCCCAGGCACGGGTTATTGCCATGGGCTGAGATTGCAGTTCGATCGCATGTTCTACCATGAACAAGGTGATCTCCTGGTAGGCTGCAGCCAGGCTTGAAGCGACATCTCCAGGCAAACGCCCGCTATCTGTAGAGATATACAGGATGTCCATTGGTTTTGCCTCGATGATTTCCACCTCTAGGTCCGAAAAGTCTGCGGCCGGCAGGGATTCCACGAATGCCTTGAGCCGGGTAAGCCCCTGCTCGTGATCAGAACCGATCCACTGGTCGAAGAAGAGCCCAAAATAGCGGGCTAACAGGCTACCAAAGAATCCCTGTCCCTCGACGAGGTTGGTGTCAAACCCCCAGGTCACCTTGACTCCGGAACGGGCCGGATCAATTTGAAAATAGGAATCTGCCAGGCCCTGTTGGTCGAAATTCAGCTGCATCCGTACCATTGACCACGGCACGCTCTCGGTAATTTCCTGCCAGCCCTGTCCGACCATTCTTGGGTCGCCGGTCCAACTGACACGGGCCCCGGTGCCGGATGCCGGCCCACTGTACTCATAGACGGTATTCGGATCCCTTTGTGACCAGGGGGACCATTGTGCAAAGGTTTCGAAGCCATTGAGCAGGACAAAGACTGTCGAGGCTGGCCGGTCTATTTCAATACTCCGTTCCACTTGCACGGTTTTTGGCAGGACAAGTCCTACGCCTATAAATATAATTTGTGTAATAACAAATAGATATAAAATCTTTTTAAACACGATTAGCGCTTATCAGGGAGGTTGAAATCGTCATCGTCAGACTCAGGATACCACCCGGGAACGGAGTCATCGTCTTCCCAGTCGTAACGCAGCAGCGGAGTGCGGTCCCATTTCCTGAACACGAATGCGAGCAGAATTCCGAAAACGGCGCCCGAGAGGTGCATTTCCCAGGACATCTGCGGCCGAATGGGCAGCACGCCCCAGACCATGGAACCATACAAGAAGCCGACCAGCAGCGAGACCGATACCGACCGCATGTCTTTACGCAGAATTCCACTGACAAAAATATAGGCGAGCAGTCCGTAGATCAATCCGCTGGCGCCGATGTGAAGATTCGGCCGCCCGATGAACCACGCCAGTACACCGGAACCAAGCCAGACCATGGGAATTACACGCATAGAAGACTTCGGATAGAGATACAGGGTGGCCGTCAGAGAAAGAAACATGGGGAAAGTGTTGGAAAGCAAGTGCTGGAAATTTGCGTGCAGTAGCGGCGCGGTGACAAGGCCTACCAGGCCGGGAATCGAACCTGGCCGAAGGCCAAAACGCCCAAGGTGTAGCCCCAATACACTATCGAAAACAAAAATCACCCAGAGTATGCCGACAAAAACCAGCGAAGTCCTGACCGCCAGGCGAAAGTTGCGCCTGGCCTGCCTGGAGTGTGTATACCGGGGATCCGGCTTGCCCAATGCCATTGGTCAGCGTAATTCCCAAGGCAGGGCCGAAGTAATAGCGGACCGGGTTTCTTCCAGTAATTCACCGGCATCCTTGGTGCCGGGATAAATGGCCGGGTGAATCACCATTCGGATTGCTCCTGGAAAAAGACTTAGCGATTTTGCCGGTAACACCTTTCGGGTGCCTACCAGGGTTACAGGCAATATCGGCAGATCCTGTTCCGCCGACAGCCGAAACGCCCCTTTCTTGAAAGGCAACAGATGTCCATCCAGGCTACGGGTTCCTTCTGGAAAGAACAGGATGCCAACGCCCTTACCCATATGCTCAAGGGCATCCCTGATGGCCTGCGCGGCTTGCTTGGGTTTTTTGCGATCGACGAAAATATGTCCCGCTTTTTCGCAGCCAATACCGATCCCGGGAATCTTGCGTAATTCCTTTTTCATTACCCATTTTAAGTCCAATTCCAGCCAGCCATAAACCAGCAGTATGTCGTACTGGCTCTGGTGATTGATTACGACGACGTAACTTTGCTCGCGATGTGCGTTTTCGCCACCCTCGACAGTCACGCGCACCGGTGTCAGAAACGCCATGGTTTTGGCCCAGCTTACTGCAAACACCCTGCTGGCCCACTTTGGATTGACCAGGCCGGCAAAAATCACGGTGAGCGTGCTGAAAATCAGCGTCAATACGATGACGAGCGGAAAAAATATCGGCCAGGCGTAAAGCTGGTACAGCCAGAATGAAATTCTCTTCATCGACGGAATCCGCGCAGTTTCCTATAGAGTACCAACGAGTGCGTGGCCGCTGCCAGCGCCATCAGGCCGGACGAAAAAAAGGGCGCCCGAAAGAGCGCCCTTTTGGTCACAATCTTAATGATTGTAGGTTCCAGCAGACTGAATCAGGCTGCTTTTTCTTCCGGTTTGCCTTCCAGTAATGCACCGGAAGACTGGATCTCGATACTCTTGGGCTTCATGGCCTCGGGAATTTCGCGCTCCAGTTCAATATGCAGCAAACCGTTGTCGAGCCTGGCGCTCGTAACCCTGACGTGGTCGGCCAGGTTGAAACGGCGTTCGAACGATCGGGTGGCAATACCCCGGTACAGGAAGCCGTTATTCTCGCCGTCCTTGTCTTCGGGCTTATCGCCGGAAACGATCAGCTTATTGTGCTCTGAAGTGATGTTGAGTTCAGCCTCTGAAAAACCAGCAACGGCCATCGTAATTCGATAATGGTCATCGCCGGCCTTCTGGATGTTATACGGGGGAAAACTGTTCCCCTGTTCCGGGCGGTGCGCTGAATTGAGTAAAGATGCAAGCCGGGCGTAACCGACGGATGCGCGGAATAAAGGTGAAAAGGCAAAAGTAGTCATTACCGTATCCTCCTGGGAAGCAATTCGGTTTTCTAATCAATACTTCCGCCATATGGCCGGAAGCGCCTGCGGCCCCTATCGGCGACCGCAGTAGTTAAATGTGGGCAGGAAATGTCTTTTCAAGCATAGGAAATGTCCAGGATCAAGAATTCCGACGAACCCTCAGGCGACTGCACGTTAACAGAAGCATCCGCTGACTTGCCCAGCAGGACCCGGGACATGGGTGAATCCACTGAAATATATCCTCTACGGGCGTCGATTTCGTCTGCGCCGACGATCCGGTAACTGATCCTGTCGCCCTGATCTGTTTCCAGCAATACGGTTGCGCCGAAGTAAACCCGGTCGAGATTGGGCGGTTTTTGGCGTACCACCTCTATCACGTCAAGCCGTTTTGACAGGTACCGAATCCGGCGATCGATCTCGCCCAGTTGCTTTTTGCGGTAGATATATTCGGCGTTTTCTGAACGGTCGCCCTCAGCGGCGGCCGCCTGGAGCGCCGGCACGACTTCTCGACGCCGCAGTTGCCAGAGTTGCTTCAGCTCATCCTTCAGGGCTATTTCGCCTTCTGGCGTAATATAGGGACTGCTTTTTGGCGGTGGCGGGCGCCAGCGTGACATGATGATGCTCCGGGGGGTTAGACACGGATTGTAGCCCAACTATCGGCACCTGCAAAAATTTGGCTAATTCGTTATAGTAAGCCGTTTTTTTAACGGACAGTATGAGGAATTTACATGTATAAGCGACTGAACCTTACCCTTGCTGCAGGCGTGATAGCCGCACTCACTCTGGCCGCATGCCAACAGGGTGAACAGGGTGAACAGGAAGAGAATGCGGTGACCGCGACCAGCGAAGCCGTGGCGGAGCCGAAAGTGGCAAGCCGCGAAAATCATGACGCAGCAGAGCTCGGTAGCGGGATTGACATGAGTGATTTCGACACCAGCGTGCGTCCCCAGGACGATTTGTACGCCTATGCGAACGGAAAATGGGTAGAGAAGACCGAACTGCCCGCAGACCGTTCCCGCTGGGGCACTTTCCACGTCCTGCATGAAAAATCGCAGGACGATATCCGCAATCTCGTCGAAGAAATCAGTAATGTGGAGCAGCTGCAGCCGGGAAGCGCGGCGCAGAAAATTCGTGATTATTACAATTCCTATATGGATTCAACGGCTGCCAATAAATTGGGCGTTGAAGCGGTTCGTCAGGAGCTCGATGAAGTCGCATCGATTGAATCCTACGACGAGCTGTTCAGAGCCTTTTCTGCGCTTGGTGTTTACGGCGTCGAGACCCCGATTAAATTCCATATTGACTCAGATCTCGAGGACGCTAATAGCATCGTAGTTTACCTGGCTCAATCCGGAATAACGCTTCCGGATCGCGATTACTACCTCAAGGATGATGAGCAGTTTGTGAAAGGGCGCGAGCTTTTCCGTGCTTATGTTGCCCGCCTGTTCGAGCTTGCAGGTGTTGCAGGCGGCCCGGACAAGGCTGAGTCGATCTTTGCGCTGGAATATGCGCTGGCGGAAGCTCACTGGACCAAGGAAGAAAAGCGCGACGTGGTTAAATCTTATAACCCGAAGACAGCCGATGAACTCGCGCAACTGGCGCCCAACATCAATTGGGATGTGGTTTTTGATTCAGCACAGATTCCAGCTCGGGACCGCTATATCGTGGATCAACCAAGTTATATTGCAGCAGCCAGTGAAATCGTTGCGAATACGGATCTTGGCAGCTGGAAGAATTACCTGGCGTTCCAGACCCTCGACAGGTTTGCGCCAGTGCTTGGCGATGAGTTTTTCCAGGCATGGTTCGAGTTTTACCGTGCTGGATTGCAGGGAACACAAGAGCCGCGCCCCAAATGGCGGCGGGCAGTAACCGCTATAAATGGCAGCATGGGTGAATTGCTTGGTCAGCTTTATGTCGAGAAGCACTACCAGGAAGAGTCGCGGGCCAGGATGGAAACCATGATCGCCAACCTGATAGAGGCTTACCGCCAGTCCATCACAAAACTGGAGTGGATGAGTGAAGACACCAAGCAACAGGCATTGCTGAAACTATCCAAGTTCACGCCCAAAATTGGCTACCCGGAAAAGTGGCGTGATTACAGCAGTATGGAGATTGCCCAAGGCGATCTGGTGGGTAACATCAAGAGCGCCAGTACGTTTGAACATCACCGGGAAGTCAACAAACTGGACCGGCCAGTCGACAAGACAGAATGGTTCATGAGCCCGCAGACGGTCAATGCTTACTACAACCCTCAATGGAATGAAATTGTGTTCCCGGCCGCTATTTTGCAGCCACCATTCTTCAATGTTGAGGCTGACGATGCCGCAAACTACGGCGCTATCGGCGCTGCTATCGGCCATGAGATCGGACACGGCTTTGATGACCAGGGTCGCACATTTGATGGCGACGGCAACCTGCGCGACTGGTGGACCGAAGAAGACGCCACACTTTTCGACCAAAGAAAGAACAAGCTGGCTGCCCAGTACAACGGCTATGAAGTCATTGACGGACTCACCATCAATGGCGAGTTCACGTCTGGCGAAAACATCGGCGACCTGGGTGGACTTGGCATTGCATACAAGGCTTATAGATTATCCCTGGATGGCGAGGAAGCTCCCGTAATCGATGGCTTGACCGGTGATCAACGCTTCTTTCTCAGTTGGGCGCTGGTCTGGCGTAACAAGTCCCGGGACGAGGAGACCAAGCGTCTGCTGACAATCGATCCCCATTCGCCGGGTAAATTCCGTGCGAACGGCGCCGCGGTGAACGTAACAGAATTTTACCAAGCATTTGACGTTCAGGAAGGTGATGGCATGTATCTGCCGCCCGAAGACCGGGTAAAAATCTGGTGATAGGCTAGGTCTCATGCTCAATGCTTCACCCATAATTTACGGCCACAAAAGTGGCCGTATTTTTTTGCGACGTTTTCCCGCCACCGTCGTCTTAACGTGTAATGGCCAAACTTCGAAATCGAACTGGATGACCTGACGCTCGCGCGTGCACGCCGCGGGGACCTGGATGCCTGCGAGAGCATTTTTCGCAAATTTCACCAACCGGCTTACTCGGTTGCGTACCGGGTCTGTCAGTGTCGTGAAGCGGCCCAGGAAGTCACCCAGGAGGCGTTCATCACGGTGTTCCGGAAAATTGGACAGTTCCGTGGTGACGCGCCGTTTTGGGGTTGGCTGCGCCGCGTGGTGGTTAATCATGCGATCAGTTCTCTGCGCAAGGCTCCGAAAGCTGATCCGGTCGAGTTGCAGGATTACCATGGGATGGCCGAATCGGCCGCAGACCAGATCGGGCTGAAGATGGACCTGGAGTCGGCGCTCGCAGTGCTTGGCGCTGAAGATCGCACGATTGTCTGGTTGCACGACGTGGAAGGTTACAACCACCGTGAAATTGCAGATTTGTTTGGCAAAACGGAAAGTTTTTCCAAGACCCGCCTGTCGCGGGCCCGCCACCGGTTGAAAGGCCTGCTGGAAGCCGGAATGGCTATTCAGCCTTCCCCCCAGGCCGCGGCCAGGTAGGTGAATCACATGACATATTCAAAGGTACACATCATGCAAAAGGAAAGGGATCCGCTGAACCTCAGCAGTTTGCCACTGGTCGCTCCGCCGTCAGATGACTGGCCCCTTGTCCGCTCCGCCCTGGTCAAACACCAGCGGAAGCAGCGAGTGGTCAAATTTTCGGGTAGCATGCTGGCGGCTGCAGCCATGCTGATGCTGGCCGTCGGTCTGTTTGTCCACGAACCTGCCCTGACCCCTGCTCCGGAAGGCGCTCCGCAAACACTGGATTCATTGATCAGCTTGTCCCAGCAACTCGAGACCCGTGTCCGCACCTTCAGCTCCGGGGTTGGCGGGATGCCTACCGATTCACTGGTCTACAAGGTGGAGCTGGAAGACCTGATCGCACAGGTGGACGATGAACTGAGCATGCGACCGGATTCACTGGAACTGTGGAGCCAGCGGGTTAACCTGATGCTGGACCTTTCCCTGTTATATGAAAATCAATTGCGACGGGATTACCAGCGCATGGCGTCACTGTAGATGACGATAATGAAAAGGAAGCTTAGACAAATGAATAAATTATCCAAAATTTTAGTGATCCCGGCGTTGCTGTTATTTGCCACTGCGCTTGTAGCGGGTGGCGAAGCCACGCAGGCCCCAGCCGACGAACTTGAACAGCTTGAGCACCAATCAATGTTCAAAGAGGCTGAACGGGCGCGCCAGGAAGCCGAAGTGGCGCATCAGGGAGCGCTAAGAGCGGCTGAGATGGCCCGGGAGACAGCCCGGATGAATGCTGAACTATCACGGCAGGTAGCCCGGTCGGAAGCCGAAGCGGCAAGGGAAACAGCACAGATTAGTGCGAAATTGTCTCGCGAGGAAGTGGAGCATAGGCAACAGCAGTCAGAAAGAATGGCTCGGGAAAGCGAACTCCAGAAAGTGGAACTGGCCCGGACGCGCGAGGAGCTGAGAAAAGCGCACCGTGAACTGCGGGAAGCTACACGCATTGTGGCCCGCGCCCATCGAGACCTGGCTCATACAGATGACCGGCACGGAGCATTCCACCACGTCAACCTGGGTGACCGGGCGGTCATCGGTGTGGTGCTTGGAAAGGAGTCAGACCAGGGCGTGCAACTTATCGGGGTTTCTCCAGACGGCCCGGCAGAGCGTGCCGGCCTTGAGCAGGGAGATATCCTGGTTTCGATTCGGGGCGTTGACCTGGCAAGCAATGATGACGCACGCCAATCCGTCTTCCAGGTGATGAGCGATGCCGAAGACGGTGAGGAAATGGCCGTTGTGGTCAATCGAGACGGAGAGTCACTGGAGTACACGGTGACAGCCGAGCATCGCGAACCGCGCGGCTGGCAGTCAATCATCCGGATTCCCGAAATTGAAATTATCGAGTCGGTGCCGGGTGGGCAGCACGTTATAATCGAGCGTATCGAGGTTCCCGACATTGACGAAGAAGCCCTGGCTGCCCAGGTAGAGGCATTGACCGAAAGGCTGGAGTCTCGCATGTTCGTTTTTGGTAGCTCTCATGGCGAACACTCGGAACAGCACGAATTTAATTTCGAGCAGTTTTCCGATTTCGGCGAGCACGCGATGAGCGAAGCCAACGTCTGGTTTGGTTTGCCCCGTGCACAGGGCCTTGAACTGACTTCGATCAACGAGGGGCTGGGCGCTTACTTTAAGACCGACAGAGGTGTGCTGGTCATCAATGCAAAAGAAGACAATGCCTACGAACTCGAATCCGGCGACGTTATTCTTTCCATCGACTCCGCTACTGTAAATTCACCATCCGACATGATGAGGGCTTTACGCGACGTCGAACCCGGCAGCGAAATTGAAATCGAGATCAAGCGTGACCGGCGGGACAAAACACTCTCCGTGGTGGTACCGGAAAATCGCCTCGGTTATCGTTAGGTTTCGCTCGCCGTTAGTTTATAATCTCCCGACTCAATTGACTCGGGAGATTTTTCAGCATGTCCGGGCAGGCTGATTCCCTTAAATCCATCCTCTTTGCTCTTTTTGCAAACGCCTCGATAGCTGTTGCAAAAGGGATTGCTGCCGTGCTGACCGGCTCCGGTGCGATGCTGGCTGAGACTGTTCACTCGGTGGCCGATTCCGGAAACCAGCTGTTGCTCATTCTGGGTCTTCGCCAAACCCGAAAGAGGCCAACCGATGATCACCCGCTTGGCTTTGGCAAAGCCATTTATTTCTGGTCGTTCCTGGTTGCGGTCATATTATTTAGTGTAGGTGGCATGTTTTCAGTTTATGAGGGTACCCACAAACTGCTGCATCCCGAGCCGCTGAGTTACCCCTGGGTTGCCGTGGCTGTGTTGGTGTTCGCCATCGTTGCGGAGAGTGTCTCCCTGTGGGGTTGTATGCGCGAGGTGAATAAGGAACGGCGCGGGCGCAGTATTATCCAATGGTTCCGGCACAGTCGAAGCAGCGCCCTGATCGTGGTTTTTGGAGAAGACATTGCCGCCTTGCTCGGCCTCGTTTTCGCCCTGGTGGCCATCGTTGCTACTTTTCTCACTGGCAACCCTCTGTGGGATGCACTGGGCACTATCTCGATTGGCGTACTGCTGATCGTTATAGCGGTTTTTATCGCAATCGAAGTCAAAGATCTGTTGATCGGACAAAGCGTAGACCCTGAGATCCTGGCTGAGATGAGGCAATTTCTTAGCCAACGCCCGGAAATTCAGGAACTGTTCAACCTCCTCACCATGCAGTTCGGTCCGGACGCCATGGTGGCGGTTAAAGCGCGAATGGTACCAACTGGCTCCGAGCGGGACATGATTGCCGCCATCAACAAGGTGGAAAGTGAATTTCGCTCCCGTTTCCAAATGACAAGCTGGATATTTTTTGAACCCGATGTTGAAGACTAAGCCCACAGTAGGAATGGTCAGCCTGGGCTGTCCAAAGGCGCTTGTAGATTCCGAGCGGATCCTGACCCAATTGCGTATGGACGGCTACCAGGTCAGCCCTGATTACGAGGGCGCCGATGTTGTCCTGGTCAATACCTGCGGTTTCATTGACAGCGCCAAAGCAGAGTCACTCGATGCGATCGGTGAAGCGCTGGACGCAAACGGGCGTGTCATCGTGACCGGATGCATGGGTGTGAATGAAGAGGAAATTCGGGCGCTGCACCCAAAGGTGCTCGCGGTGACCGGTCCGCAGCAATACGAAGCAGTAGTCAGCGAGGTGCATCGCCACGTTCCGCCACCAGCCGAGCATGATCCGTACACCAGCCTGGTGCCGCCACAGGGTGT
>PVMK01178290.1_pt1 | contig 27284 bp, 23 predicted proteins | sample 1853481 | NCBI WGS metagenome assembly PVMK01 (sample SAMN08533507, study PRJNA380276) | Marine sediment metagenome, whole genome shotgun sequencing project. | reverse complement strand
TTGGCTGTAGGCGGCATTCTGGGATACACGCGAAATAGAATCGTCAGGGAAGGGGACTGGCTATCACGTCCTGTCTGGAGATCAGCAATTGGTCCAGGCCGGATAGGGATCGCGATGTCGTTATCGGCTCTTGTGATTGTCATCGGCGCTCTCGCAGCAGGTCTAGGATTACTTCCAGGCCCACAGCATGCATGGTTCGCCGCCACGATCGTGCTCCTCATGGCGCACGCAATAGCAGAAATGGGCGTTTTCGTCGTTGGTACCACACGACCAAAGTAACTCGGAATAGGTGGCGGCTGTTGGCCGTTCTTTGCCATTCGAGCTTCGTTCGCGAACGGCTGCTTTCTCGAAGCTTGACGATTCTCATTGGACGGTTCGCCTCGACGCGGTGACAGGCAGGAGTGTGCCCGAGAAGCGGTCTTCGGGAGGAGCTTGACGGGGCTACAATGAGATCAACGCTACTTGGGGATTGCGGTGATGGAGGCGACCAAGCCCATCGACTCGCAGATCTATCGGTTCGGAGATTGGCGAGTGGAGCCGGAGCTGAATCGTCTCTCGCGAGACGGGGAGGAGCTACAGCTCGAAGCGAAGACGATGGATGTGCTCGCCTATCTGATCGAGCACCATGACAGGATCGTGCCCGCCGAGGAGCTGCTCGACCAGGTCTGGGCGGAACGGGTAGTCGAGCAGAGCACTGTCCACCGGCGCATCAGCCAGCTGCGCAATGCGTTAGGCGACGACTCCAAAGACCCCAGCTACATCCAGACCATCGTCAAGCGCGGCTACCGGGCTATCGCACCCGTCGAGCGTGTGGAGCACACGGGGGCGCTGATCGACCGGCCTCAACTGGCGCGGATCACCCCACCGTTCATGGCCCATGAGGGCGACGAACCCTATGTATTCGTGTGCTACTCGCACCAGAACCGGGAAGCGGTCTATGCCGAGCTGGTGCGGCTGCGCAGCGAGGGGCACCACATCTGGTATGACGAAGGCATTCGGCCGAGTTCGGCGTGGACCGCGGACATTGCGCGAGCCATCAAGGGGTGTGAGCACTTCGTCTTCTTTGTGACGCCGGACTCGGCGCAATCCGAGCACTGCCGCAACGAGCTGCACTTCGCGCAGCAGCAGGGCAAGCGCATCACCGTGATCTATCTGGCGCCGACCGAACTGCCCGATGAGCTCGAGCTCCAAGTGGGACGGATCCAAGCGGTCCACAAGCATGCGCTCGACCACGACGCGTACCGGCGCAAGACTGTCGATGCGTTGAGTCGGCACGCCTCCCTGACGAGCCGGTCGGTGTGGCGGTGGGCCACCGTGGTTGGCGTCGCGCTGGCCCTCGTCATCGGGATCGGGTGGGGCTTCCGGGACATCTGGTCGTCGTACTGCCTTTCAACAATACCTCCGGGGATCCAACCCAGAACTATGTGGGCGATGCAATGGCCGAGGCAATCGGGAATCGGCTCCGTGGCGTATCACCCTTGCGGGTCATCGCGATGACCTCTGCCCGTGCAGCAATCGATCAAGGACTCGACGTACGCCAGATCGCCGATGTCCTGAACGTGCGCTACGTCGTGGAGGGCAGCGTCAACCGCGTGTCGGACGAGGCGCGTGTCAGCGTACGCGTAATCGACACACGGCACGGTGGTGACGTTTGGAATGAGCGCTTCGACCGTAACGTCGGCAGTGTGACTGGCGTGTTTGGCCTCTACGACGATATCTCGGCGAGCGTCGCCTCAGCCTTCGATCTCGTACTGGAGGCGAGATTGCCGGCGAGACCCGCCCGACCCGAGAACGTCGGGGCGTACAACCTCGTTGAACAGGCCTGGTACAACTACCGCAGCGGCTTGCTCGACCGAGTCGAGCCGCTGATCGACCGCGCGCTCGAAGCCGACCCAGACTATGCGCGCGCACACACCATCAAGGGCTGGTGGGTGCGCAACAAAACCGACAGCCGGCTGATCCGGCCCGCCGCCGACGGATATGCGCAAGCCCGCTATCACATCGAGCGGGCGCTTGAGCTTGACCCCGGTTACGCAAGTGCCCACGTGCAGCTTGGCGGGATGCACCTTCGCATGGAGCGAGACTTTCGACTCGCGATGGCGGCATTTGAGAAGGCCGAAGCGCTGGGCGTGAAGACGACGTTACTGGCGCGCGACAAGTCGCTATTGCTGAATTTGGCCGGCCGGTTCGAGGAGGCGCTGGGGCTGATCGAAGCTGTGGCCGCCGATGATCCGCTTTTCCTCCCACTGCGGATCGAGGCGGTGCCCGTCCTCGACCTGTTAGGCCGTCATGACGACGCGCAAGCATTGATCGAGGAACTGATGAGGCTCGCTCCACAAGACGAGCAGTGGGTTAGACAGGCGGTTCGACACGCCAGCCTCCACCGCGACTTTCCTCGCGCCAGAGCGCTGATGAGAGCCGGCCTCGATTGGTCCGGCGAGACCGCATACATCGAGATGCGCGAAGGCAATCCCGTCCGTTTCAGAGAACTGATGGAACGGATCGCACAGGACCCCGCCGCTCACCCGTTGTTCCTGGCCGACATGTGTTGGGCACTCAAGGACTACGACCAGCACCTCCGGTGGATCGAGGCCGCGATGGATGAGGGTGTTTCCCTCCATCTACTACCGTGGAGCCTCCGCGGGAAGCCCGGCTACTGGGCAGCTCTCAACGACTGGGCATTGTCGGACCTGGCGTCGAGCAAGCAACGGCTCGCCCGGATCGCGGCACACCGCGCTCGGATCGACGAGGTCACTGCGCGGATGGTGCTTTAGATAGTAGACCCGTTGTTTCTCCTGGCCGTTGTTTTCCGGTTCAGCTTCGTTGACGCGTGGCTGCCTCCGTGTCGGCCGGTTACCGCCGTCGATCCTACCCCTGCCACGTGTGTGCCCCTATTCGACCCTCACCCAAACGAAGTCTATCCACCTGAGCGGCTCGGGCCCCAGGCAGGTATTTTTATCTGCGCTCCGGTCATCACCTGGCGAATCCTCGTAACCGTGAATGCGACCTTCGATTCGATTGGGTGTTACAGCCCGGAGCACGATCTTGGTCTCGAATACGCAGACCCTGCTTTCCCACTTTCTCCACTGATCGCTATGCCCATACATCGTGAGAGCGGCTTTGACGTGTCCCCGGTAGTGTCCATCCTCTTGAAGCACCAGATCGTAGCTCACGAAATCTGGGTCGTTCGAATAGAAGCCGGTAAGAAATCTGCCGTCTTGTCGAAGTTCTTTGCGGGTGTTGGATGTCAGCGAGCGCCAGGTTCCTGACAGCGTCGTCTCATCCGTGCCGTCGAATAAGGGAGAGTTGGTCCCAATGAGTTCACGTATGGAAACGATAGACGGCAGGACTTTCGCGACGACCGCATCGAGCGAATCAGTTGAAGCCGGAATACCCGCGCCGAGGAGTAGAATGCCAGCGACAAGGCGCTTCATGAATCTCCCCCCAGAAGTCCGCTGAAGTCGGGAATCCGTGGCCTCGATCCAGGCTAACACAAGCGCAGTGGGGGGCGCTGTTCTGAGAATGGCGACTCCCTGCCGGTTTTCCATGTCCAGCACCATCCTTCATCCACTACAATGCTCCTGGCATATCATCGATGAGCGCCCGTGCGAATGGATTCGACCCAACGTCACATCGACGCGATCAGCGAACAAGGGTTCACCGTTTTACCCGATCTGCTCACGCCCGAGCAGGTCGCCTCGGTGAAGACCGCGCTGGAACCCTGGCTACAACAACGCCTGATGGGCCGCAACGAGTTCGAAGGAACGCGCAGCGAGCGGGTGTACGCGCTGCTAGCGAAGGTGCCCATGCTGGCGATGATTGTGGAACATACCGCCATCCTGGCCCTTGCGGATCACTTCCTGGCATCGAACTACCTGTTGTCCGCCAATCTGGCCATCAACGTACATCCGGGAGAATCCCCGCAGCCATTCCATGCAGATCACGCATCGGTGCCCAACTGCAATCGCACGGAGCTCAATGGTCTGAGTACCATCTGGGCATTCGATGACTTCACCGATGACAACGGCGCCACCGAAGTCATTCCCGGCAGCCACCGTTCCGAGACGCCACCGGATCCCCACGCGAGCCTCGAGAAGGTCGTGATGTCAGCCGGTTCAGCCGTGGTGTTTCACGGGTCGTTGTACCATCGCGGTGGCGCAAATCACTCCGCTCGGCCACGGCTGGGAATAACGCCGCAATACTGCCAGCCCTGGCTTCGACAGCTTGAAAACATGGTCCTGTGCGTGCCGCCTGACCTTGCAGCCGGATTTTCCCCGCGTGTGCAGGAAATGCTGGGCTACAGCATCCGGGAACCTGGCTTCATGGGCTACGTCGACGGCGTTCATCCGAAGCGCCTGTTCGATGGGGACTATCAAGGACGCAAGGCACGCGGCGTGCCTTCCTGAGACTTGCGGGGACCAGACATGTCGATGAACGAGGCCGACCTGACCATCGAGACCCTGATCGAGGGGGACGGATACACGCTGCTGGAAGGCGTGATCGATTCTGACAGCGCAGCCGGAATTCGCGAACGCACGCTCGCGCGACTGGACGAAGGTCATCCGGCCAGCGATGGCGTCGTCCGAATGGGCAACATCCTCGACTGGGGTTCCCAATTCGAAGCGCTGGTCAGCCATGGACTGCTGTGGCACAGAACGCGCGTGGCCGTGCTGATCAACTACACACAACTCACGGTGAGGCCCATGGCCCCATGGGGCCCGTTCACCGATGAGCTCAACGACGCTGCCTCTCCAGCGCTGCGAACGTTGTTGGCGCTCGACTACGGGGAATCTCTCAGGCGACGGCTTCCAACCGCCAACGGAAAGTAGCAGCGGCGGCGTATCGCAGTGTTGCGTACACGGGGCCGACACCGCATATTGGCACCAACCGCCGGGCCGTACGGGGAATCGCGAAATGAACATCGAAATCAACGGGGTCCTGGGCCTTGTGCTGTTCGCGCTGGTCGTCTACGCCATCGTGAAGACGTTACAGAGTGGTGCATCGACCGGCGGCAAAGTACTGTGGATCGTGATCGTCCTGCTGCTGCCATTCCTTGGCTTCCTCGCCTGGCTGCTGTTCGGGCCGAAAGCCAGAAACTGACGGGAGCTGCGAGCATGGCCGAACCCATCGAGCTGGAGATTTTCACCGACTACGTCTGACCCTGGTGTTATCTCAGTACCGGGCGTATTGAAAAACTCAAAGCCAACTTCGACGTCCACGTACGCTGGGTGCACTTTCCGCTGCACCCTGAGACCCCGGCGGAGGGCATCAGCATTGAGGAGCTGTTTGCCGGTAGGGACATCGACATCGATGCCATGTACGAACGCATGAAGGCGCTCATGGATGCCGAGGGCTTGCCCTACGGTCACCGCTCCTACACCTACAACAGTCGATTGGCCCAGGAACTCGGGACCTGGGCGGACACGCAGCCCGGCGGCGAGGCGATACACGATGCGCTCTACACAGCCTACTTTGTCGACGGCAGCAACATTGGCGACGTGGACGTGCTGGTGGACATCGCCGAGTCAGTGGGGCTGCCTGGCGGTGCCGCGCGCGCCGTCCTCGAGGATCGTTCGTTCCAATCCGCCGTCGATGCCGACTGGGCGAAGTCGCGCCAGTACGGAATCACCGGGGTGCCAACTTTCGTCGCCGGCGGCTACGGTGTCGTGGGCGCGCAACCTTATGAAGCGCTGGAGGATTTGTTGAATCGCGCCACGCAACAAGACGCGCTGGAGAAGCAGTAGACCGGTCCCTGTTCAGCCGCTCAGATCGCCTCCCAATCGTCAGCAATCTGGATCGAGTCGTCGTAGATCACCTGCCCGTCGGCACCGATCTCGAACACATACGATGGCGCCACGATATACAGCACCTCGACGTCCTGCTCGGTCTCGTTGCAAAGTTGCAGCAAGGCGCCGGGCTCCGACACCACGGCGGACCCCGCCGCAACTTCCAGCACGTACGGTTGAGCTTCGCCCGGGCCCTTCATTTTCACCGTGAGACCGCCCGAGACGACATAGGTCACCTGGGTAACCGCCGGATGGGCGTGGATCTTCGATCGCGTCCCGGGAGCGATACGCCCGGCTGCGATGCTCATTCCTTCCAGCACGCCCGGGGGAATGTCGCCGATAGTCGAGTCGGTTGCGTTGAGAAACGCACTCACCTCAGTTCCATCGGGAACGGTAACGAATTTCCCGGGACTGAAGATTCTGTTCATCGCAGCCGCTCCAGCCGGTCATCTCAAGGGAAAATCCGCGGAACCTGTCGGCTAGAACTGATTCATCGTGTTGGCCGCACCTCCGGCGAGCAGCGCCTTCTCACCCAGGAAATACTCTTTGTGGTCGTCCCCGATATTGGAGCCCGCCAGGTCCTGGTGTTTCACCGAAGCCAGTTCGCGACGGATTTCACGTCGCTGGACATCACGCACATAGGCCAGCATCCCCAGATCACCGAAGTAGCCCTCCGAGAGTATGTCCGTACCAAGGGCCGTCTCATGGTAGGTCGGCAAAGTGATCAGGTGGTGGAAGATGCCCGCTTCACGCGCGGCGTCCTCCTGGAATCGCTGCACCAACCCATCCGCCTCCAGCGCAAGCTCTGTTTCGTCGAACTTTACGTCCATGAGGCCTTTTTCGACCTTGGCCGGATCGGGGTACGCGGAAACGTCCTTGCCCGCCTCGACCCATTCCGCGTACACCTGCTGGCGGAACGCCAGCGTCCAGTTGAACGACGGCGAGTTGTTGTACACCAGCTTGGCATTGGGAATCGTCTTGCGGACCTCGTTCACCATCGCCGCGATCTGAGCCACGTTGGGGCGTTCGGTTTCGATCCACAGCAGGTCCGCGCCGTGCTGAATGCTGGTGACGCAATCGAGCACCACCCGGTCGAACCCGGTGTCTGCCTTGAACGCGTACAACCCATTGTCGAGGCGCTCCGGCTTACACAGCACGCCGTTCTGGTGGATGGTGATGTCGCCGTCCTTCAATTCATTGACGTCGTGGACCGGCGTCGTTTCCAGGAAGTCGTTGTACTTGCTGCCGAGGTCACCCGGCTCCTTGGAGACCGGGATTTTCTGCGTCAGCCCCGCACCGAGCGAGTCGGTGCGCGCCACGATAATGCCGTTGTCTATGCCCAGTTCCAGAAACGCGTAGCGCACGGCGTTGAGCTTGGAGACGAAGTCTTCGTGGGGAACCGTAACCTTGCCGGCCTGGTGCCCGCACTGTTTTGCGTCGGATACCTGGTTTTCGATCTGGATCGCGCAGGCTCCGGCTTCGATCATCCGCTTGGCCAACAGGTAGGTCGCTTCCTCATTGCCAAACCCCGCATCGATGTCGGCGATGATCGGCACCACGTGAGTTTCGTAGTTGTCGATGCGAGAGATGATTCCATCGACATCTTCGCCCGCGGCGCGGGCTTCATCGAGTTCCACGAAGATATGCCGCAGCTCACGGGCATCCGCCTGACGCAGGAAGGTGTATATCTCCTCGATCAGGTCCGACACGGAAGTCTTTTCGTGCATGCTCTGGTCCGGCAGCGGGCCGAACGCCGAGCGCAACGCGGCAACCATCCAACCGCTCAGGTAAACGTAGGTTCTGTCCGTGGTCTTGCGGTGTTTCTTCACCGCCATCATCATCTGCTGCGCCGTGAAACCGTGCCAGCAACCCAGCGACTGGGTGTAGGCACTGGAGTCTTTGTCATACGCCGCCATGTCCGCGCGCATGATATCGGCGGTGTATTGCGCAATCTCCAGACCGGTTCTGAACCGATTCTGCATGCGCATCCGTACCGTGTATTCGGGGCTGATCGCGCGCCACTCGGGCTTGCTCTCCAGAAGCGTAGCGACCTTATCGATCTCTTGAAGATAGGCTGACATTAGGCCTCCCTGAGATAGCTGATGAATAGATAAGCAACGGGTCAATGGCACACACACCGTTGGAGCGCGCAATCTACACAAACGATTCTGGAATGGGTGGATACTAATATATTCCTGAAAGAGGACAATTATTTCGATCCAATGCGCGCTTGCTATTGACCATGATTTCGCGCAGTATCCGCGCGCGATCTACCGTTTTGGCTTGCCTTTTCGCTACCCGTCCGGTTCCCGGACGTTCGTTCAAGTCACCCACTACGACCAGGTTGTTCGTTACCGTGCCCGATTTGCGCGCGGAATATTTTATGGATACCAAGTATGGCTACAGGAACTGTTAAGTGGTTTAACCCCACCAAGGGATTCGGATTCATCCAGCCCGAAGATGGCGGCAACGACGTCTTTGTGCATATCAGCGCCGTGGAACGCGCCGGTCTGGGTACGCTGAACGAAGGGCAGCGCATCAGCTACGAAGTTGTCACCGAGCGTGGCAAGCAAGCGGCCGACAACCTCAAAGACCCGGAATGAGGGTACGCGACGCCGGCTAACACCGGCGTCGCGTCTCTTTTCGCAGCTAGCGACAACCTGCCGTACGCTCGGTTCTCGAGCGTACTTGATGCTGTGCGCCCCTGAGCCTTAGACTCAGACCTTGGCTACCAAGGAGACGGGCAGACAGCTCGCGGCCCACCGATGGATATCGAACCGAGCGACAAAGTCCTGGAACTGATTGCCCGGGTAGAACTGTTCATGAACGAACACATCTACCCCCGCGAACTGGAGCATTGGGAGTGGGTAGACGACGGCCGCAACGAGTGGCAATACCCCCCGTGGTTCGAGGATCTGAAAGCCAAGGCGCGTGAAGCGGGCATCTGGAACTGGTTTCTGCCGAAAGACTACGAGGAGTTTTCGCCGGGCCTTTCGAATCTCGAGTTCGCTCCGATCATGGAGCGGATGTGCCGGGTACCCTGGTGTCAGGAAGTATTCAACTGCAGCGCGCCGGATCGAGGCAATATGGAAGTGCTGGCCCGCTTCGGGTCCGAAGCCCAGCAGGAACAATGGCTGCAACCGCTGCTGAACGGCGAAATCCGCTCGGCCTATTCAATGACCGAGCCAGCGGTCGCTTCGTCCGACGCGTCCAACCTCGAAACCACGATCATCCGCGACGGCGACGAGTACGTCATCAACGGCCGCAAGTGGTTCACGTCCAACGCCTACAACCCGCTCTGCAAAGTGTTCGTGGTCATGGGCAAGACCGACCCCGATGCACCCAGACATCAGCAGTTTTCGATGATTCTGGTACCCAAGGACACGCCGGGCGTAACGCTCGAGCGGCCCTTGCGCGCCTTTGGCAGCGTGCATTCGCCGGGCGGACACGCCCAGGTGCTCTACGACGACGTTCGGGTGCCCGCCGAGAACCTGCTTCTGGGTGAAGGCCGCGGCTTCGAAATCGCCCAGGGCCGATTGGGACCGGGACGATTTCAATACGCGATGATGTTCGTAGGCATGGCCCAACGCTGCCTGGACCTGATGTGCAAACGGGTGGATGACCGAGTGGCATTCGGCGAGAAGCTGGCGGACAAAACCAGTATTCAGCACGATGTCGCACGCTCACGCTGCGAGATCGAACAGTGCCGACTGCTGGTGCTTGCCGCGGCGGACAAAATGGACCAGCTCGGCCCCAAGGGCGCGCGCGACCACATCTCCATGGTGAAGATCGTTGCGCCGGAGATGTGTCAACGAATCGCAGATCGCGCGCTGCAGGCGCACGGTGGGATGGGCGTAACCCAGGACACCCCGATCAGTCATATCTACATGACCGCGCGTTACTGCCGCATTGCCGACGGCCCGGATGAAGTGCACATGTCTCAGCTCGGTCGCCGAACGATTCGCGACGCACTCTGATCGGTCGGAGAGACCCTGCGAGGCGGGCTATTCCGCCGGCAGATTGAGGCTGATGCGGGCACCGCCAAGCTCCGCGGTGTCGATTCCCAGCGTGCCGCCGTAGCCGCTCAACAGCTCCACCACCACCGCCAGCCCGATCCCGTGACCCGGGGCTTCGGTGTCTGCGCGGGCGCCGCGCGCCAGCACCTGATCACGCAGCGACGGCTCAATTCCTTCTCCATCGTCTTCGACCACAACCACCACCTGTGAACCCACGGGGTTCCCTTCGACAGTGCGATGGGCGCTCACCCGAACGCGGGAGACACAGTACTTGAAGGCGTTCTCGATGACGTTGCCCAGCAGTTCCAGCAGATCACCCTCACTGACGCGTACCGCCAGGCCTTCATCGATTTCCTGTTCGGCCGCGACTTTCTTGCTCGCGTAGGCGACGTTCAGTGCGTTGCAGATGCGTCTAGTCGAACCCGCCACCGACACCGCAGTCATCCGTATCGGGCTCGGGGGGGCAACGGCCCGGGATAGCTGGTAAGACACCGCGCTCTCCATACGATCGAGCTGCTCCGTCAGCAACCCGTCGGCATCCGTCTGACGTTCCGCCAGGCCATTGCGCAGCACGGCCAGGGGCGTCTTGAGACTGTGGGCAAGATCGTCCATCGCGCGCCGGTAGCGATCCCGGCTGTCGGCTTCGTGCACAATGAACCGATCCAGGTTGCGGGCCAGACCGGTAAGCTCGGCCGGGAAATCCTCGCCCAGGCGTTGCCGGCGTCCCTTCTCCAGATCACGAACCCGTTGGGCCATGACCTTGACCGGATGGATACCCCAGGCAACCGCAAGGTACTGCGCCAGAATCAACAACAGGACAACGCCGGCCACCCCCATCGTGAGCGTCCGTTGAAAACCGGAGATTTCCGCGAGGTAGGGTTCACGCGACGTGAACACCCGAAACGTCAGAAGCGCCTCCCCGGCGTCTTCCCAGATCACCCGATAGCTCATGTAGAAGAATCGTTCGTCGGCGTGAAAGTCGAATCGCCCTGGCTCGTCCAGCTCGTTGAAACGAAGGCCTTCGAGTTCTGTCATCTGCAATGACGGAGACTGCCAGAGCGTTTCCTGCGCGGTATTCTCAACCAGCGCGTACAGTCCCGACTCCGGCAACACGAATCGCGGTTCAGCGAAATCGCTGGCGAACGACAACTGCTGATCGCGGACATCCGCGGCTCCGAGCAAACCGTACACCACCAACCGCAACTGCTGCTCGGCGCCGGCCACTACGCTGGCGCTGAAGGAACGCACCAGCACCCAGCCGCCGAGGGCAAGCCCGATCACCAACACCAGTGAAGTGGTCAACACCACCCGGGTCCGCAGCCCCACCCTCATGGGTTCATGCCAGGTCAGCTACTGTCGAGGGCAAGCCGGTAGCCCTGACCGCGCACGGTCTTGATCGGCTGCAAGGCACCATCCGGATCGAGCTTTTTGCGCAACCGACCGACGAATACCTCGATGACATTGCTGTCACGATCGTAATCCTGTTCGTATAGATGATCGGTGAGTTCGGTCTTCGAGATCACCCGATCCGAGTTCAACAGCAGGTATTCGAGCAACCGATATTCGAATGCCGTCAGCTCCACCGGTTGACCCGAGACGGTGACTTCCTTGCGCGATGTATCGAGCGCGAGTTCGCCCTTTTCCAGCAGTGGCGAGGCGAACCCACCGCTGCGGCGGACCAGGGCATTGAGGCGCGCGAGCAGCTCCTCGGTATGAAATGGCTTCGCCAGATAGTCGTCGGCCCCTGCTTCGAGCCCGGTCACTTTGTCCTGCCAGTGCCCGCGCGCGGTCAGGATCAGCACGGGGAAATCGTGCGCATCCTTTCGCAGACGTGCAATCAGCTCCAGCCCATCGATTTTAGGTAAGCCGATGTCGATGACCGCGGCATCGTAGTCGTACTCACGACCATAGTAGAGCCCTTCCTCGCCGTCAGCCGCGCTATCCACCACGTAACCTGCGGCACGCAGCTGGCGCTCCAACTGCTCACGCAACGGCGCTTCATCTTCTACCAGCAGTACACGCATGCCGCTCAGCCCCGAACCGAGCCGCTACTGTCTACAAATACCGTCTTCACACGCCCACCATCCAGCAGCACCCGCACCTGATAACCCTTCTTACCATTCTTGGACGCCGGGCTTGCGGACAGGACCCGGCCGCCATAGGCGCGGCGCACGATTTCAGTAGCTTCCTCGAGGGAGATCGTCGATTTCGCCGCGAGTACCCGGTCCGCCCGCTGGCCGTCCCCAGCGGCCGAGATGACCGGCGAGGCAAACAGCGCGCACAGCAGCACCGCGCGCAGCAGGCGCCGGCCGACATTCACGATGGGATATCCGCGACCATGGTCACTATTGTAACCCTTAGCGCACAGGCCGCTGACGGGAGACGGATCACGTTTCATGACCCAAGCCTAAGGGCGCCTAGCTGAACCTAGAATGAACGTTCGCCTGCCCGACGTTGCGCTCGCAAGGCGCGAATTCCGTGGCGTGGGCCAAGACTCACCGTCAAGTCGCAGCGCCCGGCGAGTTGCCTGTCCAGGGCACGCGTGAGACGTTCAAAGTGAGCGATGAAGCGTCGCAACTGGTTCGCGGTCATCCGCTGAGATGCCGGAAGCTGGCGTTCCTGAGCGGCACGCCAGCGATACACCGCGTCGAGATCCGGGACTTGCAGATACATCAGGAACTCGCTGCCATCCAGCAGTCGCGCGTAGTCCTCGCTAAGCCGCTGGTTGACGTGCCGGCGCCAGCGTCCCGCGGCATCCTCGTCGCGCTCGAGCGCATTGATCGGTGCGCGCAACTGCGCAGCCGATTCCGGCCTCGCACCGAGGCACCAACCTTCCAGCACTACGGTATCCACCGGTGCAGACACAGTCAGCCATTGGGTTGTCGGACAAGGCTCGTCCGCACCTTTGTCGAATCTCGGCAGCAGCACCTCACCGGGTCTGCGAAGCGCCGCCAACGACTCGCGCAGCCGTGCAACATCGTGGGTGCCAGGTACGCCGCGGGTGAGAAATAGCGGGTGAACCATCTGCGCCAGCGCAGCCCGCTCGCCACCGCCCAGGTAGTAGTCATCCAAGCCGACACGCTGTGCCGTCACCCCCGCCCGGCCCAGTGCATCTACCAGCAACGCCGCGAGCGTAGATTTTCCCGCCCCCTGGCCGCCGCTGATGACGACGGTCGACGGAACCGCGCCCGACTGGACCCAGACCTCCGATATCCAGGCGCTAAGCCAACGCCATCCCCTGGGCGCGGAGTCCGGCAGTTCACTAAACAGGGCCGCTACCCGCGACCAGACGACGGGCCAGCACCCGCCTGTAATCCGCCGAAAAGTCACATGCTAGCTACCCACTGTCTACGAAGAGGAACCATCCGTAGGATTAGAGTCTAATCGACACAGTTCGGGAACACCGGGATCGGCTCATGTCTGCTTTGCTCACCACGGTCAACGGGTACTATGACGTTGTCGTCCAGCGGTTGCGCTCCTTCGAGGGCATCGCTCCGTTGCTCGTTCGACTGTACCTCGCACCGATCATGATCCAGGCCGGTTGGAACAAGATCGTGGGGTTCGACAACATCGTCGCCTGGTTCGGCAATCCGGACTGGGGACTGGGGCTGCCGTTTCCGGCGCTGATGGCCGCGCTCGCGGCGGGTACCGAATTCCTGGGTGGCATCGCGTTGATCTTCGGCCTGGCCACCCGACTGGTGGCAATCCCACTGATGTTCACCATGGTAATCGCCATGACCGCCGTCCACTGGGACAACGGCTGGCTGGCATTGTCGGATTCAACCAGCTGGCTGGCCAACGAACGGGTCATGGAAGCGATCCCCCGCAAAGCCAAAGCGATCGAAATTCTAAAGGAGCACAGCAATTACGCCTGGCTGACCGCGCGTGGCTCGATCACAATACTCAACAACGGCATCGAGTTTGCCGCCACCTACTTCGTGATGTTGCTGACGCTGCTGTTCACTGGCGGCGGCCGCTACACCAGCCTGGACTACCTGCTCGCCCGCTGGCGCGCCGCGGCCTGAACGAAAACCTGACCCGCTACCAACACGCGGCGGGTTCAAGCCCCAGGCCTCCGGGACGTTGCTACAATGCGCGGGCCATTCACGATCCATCCAATGGGAGCTTTCATTGACGAACCACCGTTGCGTCCGGTTTTCCCGCATCCTGATAGCCTGCGTGGTGTTCGCCAGCCTTGCCGGCTGCACACCCGCAGACCCCGACCTAACCGCAATCGACCCAGCCGGAACGACGATTGTGCAGAGCGCCAACGACGACCGTGAGTACCGCCACGTGGTGCTCGAAAACCAGCTCTCCGTGATCATCATCTCCGATCCCGATACCGACAAAGCCGCGGCGTCCCTGTCAGTTTATCGCGGTAGCTACGACAACCCGGTCAAACGCCCGGGACTGGCTCACTTTCTGGAGCACATGCTGTTCCTCGGTACCGCCAAATACCCCGAGGTCGACGGCTACCAGGCGTACATGTCGACCCACGCGGGGTCTCATAACGCGTATACGGGGTCGGACCACACCAATTATTTTTTCGGCATCGATCCGGATTTTCTCGAGGGAGGGTTGGATCGATTCGCCCAGTTTTTCATCGCACCGAAATTCGATGAGGCCTATGTGGAGCGCGAGAAGAACGCCGTGAACTCGGAGTACCAGCTTCAGCTCAAAGACGACGGCTGGCGTGGTTTCATGGTCGGCAAGGTCGCGCTGAATCAGCAGCATCCGGCGGCCCGATTCAACATCGGCAGCCTGGACACGCTCGCCGGCGACGTGCGCGCTGATCTCCTCGAGTTCTTCAACGAGAACTACTCCGCCGACCAGATGGGCTTGGTAGTGCTCGGAAACCAGCCGCTCGATCAGCTCGAGGCCTGGGTAACCGAGCTGTTCTCCGCCATCGGAAACGCAGAACGGGGCCCGGGAATCAAACCCGGCCCCCTGTTCGCAACCGGCGACCTCCCCAAGCGGCTCACCTACCAGACCATCAAGAACGAGCGGTCGGTCAGCTTCAGTTTCCCTATCCCGAGCATGGACGAATTCTACCGGGAGAATCCGCTCAGTTACGTGTCCAACCTCCTTGGCCACGAAGGTGAGGGCAGTTTGCATGCCGCGCTGAAGCAACGCGGCTGGATTCATTCGTTGTCCGGGGGTGGAGGCCGCTACGACCGCGACAACGCCGTGGTGACCCTCAATATCGAACTCACCGATGCGGGCGCGTCTCACATCGACGAAATCACCGATGCGGTGTTCGCGTACATTGCGCTCATTCGAGAGCATGGCGTTGAGGCATGGCGTTACCGCGAGCAGGAACAGCTGGCCGAGCTGGCTTTCCGATTCCAGGACAAGCAGCCCGCACAGTCCTACGTGCGAACAATTTCACCCGGCATGAACCTGCATCCGATCGAAGACGTACTGATTGCGCCGTACCTGATGGAAGCGTTCGATTCCGATCTCATCGAGCGCCTGCTCGGTTATCTGACCCGTGCCAACGTCCTGATCGAGGTCAGCGGCCCCGATGTCGATACGGACCAGGTGGAGAAGTGGTTTCAGGTCCCCTATCGGATCGCGGCGGCTTTTCCCGCCCAGACCTCCGCAGCTGCCGCGAAAACGTCCATGGACATGGCATTGCCCCCGCGCAACCCCTTCATACCGCAGCGGCTGGAGTTGATCGACAGCCACGAAGAGGTGCCGCAGCTAAGCCACGAGCAACCTGGAATCTCGATCTGGGTCGCGCGTGATACCTCATTCGGCGTGCCGCGCGCGAGCGTGCAGTTGCAACTGGCCACGCCCGGGGGTTTCAGCACGGCCGCCGACGCGGCCTATGCCGAGCTGTACAGCCGGCTGGTTCAGGATGCGCTCAACTCCTACGCCTATCCAGCGCTGATGGCCGGACTCGGATACAGCATCGGCGCCGATACTACCGGTTACCTGATAGGCGTACACGGCTACAACGACAAGCTCTCGCTGTTGCTGGGTCACGTGCTGAAAGCCTTCTCGCAACTCGAACTCGACGCCGACCGCATCGCTTTGTACAAGTCACAGCTCCTTCAGGATTGGGGGAACTTCAGGAACGAGCGACCCTACGCCCAGGCCTATGCGAGTCTTGGTCATCTCCTGGTCGACGGTCGCTGGGCCCCCGCGGATCTGGCCGAGGCCATCGTCGATGTCAATCTGGAACGCCTGGAGGCCTGGCGAGTCCGGCATCACGAACGCTTCAACGTGCTGGGCTTGATCACCGGCAACCTCGCATTGGAATCAGCCGGCGAGCTTGCCCAGGCGCTCGAACAGTCACTGCCGTTGGCAGATTTCCCCGCCACGGTGGCAAATGTGGTGACCCTCGATTCCAGACAACTCACCCATGTGCTGCATGCTGAGCACGACGACGCCGCGATGGTCCTGTACGTGCAGGGACAATCCGACAGCATCGCCGAGCGAGCGCTGTACGGCCTGTCCGGACAGCTGTTGCGAGCACCCTATTTCACGGATCTACGCACCGAGCAACAACTCGGCTACGCAGTGAACGCGGGCAATGTGATGCTACGACGCAGGCCTGGAATCTCGTTCATCGTGCAGTCGCCGGTTGCCGGGCCCGAGCAGTTGGTCGAGAAAACCGAAGCGTTTCTCACGTCGTTCCGCGACACCCTGGCAACCATGTCCGACGCGGACTTTGACGCCAACAAACAAGGACTGATCACACGTTTACTGGAGCGAGACCAGAACCTCGCGCAGCGCCGTGGCCGCTACTGGAACGATCTCGAACTCGGCCAGACCGAATTCGATACCAGGGCACGGATTGCCGAAGCCGTGGCGAAGATCAGCAAGCCCGCTTACCTGGATTTCTTCGACAAGCTACGCGATCGGGCCGAAAACAGCCGCCTGGTGATTTACAGTCCGGGTCGATTCAACGGACAGGTGCAGGGAACTCTGTTCGGCGCGATCAACGGCGAAGGTTCGCCCGGCGGGGAATATCAGCCCAACTCCCGGCGAAACGGCGGCAGCGCGTCCAGCAACGACGCCCCATAACGCTGAGTTACCACGCGGCGATCCAACAGGGTCACGCGCCCGAAGTCCTCTTCGTGGCGAATCAGACGGCCGCACGCCTGGATCAGACGCATCGAAGCGTCGGGCAGTGTGGTTTCGAAAAAAGGATTACGCCCGTCATGCTCGAGCCACTCCGCAACCGTCTGACCGAGCGGGTCATCGGGTACCGCAAACGGTAGTTTGGCGATAATGACGTGGCGGCAATAGTCGTCCGGCAGATCGATACCTTCGGCAAAACTCGCGACCCCGATGAGGTAACTCTGCTCGCCGGCATCGATGGCCAGACGGTGGGCATCGAGCAGCGCGGTTCGCGACCCGCGCCCCTGAACCCTCAGCAGCGGCGCCAACCGTTCAGGCAATCGGTCGACCACATCGTTGAGCTGGCGCCAGGACGTGAACAACACCAGCGCGCTGCGTTGGGTTGCCAGCAGATCCGGCAACATGCGGACAATCTCGTCCGTATGCGCCGCCGGATCGCGTGGGTCGGACTGCATGTTCGGCACATGCAGACTGGCAATCTCCTGATAGCGAAACGGACTGGCGATACGCGCCGTGGTGACGTCCGTCAGCCCGGCCCGCTCGAGAAATCGATCGAACCGACTCAGAGCCGCCAGGGTCGCCGAGGTACACACCATCGCATAACCGCGACTCCACAGCGCGGACTTGAGCAACGAACCGGTTTCGATCGGCGCGCTGGTCAGTTCGAAGTCTTCAGCGGATTCAAAACTGAGTCGACTGATCCACCGGGCGCGCTCGGCCTGGGCAGGTTCCGCGCCGTCCTGGTAATCCTCCAGCAACTGCGTGACCGAAAGGGCCCGTGCCACCTGCTGGCCGATGGCCGGCAGCCAATCCTCTGCTTCGTGGCTGGGTTCCCAGCGGCGCGTACCGTCCACGACCTCCTGCAGCATTTCGTGCGCCAATTCCAGACGTTGGGCCAGCTCGCCCAGCGGCGGGGCCGCGGCCCCGGCCGCTTGCGCCAGCTCGAGGTGCACCCTGCCCAACGGGAACCGATGAATCGCCCGGCTGTCGTCGCGTGCCTCGAACTCGAGCTGCGGAACCAGACCCAGGAGTTCCACCAGCTGGGCGCTCCCGGTTTCAGTCAACTCTGTTATCTGTTGGGCCAGTGCGACCAATTCTGGCGGACGACCAAATCGCTGCGCCATGCTGCCGACGCTTCCACCCACCTGGTCGAGCCACTGCAGGGTCGCGCGCAGCCGCGCCTGAACGGTGAAGTGCTGCTGGGTCTTGTCAGGCAGATGATGGGCTTCATCGAGTATGTAGATCGTCTCTTCCGGTTCCGGCAACACGGCACCGCCACCCAGCGCTAGATCGGCGAGCAGGAGATCGAGGTTGGCAACCACCACGTCGGCTTTCTCCAGGCCGTTGCGCGCTTTGAAAAACGGACATTGCTTGAAGAAACCACAACGATGATTGGTGCAACCACGATGATCCGTGGTGATCATCCGCCACGACTCGGTTTCAATCCCATCGGCCCAGCTATCCACCTCACCGTCCCACTTCCGGGTGGCGAACGCGTCCAGCAGCTGCTGAAACAAGGCACGCGTGTCGTCCTCGAGGAACTCGAACATTGGCAGGTCGGTCTGCGCATCGCCGCGCAGGCGATCATCGAGCCGTTTCAGGCAGACATAGCGTTGCCGCCCTTTGGCCAGCGCGAAACTGAACTCGAGGCCCGAGACTTCGGCAAGGTCGGGCAGGTCCTTGAACAGAATCTGCTCCTGCAACGCAACGGTCGCGGTTGCAATAACCAGGCGTTTATCGAGCTGCTGCGCGATCGGAATGGCGGCAAGCGCGTAGGCCGCGGTCTTGCCGGTACCCGTGCCTGCCTCGACTACGGCGATGCGCGGCGCCTCGGGCGCTGTGAGCACGCGCGCGATCATCGCGATCATTTCGCGTTGGCCACGGCGCGGGCGGAACCCGCGCGCCTCGAGCCAGCGGCTGTAGGCACCCTGAATTCTGGATTTCAGTTCCGTGTCGAGCGAGGCGGTGGTCATGGTGACGGCATCGAAGCACGCCAAGACGATCCCTCGCAACCGCGAATCATCAGCGACGCACTCAAATCCTGGAAAACGGCCAATACCAGCGCCTGCGTTTCTTCAAGCGGGTCTCACAACGGTTCAGCTGCTGGGAATAGCGGGCCGCACGGTCCGAGACCTTGCGGGCATACTGCCGAACGTGAGGCTTCTTCCGGTAACTGCCGCGCGAATACCCGCCGTGGCCTTCGTGATAGGCAAGATAGAGCCGATAGGGATCGTTGCGAGGAATGCCCAGTCGTTTGTAGCTCGTGTAGTTGTACCAGCCGATGAAATCGAGCGCATCGCCGAAATTGTCGCGGTCTGCACCGCGACGACCGGTGGATTTCTGGTAGTCGTGCCAGGTCGAGTCGGTCGCCTGTGCATACCCGTACGCACTTGAAGGGCGGCGCCAGGGAATCACCCACAGCAGCGTGGTACGCGGCGGCTTGGCGTCGTGGACATAGCTGGATTCCCGCGCCGTGAACGACATGCTGACGCTGATCGGAACGCCCCAGCGCTTCCGGGCCTTCGCCGCATCGAAGTACCAGTCCCGGTTCTCCTGGAACACCGAACACAGATCACCCGGATTCTCCGGCGGCGGCGTCGCACAGCCCGCGAGCAGCGCCAACAGTACCGGCATCAATTTTAGCAATACGCAGCGAGGCCGATCAGTCCGCATCATGCTCACCAAGCAGCGCAAGCAGCGCCGCCTCGTCGATCACCCGAATCCCGAGCTCGTTCGCCTTGGCCAGTTTGCTGCCCGCGCCCGGACCGGCAACTACACAGGTTGTCCTGGCAGACACCGAGCCGGCGACCTTCGCGCCCAGCCGCTGCAGGGCCGCCTTCGCCTCAGCACGCGCCATCTGTTCGAGCGTCCCGGTCAACACCCAGGTCTCGCCTGCCAGTGGCGCGCGTACCTCGATCACCGGGTCATGCCGTTCCCAGCGCACGCCCGCGAGACGCAGGCCAGCTACCACCTCCCGGTTGTGGGCGGCGCCAAAGAACGTCCGAATCCGCTCCGCAACGACAGGACCGACATCGTTCACGGCAAGCAACTCGTCGGTATCTGCCTCCGTCAGCGGGTCCAGGTCGCCGAAGTGATGCGCTAGTTGGAGCGCCGTGGATTCACCCACCTCGCGGATTCCGAGCGCGTAGATGAAGCGTGCCAGGGTCGTCTCACGGCTGCGTAGCAGCGCTGCAACAAGGTTGGCGGCAGACTTCTCGCCCATGCGCTCGAGCCCGGCCAGCGCCTCGACGCTCAATTGATACAGATCCGCCACGGTGTCTATCAAGCCCGCTTCGACCAGTTGATCTACCAGTTTGTCGCCGAGGCCCTCGATGTCCATCGCCAAGCGCGATGCGAAGTGCTTGATCGCTTCCTTGCGTTGCGCGGGGCAGCTCAAGCCCGCCGGACAACGCTCGATCGCCTCGCCCTCGATCACGACGATCGGCGTGGCGCAATCCGGACACACGCTGGGCCGGCGAATGCGGCGCGCGCCCTTCGGACGTTTTTCCGCGACCACTTTGACCACCTTGGGAATGACATCGCCGGCCCGGTGGACCAGCACCGTGTCGCCCAGGCGCAGATCCAGCCGCTCGATCTCATCCATGTTGTGCAGCGTGGCATTGCTGACGGTAACGCCACCCACAAACACCGGCTCGAGCCGGGCCACGGGAGTTACTGCACCCGTGCGCCCGACCTGGAATTCGACCGCCTTCAGGACCGTCGTCGCTTCCTCGGCCGGATACTTGAACGCAATTGCCCAGCGCGGTTTGCGCGTCATCGCGCCAAGCTGCCGCTGCAGTTCCAGATCGTTGACTTTGATCACCACGCCGTCGATCTCGTAATCGAGCTCCCCACGCCGCGCCAACAACGCCTGAACGTAGCTGAGGCAGGCCGCAACGCCACTGACCCGTTCGACCAGTGGGTTGATCCGCAGCCCGAACTCGGTCAGCCAGGCGAGCACGTCCCAGTGGCTCACTGGAACCGCGGCACCTTCAACTCGCCCGGCGCTATAGGCAAACATGCTCAAGGGACGCCCTGCAGTGATTTTCGGATCGAGTTGCCGCAGGCTGCCTGCCGCACCATTGCGCGGGTTGATCAGGGGTTTCTCGTCCCGTTCGAGGGCTCTGGTGTTGAATGCGTGAAAGCCAGCGATCGGCATGTAAATTTCGCCACGAACTTCGATGAGCTCCGGCGCGTCACCGCGCAGTTCCAACGGCACGGCACCAATGGTGCGGACGTTGGCGGTGATGTCTTCACCGGTCTGACCGTCACCTCGGGTGGCTGCCTGAACCAGCTCGCCAGCGCGATACTGCAGGCTTACCGCAACGCCGTCGATTTTCGGCTCGCAGGTGAACTCCAGGTCTTGCTCGCGCTCCAGCCGATTTCGGCCACGCGCATCCCAGTCGCCCAGCTCTTCGGCACTCACGCATTTGTCGAGCGACAACATGGGCTGAAAATGGGTGACGCTGGCGAACTCCGGCAGCGGTTCGGCACCCACCCGCTGGGTGGGCGAGTTCGCATCGATCAGCTCGGGGTGGTTGCTTTCCAGCTCCACCAGGCGATCGAACAGGACGTCATAATCCGCGTCCGAGATTCTCTGATCATTCAGAACGTGATAGATATGGTTATGATAGCGCACTGGCTCACGCAGCGCTATCACCTCGTCGCGGGGATCACCAGCACTCGCCACCAAGGCAGTGCACCTCCATGCGGATCGAGACGCGTCTCAGGCTCGCTGTGACATCCGTTTGCGACTGAACTCGGCAATACGCTGCCGGCAATGCTCGGAAGTCTGGCCCGTCATTACGCTGAGTTGTTCGTCCTTCAGATCGCCACCGAGGCTGCTGGCAATGTCTCGCGCCACACAGAGCATGTCGTCGAATACCGGCAGCGGCTCGTCCAGTCCGGGCAAACGCAGGAACATCGTGATCCCGAGCGTGCTGAATTGCGCCATGGCGCTCAGATCGAAAGTGCCGGGCTCCACGGCGCTGGCAACGCTGAACTGCACCGTCTTATTCGCTCCATCGATGCGATGGAAGATGTTCATGTCGCCGAATTTCAGTTCGTTGCGCAGGAACACCTCCATGATCTTGTCTCCGGGGAACGTCGCACCGCCGCGGGCAAGCACGTTGATCACGATGATTTCGCCCGGCAAGGCCTCGGCTTCGTCGTCCTTGATACGTGCCTTTCTCGGGCGGCCCGCTTTGCGCGCTCGTTCTGGAGCCCGTTCTTCGAGCGGGCTGTGCGCCTCGGGCGCCGCCGACGGTTGGGGCTGAAGTTCATCAGGTTCCAAGCGAAAAGTTTCAGTGCCTACGGTCGGTTCAACGTTGCGTCCTGACCCGGTTTGTTCCATCAACACCGGCGCCTCGGTCGCCAGATCCAGATCGCCCTGCTCCGGATCGTCCGCGAGCCGGGCCCCGCCATTGGGCAACTCACCACGCAGCAGGATCAGCTCGTCGACCTGCTCGTGCGGAATGTTCGGGTCGATGGCCATTCTCAGCGTGTCCCGTCGGTTGCGCCATGCCAGCCAGAACCCGTGCGCGACCACTCCCACAAGCAGCATGCCGCCGCCAATCAGTATCCAGTCTTTAATATCCATGAGTAACTGCTCAGACCGCAGCCATCGCGGCTGCTTCCTCTACGTCTACCGAAACCAGCCTCGACACGCCCGCTTCCGCCATGGTGACCCCCATCAGGTGATCGGCCATTTCCATGGTCAGCTTGTTGTGCGTAATGACAATGAACTGAACGTCCTCAGACATGTCATGGATGAGATCCGCAAAACGAACGACATTCGAATCATCGAGCGGCGCATCGACCTCATCAAGCAGGCAGACCGGGCTCGGATTGAGTTGAAAGATCGCGAATATCAAGGCCACGGCCGTCAGGGCTTTTTCGCCTCCCGACAGCAGGTGGATGCTCGAATTGCGTTTACCGGGCGGTCTCGCCATCAGCGTGACCCCGGTATCCAGCAGGTCTTCCCCGGTGAGTTCCAGATATGCAGTACCGCCCCCAAACACCTTGGGAAACAGTTTGCCCAGATGCGAATTGACCTCTTCGAAGGTTTCTTTGAATCGCGACCTGGTCTCCCTATCAATTCTTCTAATGGCATTCTGCAGCGTTTCCAACGCCTCGCTGAGGTCGCCGTGCTGCTCATCCAGATACTTCTTGCGTTCGGACTGCGACTGATACTCGTCGATCGCCGCAAGGTTGATTGGGCCAAGCCGGTCTATCCGATTGCTCAGTTTCTCCAACCGCTCGGCATATGACTGTTCGTCGGCATCTTCTGGCAGTTCCGCCTTGAGGGCCGCGTAATCGAACCCCGTGCCACGCAGCTGTTCCGCAAGCGTATCGGCGCGCACGGCCACGCCCTCACGCTCCACCCGGATAACCTCGAGGCGGTCGCGTATCCCGCTCACTATTCCCTCGTGCTCACCGCGCGTGCTTTCCAGTTCCCGAACCTGATGCTCGGCCGTTTCCAGATTGCGCCGCGCGTCACCGAGTTGCTGCTCAACCGCCAACCGATCGGCCAGCCGTGACTCCAGGTTCTGCTTCAGTTCCGGCAGCGGCGTACGGCTCTCTTCGATACCTTCCGAGATCTGGCTGCGGCGCTCACCCAGCTCCAGCTGCTGACGTTCCAGGCGCTCGCGCGCGGTCTTCGTGGCCATTAAGCGCGAATCGATAGTTTGCCGTTCGGCGTCCAGCGAATGGAACAGATCCCGATCTTCCCGCGTCTGGACCCGTGCCGTCTCCACCGCGGACACATCCTGTTCGCGACGACCGGTCATCGCATCGCGTTCCTCACTGAGTCGCTCGCGTTGCAGTTCCGCCGCCACGAGCCGCTCACGAGCCTCCTTGAGCCGTTCGCTCTCCTGATCGATCTGCGTCGAAATTTCGGATCGTTCCCGCTCGACCCGTTCGCGGCGCGCACCCGCTTCTTCCATGCGCACCTGGTGCACACCGTGGTCCGCGCGTAGCTGACCGAGCTCCTGTCCGAGTTGCGCAATGCGGCCGTGCAGATCCGTTCGCTCCTGGTCCAACGCATCAACCCGGTCGCGTGCCGCGCGCGCGCTCTGTTGCACTTCCGCCTGTTGCGTCTCCACCGCCTCCACCCGGGCACGCAGCAACTCGAGCTCATGGCCACGCTGAATGATTCCATCGGCGCTTGCTTCGGCACGATCGACTCGCGCCCAATCACGGCCCAGCCAGATTCCATCGCGGGTAATCACGCTTTCTCCGGGGCCGAGCCGACTGCGGTGACCGCGCGCTGCGGCCAACGATCCGGCCGCATAAATGCCTTGCAACAGTGATCCCAGGCCCAGCGATGTGCTCACGTACCCGGCCAGCGTCGTAAGGTCGCCGGCCGCTTCCTCGGGGGAATCAGGGGAATCTGGAGCATCTGGAGCATCTGGAGCATCTGAGGCTTCGCCCTCGACCAGGGTCACAACCCCGCGATCCAGGTCTGGCAGCGTCTCGAGGAACGTGTCCAGGCGGGTGACTCCGATGGCCTGCAAACGATCTCCCAGCACCGTCTCAACGGCACGTTCCCAGCCCGGCTGCACCGTCATCGCTTCGCCGATCCGCGGCGCATCCGCCAGTCCTGAAAGGTGCAACCAGTCGTCCGAACTCCCCGATTCACGCCCCAGCGCCGCTTGCTGAACGGCATGTAGCGAAGCAAGTTCATGACGCAGATTCTGTACCGCCAGACGCCCTTCTTCGAGCGCATGTTCCCTTTCGCCGTGGGAATCGCGAGCGGCGGCCAGAGCATTCAGGCATCGTTCCACATCCGTCTCGGCTTCGCGCAGAGCGCCATCGGCCAATTCGATCTCCCCGGCGAGTTCCCGCACGTTACCTCCGACATCGGCGCCCAGCGATCCCTCGTACTCATCATCGAGCTGGACCAGGCGCGCGCGCAGACGCTGCAGCACCTGCTCGACATGCTCCAACCGGGAACCCTGCACATCGGCTTCCCGCTGATTGGCGCCGCGGCGTTCGGCCAGATCGTCCCAGGCAGCCTGGGATTGGCGCAGTTGCGCCTCCAACAGGCTGAGCGCGCCTGCCGAGGCCTGTTCGGTGGCGCGCGCTGCTTCGAGGCGCGGATCCAAGGTCGCAAGACTCGAGCTCAGCGTCTGGATTTCGGTCGCATCCATCGCCAGCTGCCGTTCCGTTTCCGCACCGCGCTGAGTCACCGCGTCGAGGTCGAGTTCGAGTTGCTGGACGCGCTGTTCGTTGTAGGCAATAGCCTCTTCGACGCGCGCTATATCGGCGCCAAGCTGGTAGAAGCGCCCCTGGATGCCATTGAAGATGTTGCCTTGCTCCGTGTATTCGGCACGTTGTGTTTCGATTTCGGTATCCACCGCGCGTTGCCCGGCAACCGCACGTTCGAGTTCAACCTCGAGGTCACGAATCGCTTGCTCCCGATCATCGAGCAGTCGCTGCAGATCGATCAGCTGCACGGCATACAGCTCCGCCGTAGCGCGCCGCTGTTCGTCCTTCAGACCGCGATAGCGCTCAGCCGCGCGAGACTGGCGCTTGAGGTGATTGAGCTGCCGCTCCAACTCCTCGCGAATGTCGTCCAGACGGTCGAGGTTTTCCTTCGTGTGGCGGATGCGGGTCTCGGTCTCCCGGCGCCGCTCTCTGTACTTGGAGATGCCGGCCGCTTCCTCGAGGTAGCTTCGCAGATCTTCCGGTTTGGCTTCGACCAGCTGGCCGATCATGCCTTGTTCAATAATCGAGTAGCTGCGCGGGCCGAATCCCGTGCCCAGAAAAATGTCCATGATGTCGCGGCGCCGACACTTGCTGCCGTTCAGATAGTAGTTCGACTGGGCGTCCCGGGTTACCTGCCGGCGGATGGAAATTTCAGCAAAGCCCGCATACTCATTGCCGATTCGGCCGTCGCTGTTGTCAAACAGCAGTTCGATGCTTGCCTGGGCGGTAGGTTTACGCGTGCTGGAACCGTTGAAGATAACGTCGGTGATGGATTCACCACGCAGTTGCCGCGCGGAACTCTCACCCATCACCCAGCGTACGGCGTCGATGATGTTGGATTTCCCGCAGCCGTTGGGACCCACGACGGCACACCGATTTCCGGGGAAGCTTACCGTTGTCGGATCGACAAATGATTTAAACCCGGCAAGCTTAATCTGCTTGAGTCGCATGTAGTGCTAGTTCGACATCCCCGATGACGGTTGTCCGCCGTTACCTGCTGCGCAAGCCGCCATCAATGTGCAAATCGGTGCAAATCAGGCGTCCGCTCGCGCGCCGCTACAGCCCGTACCACGCGGGCCGGGGGTAGTGTATAGAAATCGAACGCCGATCACTATCACCTGAATCGTGGAGATTCCGGTGAGCCGGGCGTCAATGCACGACGGCGTCCGAGGCCAGCCGGCGCTCGCGGCGGAAGTGTCCGTGCACCAGTTCTTCGATGCGTTCGGGTTGCTGCTCGCGGATTGCCTCCAGCAGGCCTCTGGCAAACCGCAGGGTGTCCCCGCGATCGTAGGATGGATGCGCGCTGGCCTGCCGCGTTACCCGGTGAACCGCCGGCAGCAGGTCCTCCAGCACAGCGGCGAGGTAGGGGTTTTCGGCGAGCGGGAACGCGGCCTGGACGAATTCGAACTTGGCACTCACGAAGCCTTCATCGTCCTCGGCCAACGATCGGGTCAAACTATCGATTGACGCGCTCAGCGGTTTCATGGTGCCGTTCCCGGTGCCGGCGGTGCGTTGCGCGACGCGCTGGAACAGCAATGTGACCAGATCCGAGGCGAGTTCGAGCAACCCTTCCATCCCGTCGGCGTCGAGTGCGCTCACCACCGCGCCGCGGCGCGGAATGATATCGATCAGATGCCGCCCCTCGAGGATCAACAGGGCCTCGCGTACAGAGCCGCGCGAAACGCCGAGGTTCTTCGCAATCTTGAGCTCCTGAATGCGCTCCGTCGGTGCCAATCGACCCGTGATAATCTCATTGCTGAGATGATCCGCGATCTGTTCAGTCAGACTCACGGCTGGTTTGAACCCCATGCTAACTCCCACGCTTAGCCTCCCAATCAATGCCCACTGGATGGTTGGACCATCACGACCGTTGAATGTTTCAAAGGAGTTTCAAAAAGTATCAATGCTCCATTGAGGGGGCTAATTCAGCCGCAGCGACACTGTCGGGCGATCCAGGGGGCGAACCTGCGCGATCTCCGATTCGACGTCGCCTGGCCGGGGCGTGGGTGAGCCCGAGCGCGACAGCCGGGCCAGCACGGCGACTTCCTCGAACCGGCTCAGCAGACGCCCGGGCTGCATCGCATCGGCGTCCGTGAGCTGGTTCGAGGAAGTCGCCGTGCTGGCCCGGCTGTCGCGCTCGGGCTCACCCACGCCCCGGCCGGCGACGTCGAATCGGAGATCGCGC
>PVMK01154225.1_pt1 | contig 27302 bp, 25 predicted proteins | sample 1853481 | NCBI WGS metagenome assembly PVMK01 (sample SAMN08533507, study PRJNA380276) | Marine sediment metagenome, whole genome shotgun sequencing project. | reverse complement strand
CCAGTCATAGCGAAACCAGTAAAGGTTAGCAAATTGTTGATCGGGTAACTGATACAGCTTACCGTCGGGGCCGGTGGTAAAAGATATACCCATGAAGTCTTCAAGATCCAGCGTCGGAAGAGTGACATCGCTTCCTTCACCCGCCATCCAGTCGGTCAGGTTGACGGCCAACTGCAAGCGTGAATGGGTTCCAATCAGGTCTGAGTCATTAATATAGGCATCATACAGGTTGCGTCCGGTTTGCATTTGCGTTTGCACAGCCTGTACTACTTCGCCCTCACCGAGTAACTGGTGATTGACCTTGATCCCGGTTATTTCCTCAAATGCCTTCGTCAATACCTTGGATTCGTATTCGTGAGTCGGGATGGTTTCGGAAAGGACATTAATTTCCATCCCATTGAATGGCGCCGCTGCTTTGACAAACCATTCCATCTCGGTCATTTGTTGTTGTTTGGAAAGGGTAGATGGCTGAAACTCATCAGTAACCCATTTCTTCGCCTCGGCAGTTCCCGCATAGGCGCTCGGCTGAATAATCAATACCATCGCGGCAGCCACCGCAATTTTTCGGATAATCATTGGTGTTCCCCCTTTTATTGTTGAATACTTAAATGTGTTGCGTGCAAAATAATATCATTCAAAATGTTCGTTTTCCAGCAATAAGATGTTCGTACGAATAAAATAGTATGTTCGTATTATCTAAGCTTCAAGGAAATACTCGATTGTTTACAACATGACTCATTTTGATTTTGTTGAATCGGAACCACCCGTGGGGTCCGCAGATTTTAATGTCTGGAGCCGTTCGTGCACTAGTCCAGATAGCTTGCCAGGTGAGCGCTCAGGTCGAGAGCGTCGTCCTCGGCGCCATGAATAAAGCTCGATTTTCGACGACGCAGGAAAGTTAATCCCATTACGTACATACCCGGGGCATCGACCACCCCGCCATCGTGACGAATTTGTCCCTTTCTATTCAGTACTGGCAAATCGAGCCAGGAATAGTCAGGACGAAAACCGGTTGCCCAGATGATTGACCGTATCTCGCCGTTCGTCAGATCGATACTCAGTGGCGGCGCATCATCTACGCGGGTTGGCGGGAAACGCTCGGAGTCTTCGACCTGATTATCCGCAGCATTTTCCAGTACCCACTCATCTATGGTATCGAGAAGTCGGCCCATTTTGAGATCTGCAAGAGCACAGACATTACGCAGCGAACCCGAAAACTGGACCTTGCCATCGTTGATAGCGGTCAACCTGCCGATCAACTTGACGCCAATATCGGAAACCGAGTTCAGATCCATCGTTACCCGCCCGGGTGTCCCGACCAGTTGCGGTGAGGGAACGTTTCGTGCCCTGACAATATCGTCTACTTCATCGTAGCGTTCGTCGAGCACACCTGCTGCATCCATCCACCACTGGATATCGAGACCACGATAGACACGGGGCAGGCGTACGTGTTCGCCGACAGCCAGGGTCACCGGTCGCCCGGAGCGATGAATTTCATCGGCGAGCTGCAGTCCGGTTGCCGAGGCTCCGACCACCAGTACGCCGCCTTCTTCGAGTTGATCCGGGTTGCGATAACGGTTTGGTGTGAGGGTCGTGATCGATGCAGGAAGAGCAGCATTAATCGCAGGGGTACTGGGGATATTAAAACCGCCACTGGCTAACACCACCGCTTTACAATGCCAGATACCCTGGCTGGTAGCCACTTCGTACCCGTCATTTTTAGGGCGTACTGAAGTTACTGTCGTATCGATCTGTACTGGCGCGCTGAGAAACCTGGCGTACCCATCGACAAAGTCAATTATTTCCGACAGTTTCATATAGCCGTCGGGGTCGGTGCCTTCGTACCTGTAACCGGGCAGTTTGCTCTGCCAGTTAGGTGTGAGCAGGCGTAACGACTCCCAGCGCTCAGTGCGCCACGAATTGGCCACCTCACCTCGCTCCAGTACGATGTGATCGATCGAGCGTTCGGTGAGGCACCGACTCATCGCCAGGCCGGAATGACCGGCCCCGATGATGACGGCAGTTATGCTACGAACGGACTTGTTCCCTGAATGCAGTCGGCTATTTTATCTCGACCGTAATATTCGTCGGGTTGGCAACGATGTCGAATACGGCCGAACGCTTTTGCGACTGGGCGACAAGTGCCTCGATATCAGCCCGCGAAGCGTCGGCGTCGATATCGTAGCTTACCTTGATACCGTCGAAACCATTACGTACATCGCTGTCGATACCAAGGATGCCCTGAATATCCATGCCGCCTTCCAGGGTCGCTGACACAGATTTCAACTGGATTCCACGGTGCTGGGCGATTGCGGCGATGCCAGCGGTCAGGCAACTGGCCAGGCCGACGAGTACATACTCGATTGGCGCAGCTCCATTGTCTTCGGAGGCAAAAATTTCAGGGTGATCGGCATCGAAGCTAAACTCGGTCTTGTGGCTCTGTTCTTCCCCAAGCCCAAAGAAACTTTTCACTACTGAATGACTATGAGTGCCATTCACCCATTTGCAATTGGCTCGCCAGGTAAATTTGGCAGCCTCAGGTGCCTCGGTAAGTGCTTCCCGGGCCTCGAGTAAAGCCCCTACGTTTACGCCGTTATTCACATTTGCTTCGGTTGTAGTTGTCATTTAATTCTCCTATATTTTAAGTTAGTTATTTGCGTGTTAGAGGGTGGTGAGCTTGCCATTCAGACAAGCTATGGACACCTCGGGTACCAGGCGCTGATTTTAGCGACCAGTTGTATTTCCATAAGCCAGGTCATGCGGTTACAGGCATCCCTGATGATATACTATATTCCACTAGGCCCGGGATGTCGATTCATGGAAATTTATTCAATCGACATCGGGCCTGGTTCGATTGCTAATTATTCGGGGACTTCACGAGCGCGAAAAAAGGAGTATATTCCCTGAATGTAGAGACCTGCTAAACCAAAATTAGGCGACTGATATGGACAAACTGCCATCGCTACTCGGCCGGTTATTATGCCGGCTTGGATTTCACGATTTTCGCGTGATTAGTAAAACCTTTGAGTTTGGTACCAGCGGTGTTGAAAAGAACGAATGTCGACGCTGCGGTATCTATATGACGCGCAGAGTGTGATCCCTCCCAAATGCCGATAAACCCAGGCCGGGTCGTAATCATCTATTCCTAATTATTTTGATTTCCGTTAGAATCCTTCGCCCTCGACATTGGGTTCATGGATTGCCTGAGAGCCCAAATTAATTTAATCCTCATTTTCCGCTTTAACTATATTGGATATCAAATCATGAAAAAGCATCTTATTGCCCTTCTTACCAGCTTGTTGCTTATTAGCGGCTGTGCCACAAGCGTCACCAGTGATATTAAAATTGAAGCCGAAGCCGTTACAACCGTTAATTTCAGCGGTTACAAGACCTATACCTGGTTGGGCTCTGCCGCGATCCTCTACGATCCTAATGGTAAATGGGAGCCCCCCGGGTTCGATGCGGACGCTGAAATCAAGTTTTTGATCGACCGCGAGCTGCGCCAGCGCGGTATGATTGAAGACTCCATCAACCCGGGCCTGATAGTTGTTTTTGCAGCGGGCATCGATATGACCGCGGTGCGTGAGGGGATAAATTCAGACGGTAAGATTGAAGCATTGATTAATGTTCCTGAAGGTGCGTTGACAGTGGCATTGATAGACGCCACCACCGGGACGGCTGTCTGGGCTGGACTGGCGACGGCCGATGTTCAGCAGAGTCCTGATCAGGCAGTAATCAAAAAACGCCTTGATTACGCTGTCAGCTCGATGTTTAAAAAATTACCAAAATAGATACCAGTCGCATCGAACTGAAGGCTCCAGACAGGGGCCTTAGATCCCTACCAGTCAAGATTCCCCGGCGTATTCGTAAGTAACTGGGCAGTTCAATCGGACATTAGTTGTCGTCGTGCAGTGGATCCATCGCATTCACGGCACACTGGCTGAACAGAGCGTAGCTGCGAAAGCCCTGAATACCCGGCTGATTGGTGCCTGGGGTGCCAACCTGTTATCCCTGCGCGCCAATTGTGCGGGCGCCCGTATCAAGCTGATTGAGCATCACTATAATTTGAAACAGGTAACTAATTAGGTGCAGATGATGAGCAGGCAATATGATAAATTATTCGGAATGGATGAGCAGGCAGTTTTTATTTGTGAGCAATGCAGTAACAGTTTTGTAGCTGAAATTGGTGCGGTACTTGACGGTGAGGACTGCCCGGTTTGTGACGATGTACAAGCTGTGCAGGAAGTTGATTCAGGCTACTTCCATAGATTACGCCCCGGACTGGAATGCCCGACATTTACGCCGGTGTCGAATAAATGACTTTCACTGAAAATATCGTTGTGGCAGTCTTTTTGCTGTTGGTGGTCTATCACCTGGCGGCTGCTATAGTGAAAGCGGTATCCAGAATCTTGCCGGACCGGAACCAATAATGCCAGGCTATCTATCGCACACAATGCGAAAACATTACGCGAACCTGGTACTCGCAGGAAGCCGCGCTATAAACCGTTTTTTTCAAAATCATATAGTGGCAGAAATTGGGCTCATCTAAAGTGTTCCCTGTTACTTGACTAAAAGTTTCTGTGGCACCGTGGCCAGGCATTCATAACCGTTTTCAGTAATAACGATAGATTCGGTAATTTCGAGACCACCATCGTCCAGCCATAAAGCAGGCATGAAATGAAAGGTCATATTTTTCTCAATTAGGGTTTTATCTCCGCGTCGAAGACTAATAGTACGTTCGCCCCAGTCGGGTGGATAAGACAATCCTATCGAGTAACCGGTACGGTTGTCTTTCTTGAATCCGTGGGTTTCCAGGGTATCGAAAAAGGCGATGGCTATGTCTTCGCATCGGTTACCAGGTTTTGCGTTTTCAAGACCGGCATGCATCGCATCGAGTACTGCCTTTTCGGCGTCGAGATATTTTTGCGGGGGTTTTCCGAGCGAAATAGTGCGGGATAGCGGACAGTGGTAGCGTTTGTGACAACCGGCTATTTCGAAAAAGGTAATATCGCCGTCCTTCAGTGTGGAATTATCCCAGGTCAAGTGTGCAGCTGTCGCGTCCATGCCGGATGGCAATAAAGGCATGATCGCCGGGTAATCACCCCAATGCTCATCCTTGCCCCTGATTCCGGTGTAAAATATCTCGGCTGCGAGTTCGTTTTTGGCGAGCCCGGGTTCGATAATCCTGTAAATATGCTGGTGCATGTTTTCGACGATACGAGCAGCGCTACGCATGTAATCCAGTTCCTGCTCGGACTTGATTATCCGCTGCCAGTTAACCAGCGCAGTGGCGTCTACCAGAGTGGCCCTCGGCAGGTGGGTCTGTAGAGATAAATAAGCAGCAGCGGAGAAGTAATAATTCTCCATTTCGATCCCGATCGAACCCTGATCCAGTTTCATCCCGGTCAAAGTCTTAGACAGGTGGTCCATCGGATGACACTCGGTGGATTGCACATAATGATCGGGATAACCGAGAATATTCTCTTTGGCAAGATAGGTAGTACGAATGGCACCCGGGGCATCGATACCGCGACCCCACCAGATGGGCTCGTGGTCGTGCTGCACAACGACACACTGATGGGTATAAAAAGACCATCCGTCGTATCCTGTTAACCAGGCCATATTAGACGGGTCGACCAGGATCAGACAGTCAATATTCCTGTCAGACATGGCTTGCCGCGTTTTGGACAGGCGGCGCTTGTATTCATCCAGGCTGAAGTTTAGTTTTGCGTTGTATGGCATAGTGTCAGGTCGTAATAGTGGTGCCTGTCTAGATAGTCTTTTGGGAATTAAAGCTGCGCTTAATTTCCCATGGCTAAAAAATCGTATTTTAAATAGGAGTACCAGCCGTTGTCCAAGTATAAAAATTCATTGAATCAGCCGATTGGTTTTCCGTTGGGTTCCTGGCAAACCTGCCAACACCCGAAAGGGGCGAGGATGAAAGGTCGCCAGTGCAATTTGGAGCCGGTAAATATCGGTGGACATTCGGAAGACCTGTATCAAGCCTATGCGCTTGACCCTGAAGGCCGAAACTGGACTTATCTGCCCTATGGTCCATTTGCAACGCTGGCAGAGTTCCAGTCCTGGATCGATATTCACTGTCTGGGCGACGACCCCTGTTTTTATGCCGTTATCGATCAGAAAACGGGTAAAGCGGTCGGTCTCGCCAGTTTCCTCCGTATAAAACCCGCAGTCGGTGTAATAGAAGTCGGCCATATTCATTTTTCACCGTTGATGCAGGGCAGTGCTAATTCTACTGAAGCCATGTATTTAATGATGAAACTGGTATTTGACGATCTCGGCTATCGGCGCTATGAATGGAAGTGCGATGCGCTAAATAGCCCCTCCTGCGCCGCCGCTAAACGATTAGGATTTGAATTTGAAGGTATTTTTCGCCAGGCCACGATCTACAAGCAACGTAATCGGGATACGGCCTGGTACGCTGTACTGGATCGGGAGTGGCCGCTGATTAAACAGGCATTCGAAGCATGGCTGATCCACGATAACTTCGATGCCGAGGGTAAGCAAAACAGCAGTCTTTCCGAAATGATGCGGATCGCTCTTGATAGATGATAATCTAGGGAACCTCTGATCAATTCATGAATGAACGCGTTGTGCCCAAAATGACCAATTTCTGCGTTGTGAAACTTAGCAATAGCCCTGCTATTACTTGCGTTCCACGCCTTGATCTTGATCATTTTGAATCACAACCCGTTTCACTCAGAATTAATCAGAGGCTCCCTAGTTAATTTCCGCGCTGGTAACTTGATTCTGGCTTGCTTCGATCTGAAAAATTGACTCTATGTCTAGCTTTTCGCGAACACTGCGTCGTACTTCAATCCACCGAAAGCGCACCGAATTGCGTACGATTTCCTCGTCTCTAACTTTCAACTCGTCTGCAATCGGCGACCAGTAATAGAGCGCCTCCGGGCTTTGACTGAATATCGAGTCGTCGTCGTAATCCAGTGTCCAGTCCCAGGTAGATATCCTTTGTTGAGCGCTTTCTGACGCGGTTTGCATCGACTCGCCTGCCTCCGGCGAAAATTCGGTTTCGTGCAAGATTCGTTCAAGTATTGAAGGCATCAATAAATCAATTTCTGTGGGTTTTACCCTGCCAGACTGGTGTATAAGCAAGCCTGTAAATATACACAGGTCGGATACGCAGGCGAGCCAGATATTCCATTTGGCAATATTGATCGAGGTCAGAATATCGGGGTTTTTAAATAGCTCGGGAAAGCGCGTTCCAGCACGAGTTTTCAGATATCCGTATAACGAAGTCTGGGTGACATGGCTCGCCCGACCGTTGATGAATTGTGCCAGGGCATCGGGACTGGAGATAATGGCATTACTCTTTTGATTGCCGAACCCCATATAACGACCCAGCGTGCGCCATGAATTCGCGGACAGTAGTGGAGCTATTCTTGATTTAATAGATTTCAGGTTTTTCACAGGTCAGATTCAAGGCATTTGTTACAAATAGTAACAGTTAAAAGTGGGTGGAGGCCGAAATATGTGGATAAATGACCCACCCGGGCATATTAGCAGAGTTTTAGTCTGTAATAATGCAAATACATGTGAGATATTACGCCTGCGAAAATAAATAGACTTATAAATAATCGCGTATCCACAATAATGTTTATTTTCTTTCTAACAAAATAGTAGGGGGATGTATGAGTACAGATACTTCCAGGAGAGAAGAGCATTGGTCAAGAACCAAAAGGCTAATGTTCATCACTCTGACGATTTGGTTTATTTTCTCTTTTGTTGTTCACTGGTTTGCTGGATCTCTCAACGCGTTTTCATTTCTCAACTTCCCTCTTGGCTTCTATATGGCGGCACAGGGTTCCGAGGTTGTATTTGTAATCACGCTGTTCTGGTTCGTCAAGGCCCAGCACAACATCGACCGCGATTGCGGTTTTGCAGAGGAGGACTAGGCCATGATTAAAGGTGATTTTATCGATAATTTACCCAAGGTATACGGCATGTATACCGGGGGATTCCTAGGGTTCGTACTGTTGATGGCCATCTTTGAACAGATGGGTATGGGTTCGGATACCATCGGTATACTGTTTGTAGCGTTTACGATTGCTATCTACGCGGGTATCGGCTGGTTGTCTAGAACCATGGCGGTCGATGCCTATTATGTAGCAGGACGCCAGGTGCCAGCAGTATTCAATGGTATGGCAACTGCAGCGGACTGGATGTCAGGTGCATCGTTTGTGGCAATGGCTGGCGGCATATACTTCGGTGGCCATGGCTACCTGGCATTTGTCGTTGGTTGGACCGGGGGTTATATTCTAGTCGCCTCGCTGATGGCGCCCTACCTGCGTAAATTTGGTTGCTACACGGTCCCCGACTTCATCGGTACCCGTTATGGCGGTAACCTGCCGCGCTTCTTAGGAGTCGTAGTACTGGCGGTCGCGTCGTTTACCTATGTGACAGCACAGATCAACGCAACCGGAACGATTGCCTCGCGTGCGTTGCAGATTCCGTTCGAGGTAGGCGTCTGGTTCGGCCTTTCGGGAATATTGCTTTGCTCAATGCTCGGTGGCATGCGTGCGGTAACCTGGACCCAGGTGGCCCAGTACATCGTACTGATCATCGCCTACCTGGTACCGGTATTCTGGATGTCAAACAAGCAGGGCTTCGGTCTGATTCCTCAGTTCGTTTATGGTGACGCGGTACAACGTATCACTGAACTGGAGGCGATGTACAACATGGGCTCGCTAGAAGCGGTGTCCGGCGCCAAGGCTGGTCTAAAAGCCCTGACTGTGCCTTATGCTGCGGCGGGAAATAGCTGGGCATTCGTTACACTGGTGTTTTGTATGATGACGGGTACTGCATCGTTACCACACATCCTGATGCGCTACTTCACGACTCCGTCAGTAAAAGCTGCTCGTCAATCAGTGGCCTGGTCGCTGATGTTCATCTTCCTGCTGTACTTTACAGCACCTGCGCTGGCGACATTTACCAAGTTGCAGGTACTCGATCCTACGCTGGCGACCGGTATCATCGGCAAGGCAATTGCTGATGTTCAGTTGCTCGACTGGGTGCAGAAGTGGAGTAACGTTGGATTCCTGCAGATCATCGATGCTAACAAAGACGGCATACTGCAACTCAACGAGTTCTTTATGCGCGGCGATATCGTAGTACTGGCGACGCCGGAAATTGCGGGCCTGCCCTACGTTATCTCGGGTCTGGTGGCAGCCGGTGGTATGGCGGCAGCGATGTCGACTGCCGATGGTCTGTTGCTTGCAATCGCCAACGCCCTGTCTCACGATCTGTACTACAAGATCATCGACCCAAGCGCGGACACCAAGCACCGTTTGATAGTCGCACGTGTTCTGCTACTTGTTATTGGTGCAGCCGGTGCGTTCGTGGCGAGTTTTCAGCTGACCAGTATACTCGGTGCGGTGGCCTGGGCATTTGATTTTGCTGCTTCCGGTCTGTTCTTCCCGATAGTACTGGGTATCTGGTGGAAACGGGCCAATCGTCAGGGCGCTATCGCCGGTATGACATTGGGCTTCCTGACAGGAACCTGGTATCTGTACATGATAAAATGGGGTGGTATGGATATCTGGTTTGGAATCGACCACCTGCGCTTTGCTATCATCGGTATGCCTGTAAGTCTGGTAGCCATGGTGGTTGTCTCGTTGATGACTCCTGAGCCCGACGCTGAAACCCAGGCGATGGTGGACGAGATTCGTGTACCGTCTGGTGATACAGTGCTGGATTCATCTCACTAATAATAAAGTAGTTGTAAGCTTTGGAGCCGGGGCCTTGTGCCTCGGCTTTTTTGTGGCTACTGCGCTCGTTACGCCACAACTGGGGTGATGTTATAGTAGCTAGACAAGTGGTGCTCTCACTGTTCCAGATTTAAAAAACAGAATTATCGCTGAGGTATTTTTATTATGATAGGAGGTTTTCCAATCTGGTTGGTCACCATCGACTACCTGCTAGGCGTGGTGATGTGGACCCTGATCGGTCGATTTGCGATGGGTATATTCCTGTCCGAGGACAGCTCGTTTTTCTTTATGCGATTTTTTGTCAGATCGACCAATCCGGTTATCAGGGTTTTTGCAATAATAACGCCGAGCTTCCTGGTTCAGCCGGTAATTCCGCTCTACGTGGCCTGGTTTTTCTTTATGGTTCGCTTCTACCTGATGCCCTGGCTACTCGGATATACGGTGATGGGTATGTTGTCTTTTCCACTGGAAAGCGAGTTTGCGCACGGTGTTTCGAGGATGGTCGGTTTCTTTGCCGATTAGAGCCTGTATCCTATTGTTTAATTAACGCTATTCCGTATAATCGCGAGCCTGATTTACAGTCGCGTAGCTCAGTTGGTTAGAGCACCACCTTGACATGGTGGGGGTCGGTGGTTCGAATCCACTCGCGACTACCAGAAAAACCAAGCACTTACGGTTCTCCCTGAGTTCTTTTTTATTGTCCAGAGCAACATCGAGAGTAACAAACGGAATTCCCGTTCCTTGAGCCGATCTCGCTGCCATCCTTGGCGCAGGCGGATGGTCGAGATGGTTGCTTAAATCGAAAATAAGAGCGTTTAAACTCCCGAAAGCGCAAATTTTAGACCCAAGAACGGCACGCGGCAATCATACGAAATCTAGGCTGGATAATCGCGGATTTACAGATTCGGTAAAATTTTTGGGAAGTACAGTCTGTCCCCAGGTTAGTCTTGCCAGTTGGGATATGGTATGTTGCATCCACCTTAATTAACTGAGAGTCATGATGATCAAAAGGAACCTGTTTCCAGCACTAGTCGCGTTCCTTTTATCGGTAACAATACCCGCCATAGCCCAGGACGCTGGTACCCCAACGCCAGAGCTGCTATCAGATGCCTATACCGGCAAAACCTATTCTCCTTACGCGAAGCGCAACTTCCCGGAGAGACCGCTCTGGGGTGACTCCCATTTGCACACGGATTTATCGATGGATGCAGGACTGTTTGGTAATCGGTTACCGCCAAGTGAGGCTTATCGCTTTGCGCGGGGCGAAGAGGTCGTGAGCTCCACGGGCCAGGCGGTACGACTGTCGCGTCCGCTGGACTGGCTGGTCATCGCTGATCATTCAGATGGCATGGGTATGGTGGGTGATATTATAGATGGCAAACCGGAGTTGTTATCCTACGAACAGGCACGGCGCTGGAACCAGGGAATGTCGGAGGGCGGAGACGCGGCCGTTGCGGCAGCTATAGATTTGATCGAAACCTTCTCACAGGCAAAAATGGACCCCGAGATGTTCGCACTTTACTCACCGGGTTCGAAGATCTACAAGAACCTCTGGGAAAAGGTTATCGATGACGCGGAAGCATTTAACGATCCCGGACGTTTCACCGCCTTTATCGGCTTTGAATGGACTTCGTTGGTGAAGGGCGCCAATATGCATCGTGTCGTCATCATGCGGGATGGCCCGACCCGCGCGCGACAGGTTGTGCCCTATACCACGCAGGCGCCCGTTGGATCACCCAATCCGCGTGATCTGTGGAAGTACCTGACTAACTACGAAGAAAAAACACAGGGTGAAATCCTGGCTATCGCGCACAACGGTAATCTCTCCAATGGCATTATGTTTCCGCTCGAAGCCCAGTGGGAAGGCACGAAACTGGACGAAACCTACGTCAATGAGCGCATTAAGTGGGAACCCCTCTACGAAATAACGCAAATCAAGGGCGACGGTGAGGCGCATCCATTCCTCTCGCCTGACGACGAATTCGCTGACTACGAAAACTGGGACATCGGTAATCTCGATGTTTCCGAAGCCAAGACCGACGATATGCTCGCCGGTGAATATGCCCGTGAAGCGTTAAAACGAGGCCTGGCAATCGAAGCTAAGCTCGGTACCAACCCCTATAAATTCGGCATTGTCGGTGCGACCGACAGTCATACCTCGCTTGCAACCGCGGACGAAGATAACTTCTTTGGCAAGCATACCGGGTACGAACCCAAGGCCAGCAGGATGAGCCACCCCTTCATGGAAAATGAAAATGGAAAAATTATGGGATGGCAGATGGTGGCCTCGGGTCTCGGCGCGGTGTGGGCGACAGAAAATACGCGCGAGGCTATTTTCGACGCGATGCAGCGCAAAGAAGTCTATGGCACCACCGGTCCACGCATGAGAGTCAGATTATTCGGCGGCTGGGATTTCACCAAACAGGATTTGAATTCGCGCATACCGGCACTCCTGGGGTATCAAAAAGGCGTGCCCATGGGCGGTGACCTTCGGGTAATGCCAGAAACCGCGAAAGCGCCCAGTTTTATGGTTTACGCCTTACGTGATCCGGAAGGCGCGAACCTGGACCGGATTCAAATGGTGAAAGGCTGGCTCGACGCCGAAGGTAAAACGCGTGAGAAAATCTATGAGGTTGTCTGGGGAGGTGAGCGCGCAGTCGTCAATGGCAAGCTGCCTCCGGTGGGTAATACCGTCGATGTGGCTAACGCCAACTGGAAGAACACCATCGGTGCCGCCGAACTCGCTGTAGTATGGACTGACCCGGATTTCGATGCAAAACAGAAAGCATTCTACTACGCCAGGGTCCTGGAAATCCCGACTCCACGATGGAGTACTTACGATGCCTTCAGATTTGGTGTGGATTTACCTGAGGGTATTCCGACTTCTACCCAGGAACGGGCCTACACTTCTCCCATCTGGTATACGCCAAAGTCCTGACAAACTATGAGTAAGAAACAGTTGCAGCGGTTCCTGCGAGAACCGCTGCTTCATTTTGGCCTGATAGGAAGTCTGTTATTCATCGGATTCGAGCTAATTAATAACAATCAGGAGATGGCGGAAGATATCATGGTCATATCCTCCGGGCGTGTTTCCCAATTAAAATCGCAGTTCGAGTCCACCTGGTTCGTGTTTATGATCGTGTCCCCGGGCGAACACCGGTCTTAAGCGAGATTCTTGACCTGGTGCAAAAAGACTGGCGGGAAGCAAAGGCAAAAGAGGTTCGTGAGAATGACTATCTGCAGCGTCGAAGCCGTTTCGTTATCGAGATAGAACGCGATGACGAATCTTGATCTTGGAATTAGGGGGCGGAGTAAAAACTCAATTTTGACGGCTTAGGGCTGTCACCTCAACTGGTCGATGCAATACATGCGTTAAATCTCTCTGGAAGCAACAGTTTGTTGAAAACATTCAATCATTCCTTAGTTGAAGTCCCAAAAGGGCAAAGAACGGCCCTTAAAAAGGTACTCAAATCTGAATATACATCCTCAAAAACTAAAGCTTACTGGTCGAAATTCACAGTCGAGTGATCGGGCTGGTGTACAGATTAATCGCTTATCCCGTGGCATCAATGACTGCAGTTGTTTATCGGTGAAAAACTCTATACTATTCCGCTTCGCCATTAATCGTCTCCTGTAGACGGTTGTGAAAATCCCCTTCGGGGGTTCAGATTACAGCCCAGAACAACATTGGGCTGTTTTAGTAAGTGCAGGATAATTACGGTTTGCCAAGGGGGTGGAGGGCAGGATGCCCGGAATAATCCACTCGCGACTACCAAAATCATGTGGCCTTTGGTATCGGTCACCACTGAACAGGAATCATTATGCCCAAAGTCACGTTACCCGACGGCAGTTCACGTCAATTCGATCATCCGGTTTCTGTTTATGATGTTGCTAGCGATATCGGTCCAGGTCTCGCGAAGGCCGCTATTGCCGGTAGGGTAAACGGCCACCTGGTCGATACTTCGTATCAAATCGACGAAGATATCGAACTGGGCATTATCACCTCGACGACTGATGAAGGTCTTGAAGTAATCCGGCATTCAACCGCCCACTTGCTGGCGCAGGCGGTTAAACAGTTGTTTCCGACTGCCCAGGTGACCATTGGCCCCGTAATAGAAGACGGTTTTTTCTACGATTTTGCCTACCAGCGGGCATTTACCCCCGAAGATATTGAAGCGATCGAAAAACGCATGAATGAACTGGCAAAGGAGGATATTGCGGTAGTCAGGAGCGAGAAAACGCGCGACGAAGCTATAGCCTTCTTTAAAGAAATGGGCGAGGACTACAAGGCAGAAATTATTAGAGATATTCCAGCCGAGGAAATTCTGTCCTTTTACCAACAGGGTGATTTTATTGATCTATGCCGTGGCCCTCATGTACCGGGTACCGGATACCTGAAGGCCTTCAAATTGACCAAGCTGGCTGGTGCCTATTGGCGTGGTGATTCGAACAACGAGATGCTACAGCGCATATACGGCACCTCATGGGCCAGTAAGAAGGAACTAAAGCAGTACCTGCACCGAATTGAAGAAGCGGAAAAACGTGATCACCGGAAACTGGGGAAAGTACTGGATCTTTTCCATACCCAGGAAGAAGCCCCGGGAATGATATTCTGGCATGACCGTGGCTGGCAACTCAATTTAACCATTCAGGACTATATGCGCGGGCAACTCAGGGAACATGGCTATCGTGAAATTAACACCCCGCAGATAGTCGATCGCAGTTTGTGGGAAAAATCGGGTCATTGGGACAAATATCAGGATATGATGTTTACCACCGGTTCTGAAAATCGCGAATTCGCGGTGAAACCGATGAATTGTCCCTGCCACGTACTGGTCTACAACCAGGGTTTGAAAAGTTATCGGGATTTGCCGCTGCGCCTTGCAGAATTTGGTTCCTGCCACCGCAATGAACCATCCGGCACCTTGCACGGATTAATGCGGGTACGAAATTTCGTGCAGGATGATGCGCATATCTTCTGTACCGAAGATCAGATTCAGGCCGAGGTTTCCTCATTCATCGACCTGGTATTTAAAGTTTACAAGGACTTCGGTTTCGAGGATGTGATCGTGGCGTTTTCCACTCGCCCCGAGCAACGCGTCGGTGAGGACGCGTTATGGGACAAGGCGGAGCATGCGCTCAAACTGTCACTCGATAACAAAAAGCTCGACTGGATATTACAACCCGGTGATGGTGCATTTTATGGACCGAAAATAGACTTCTCGCTGAAAGATTGCCTCGGTCGAGTTTGGCAATGTGGCACCATGCAGGTCGATTTTTCAATGCCGGGTCGGCTTGGCGCACATTACATCGCCGAAGATGGCAGCAAGCAGGTTCCGGTCATGCTGCACCGGGCTATTCTTGGTTCGATTGAACGTTTCATAGGCATTTTGACCGAACAATACGAAGGCAAATTTCCTGTCTGGTTGGCGCCAGTTCAGGCGGTAATTTTAAATATTACAGACAAACAGGCCAGGTATGCCGAAAAAATAGAGAAAATGCTTAAAAATCAGCGAATCAGGGTGATTTCTGACTTGAGAAACGAAAAGATCGGCTTTAAAATTCGTGAGCACACATTAAAGCGTATTCCTTACCTGATTGTGGTCGGTGACCGCGAGGTGGAAGGAAATACAATTGCTGTGCGTGGCCTCGGGGGTGATGACCTGGGTGTCATGCAGATCGATGAATTTATCAATCTTGTCAATCAACAGTCCGGTTAGTAGGCCGGATTATTTTTTGTATTAGCAAATTTGGGAGACTATATAATCGCAGATAATAAACAGAACCGTCTAAATGATGATATAACAGCGCCGGAGGTCAGACTCATCGCTGAAGATGGTGAACAGAAAGGCATCTTGTCTTTGGAGGAAGCGAAAAGTTTCGCAGACGAAGCCAAATTAGATCTTGTTGAATTAGTCCCTGATGCAGAACCACCCGTATGTCGGTTAATGGATTACGGGAAATACAGGTTTCAGCAAAAGAAAAAATTACACGATCAGCGCAAGAAACAGCGCCAGGTCCATATCAAGGAAATCAAATTCAGGCCCGGGACCGAAGAAGGCGATTACCAGGTCAAGCTGAAGAAACTGATTCAGTTTATTGAAATCGGTGACCGCTGCAAGGTCACGGTACGTTTTAGAGGCCGGGAAATGGCGCATATGGAGCTGGGCACGATTCTGCTCAAACGCGTAGAAGAAGATATGCAGGAATATGCGAATGTGGATCAGTATCCACAGTCCGAGGGGCGACAGATGACCATGTTGCTGGTGCCCAAAAAACGTCAGACAAAGTAGTCGGTAATTAACAGCTTTAACCGCCATACAGGATGTATGGTCAAATTCATGGCACTGAGCTATGAGATTATCAAATAGCGGAGATGTTATTCCCGTTATTGATTCCCTGGGATTTCACTGATGAATGATCCAGAGATTAACTAGAGCGATCTAGATTCGAACCCTGAGGCGCGTCTCCGGCGTCCAGGGTCCTTAAATTAATTGAAAACTGGAGTTTAAAATGCCAAAAATGAAGTCTAACAGTGGCGCTGCGAAACGTTTCAAACGAAACGCGGCAGGTGGCTACAAACGTGCGCAATCACATTTGCGCCATATCCTTACCAAGAAAAGCAGCAAGCGCAAGCGTCATCTCGGTGAGATGCTTGAAATACATGAAAACGATGTACGTATGGTGCGTCGCATGTTGCCGTATTCGTAGGGAGTAGAGTCATGCCAAGAGTAAAAAGGGGCGTTGTCGCCCACGCACGCCATAAGAAAATTCTCGATAAAGCTAAAGGATATCGCGGTGCCCGTAGCAAGGTATTCCGTGTCGCCAAGCAGGCGGTTACCAAGGCCGGCCAATATGCCTATCGTGATCGCCGTCAACGCAAGCGTCAGTTTCGCGCCTTATGGATAGCGCGCATTAACGCAGGGGCCAGGGAAAATGGGATGTCCTACAGCGTATTTATGAATGGATTGAAGAAAGCCTCGATAGAAATCGACCGCAAGGTATTGTCCGATATTGCTATATTTGACAGACCCGCATTCACAGCGCTAGTCGAAAAGGCCAGAGCAGGGCTTGAAGTCAAAGCCTGACATTAATCGGGCAGGCCAACAGGTTGCTCAAATAATAGTCAGATTCGTTGCCCCGACAGGGACGCTGGTCGTCCCTGTCGATAATCTTAAGCAAAAAAGTGTCACAAGAACTAGATAATTTGCTCGACAACGCAATACAGGCGATCAGCCAGTCTCAGGACCTGGCTGCGCTCGATTCGGTTCGCGTGGCTTACCTGGGTAAAAAGGGCGAGATAACCTCCAAACTGAAAAGCCTCGGGCAGATCTCCCCGGATTTAAGACCGGCGGCGGGCCAGGCGATCAATCAAATCAAACTTCGCATACAGGCCCTGCTGGAAGAGCGTAAATCAGACATTAATATTCAACTCATTACGAATACGCTTTCCTCTGATACCGTCGACATTAGTTTACCGGGTCGAGCGGCAGAGACCGGGGGTCTTCATCCGGTAACCCTGACCATGAATCGAATTCAGAAAATGTTCGCCAAGCTCGGTTTTGATACAGCGGAAGGACCCGAAGTCGAGGATGAGTTTCATAATTTCGAAGCGCTGAATATTCCCGAGCATCATCCCGCGAGGGCTCTGCATGATACGTTCTACTTTGACGATGGCCGGTTGTTGAGAACCCACACCTCACCGGTTCAGATTCGCGTACTGGAGCAACAGGCGCCACCGGTGCGAGTTATCGCACCCGGTCGAGTCTATCGCTGTGATTCCGATATCACGCATACACCGATGTTTCACCAGGTCGAGGGATTATTGATCGATGAAAACGTTTCTTTTTCCGATTTAAAGGGTACCCTGGAAGAATTTCTGAAACTGTTCTTCGAGCAGGATGACCTGAAAACACGATTCAGGCCGTCTTATTTCCCTTTTACAGAACCTTCGATGGAAGCCGATATCAGTTGTGTGATGTGCGGTGGTGAGGGTTGTCGGGTATGCAGCCAAAGCGGCTGGCTTGAAGTACTGGGCTGCGGTATGGTGCACCCCGAAGTTTTCAGGCATACCGGCATCGATAACGATGTCTTTACCGGTTATGCCTTTGGCCTCGGCATAGAGAGGCTCGCCATGTTGCGCTACGGGGTCAACGACCTGCGCCTGTTTTTTGAAAATGACCTGCGATTTTTGCAACAGTTTTCCTAAGAAATCGATATGAAAATAAGTGAAAACTGGCTGCGTGAATGGATAAATCCGGCGATCGATTCCAGACTATTGATCGAGCAGCTAACCATGGCTGGTCTGGAAGTTAAGACGGTTGAACCCGCAAGCGCCAGACTCGAAAATGTAATCGTCGGTGAAGTTCTGGCGGTCGAGGCTCATCCCGACGCCGATAAACTAAGCCTGTGCCAGGTCAGCAATGGTGAAAATACGGTCCAGGTGATTTGTGGTGCCAGTAACGTCCGGCCGGAATTAAAAGTAGCGTTTGCACAGGTTGGCGCCGCGCTGCCTGGACTCAAGATTAAAAAGATTAATATTCGTGGCCTCGAATCAAATGGAATGCTGTGCTCCGCATCCGAGCTGGAGATTACGGAGATTTCTGATGGCATCATCGAGTTACCGGTGGATGCCCCTGTTGGTACCGGCATATACGAGTATCTGCAGTTGGATGACAATCTCATCGAAATTGAAATAACGCCCAATCGCGGTGACTGTCTTAGCCTGGCTGGAGTCGCGCGTGAGGTATCAGCAATCAATAGTGTGGCCTTAAAAGATACTTCTAGCAGGATTGTTAAAGCTGACATCAAGGATCAATTTGCGGTTGAATTGCTCGCACCGGAAGCCTGCCCGCACTATGTTGGTCGTATCATTAACAATATTGATGCGAGCGCCCAGACTCCTTTGTGGATGCAGGAAAAGTTACGTAGGAGCGGATTACGTCCGATCAGCCCGGTTGTTGACGTTACCAACTTTGTAATGATGGAATTAGGCCAGCCGATGCACGGATTCGACTTCGATAAGCTCGAAGGCGGTATTCGGGTGCGTTGGGCTACCAGGGGTGAAAAAATCAACCTGCTGGATCAGTCCGAGATTGAATGCGGCAGTGATTTACTGGTGATTGCCGATCATCAGAAAGCTGTTGCCGTGGCAGGAATTATGGGGGGACTCGATTCGTCGGTTCAAAACGATACCCGAAATGTTTTTCTGGAAGCCGCATTTTTTACCCCGCTCGGGATGGCGGGAAAAGCCAGAAGCTATGGAATGCATACCGACTCCTCACATCGATTTGAACGCGGTGTTGACCCCGGATTACAAATCAGGGCAATGCATCGAGCGACAGAGTTACTGCTTGATGTCGTTGGGGGTGAGGCCGGCCCCGTGATTGATGCAGAAATTTCCGAGTTTGTACCGGTCAGATCCCCGGTGAGATTACGTTATGCACGAGTGAAACGACTGCTGGGTATCGAGATTTCTGAAGACCGGGTGGTCAGATTACTCGAAAGTCTGAATATGCAAATAGAAAATCAGAAGCAAGGCTGGCTTATTGTGCCACCCAGTTATCGATTCGATATTAATATTGAAGCCGACCTGATCGAAGAAATTGGTCGACTGGTTGGCTATAACAATATTCCAGGCACTAAAGAAGCCGCGCATTCGAGCATGGAGAGTTTTTCAGAAACCGAACGCGGGATCAGTGAAATAAAAGATGTTCTGGTGACGCAGGGTTTTTACGAAGCAGTGACTTATTCTTTTGTTTCGCCTGAAATGCAGGCGATTCTGGATCCGCATCAAGAAACGTTAACATTATCGAATCCGATTTCCGCCGACATGTCAGTCATGCGCACCCGCCTACTACCAGGACTGATACAGGCTTTACAGCACAACATCAATCGGCAGCAGCAACGAATTCGGCTTTTTGAAACAGGTCTTTGTTTTATTCCAGAATCGGACGGACTGCAGCAAAGGTCGCATATAGCAGCAGTCATTACGGGTCGCAGGGATAACGAGGGATGGCTATCCAGGCCTGAGACGGTTGATTTTTACGATCTTAAAGGTAATCTGGAATCCATATTACGATTGTCGGATCGGTCAAACTTTGAATTTATCATAACCAGTAATCCAATATTGCACCCGGGGCAGGGCGCTGATGTTATCTACAAAAAACAAAAAATCGGTTTTATAGGTGCTTTGCATCCAGCGCTACTGTCGAAACTGGACCTGGATCAACCGGTTTTTTTGTTTGAAATAGAACTTGCGCCGATTTTGAAGGCAAAGTTACCAAATTTCGTCGAAATGTCTAAATTTCCATCTATAAGACGCGATATTGCATTAACAGTCGACAGTGATATTAGCGCTCAAAGTTTGATAGATTGCACATATTCGATAAAAAGTGAGATTTTACAGGAAGTATTTGTATTTGACGTCTATACTGGTAACGAGTTGAGAAATAATCGAAAAAGTGTCGCTTTGGGCTTGATTTTACAGGACTTTTCCCGCACTCTAGTTGATGGGGATGTTGACGAAATAGTAGTTAAAGTCCTCGATCAACTAAAAAAACAATATAACGCCATCTTGAGGGGGAACTAATGTCATTGACCAAGGCTGACATGGCCGAAATGTTATTTGACGAACTTGGTCTCAATAAAAGAGAAGCAAAGGAAATCGTTGAATTGTTTTTCGAAGAAGTAAAGGTTGCGCTAGAAACTGGCCATCAGGTAAAACTGTCAGGGTTTGGAAATTTTCTTACCCGATCAAAAGCTGAAAGACCGGGCCGTAACCCAAAAACCGGAGAGGAAATACCGATATCTGCGCGAAAAGTGGTGACTTTCCGCCCAGGTCAAAAATTGAAGATAAGAGTAGAGGCATATGCTGGAAGCGGGCAACAATAGCGAATTACCGGTAATACCAGGTAAACGTTACTTCACCATTGGTGAGGTTGCCGAGCTTTGTGAGGTCAAACCCCATGTCCTGCGGTATTGGGAGCAGGAATTTCCCCAGTTAAAACCCGTCAAACGACGTGGAAACAGACGTTACTATCAACGTCATGATGTTTTACTGATCCGTCAAATTCGAAGCCTGCTGTACGATGAAGGCTTTACCATCGGTGGTGCCCGCCAACAACTGGAAGGCGAAGGCGCCAAAGGTGACGCCATCCAGAGTCAGCAGATAATAAGACAAACGCTGCTGGAACTGGAAGATTTACTCAGCTTGCTCAAACGCTAGTATACTTTACTCGTCAGACTCAAAAACGGGGCGTAGCGCAGCCTGGTAGCGTACCTGCATGGGGTGCAGGTGGTCGGAGGTTCAAATCCTCTCGCCCCGACCAATTTATTAAAAACTCAATATATTCAGTTACTTAGTTCCTAATCGAGCTCTCCTGGGCGAGAGAATTTGAACCGATAAGAGGTTCACAAAATTGCCAGGAGCAATTTTGAACAGCCGCAGGCTGGCCCGAAGGGCGTGCAAGTATATGCTCCTGCAATACTTGCATACATCACGTCCCTGTGAATAAGGGCAGGGACAGCCCGGAGTAAATCCTCCTAAACGGTATAGAAATTATCTAGATTCCTGCTTACGCAGGAATGACGGAGTTGATTACGCATGGTGGCCTTAGAACATTTGAACGTCCGAAGGACGGCCCGAAGGGCGTGCAAGTTATTGCTCCTGCATAACTTGCATACATCACGTCCCTGTGAATAAGGGCAGGATGCCCGGAGTAAATCCTCGTAAAATCAAATCGGAAAATAATTCATTAGATTCCCGTTTTCACGGGAATGACGGCATTAATTAAGTGGGAATGTAGAATCTAATTCAGTGGGTTTGACTTAATACATGTGAACGTCCGAGCATGGCCCGAAGGGCGGGAAGGTATATGCCCCGCGGTCAAATTAAGAGAACAGTTTATTTAACTAGACTAACTATACAGCACAAATCCCAATACGATGGAAGCTGCAATTCCTAGTGCTATTATTACCCAGTCGGATGGGGTATAGGATTTTTTGGTTTTAGGTTTGTCTTCTTCCTTGGTAAGCCTGATGAAATTGTGTAAATCATCTTCTCCGATAATGCCTTTCGATTGTAGTTTTTTTAATAATTGCCCCCGTACTAATACGTAGTGCTCACGACTGATTAATTCACTGGCATAGGTTTTTGCCAGGTAACGAAACGGGGAGACCGGATTACTCATCAATTAACCGTCGTTGCATTGATTTGTTTGCTTAGGCCGAGCAACCGAGTGTCTTCCGGAAACAATTTTAATCCAGTAAGGATATAATTAGAAGCTGCCTTATAGTCGCGTTTCGAAACTAATTTTTCCGCTTCGGAGAGATACAAACTTGCGAGTTTTTTATCTGTTAACAGGTAATGTTCAGGATCGACGCGTCGAATTAACGGTAATACTGTAGTCAGATCCTCTCCGTTGGCGGTTTTTATCAGTTTCATATTATTATAGTAACGCTTGTATAACGAAATCAGGCTGCTCATCAATCGATCTTTTTGCTCATTGACCTGATCCCTGATGGTCGATAAAGCGACCGAATCCGGGTAGTGGTTCTCTGCTTGTGCCAACAAACTTATGGCTTGCGGATAATCATAAAGCCCTTCCTTGGGGCGAAATACTGCTCGAATTCTATCACGGTAAAATGTAATAATTTCGCGTCGCAGTCCGACTGATAATATTTTCTGATGCTCTGAATTCTGTTGATCCAATGTCCAGATAGTTTCAATCATCAACGCCTTATCACCCTGTTTAATGGATCGAATCTTGTCGTATAGCGCCTGTTCCGAACGAAAGTCCAGATACGGTTGGTACCCAAGCCCTGCTCCAATTATGGCTAGAAACAGGGTGATCAGAAGGATGTTTTTGGCATGGCTTTTTTGAGACCGCATGCCGTCGGCAAATTTTTCGACGGTCTCTATGCGGTCCTCACGCACAACCGAAAGTGCCTTCATCAGTGTTTTTTGCTGGCGTCGATTCAAGCCCTTGATAGATTTTGGCTTGATGCCCAGTTCTTTAATTTTGGGTGATGCAACCTTGTTATAAGGATGTTTCCCGCCTGCCAGCAATTGATATGAAACGCAAGCGAGACCGTAGATATCATCGCGCGGATCAGGATTCATTCCGGCGAACATTTCCGGAGTTGCGTAAGCTGGTGTGACGGCACTCAGCTTGGCCGGATCAAACATTGTATTTTCTCTTTCTTCATCAGTTTGCGTACTCGCGCGCGCAATTCCAAAATCGAGTAACTTGACGTGCCCATCATTTAATAAAAAGCAGTTGCCCGGTTTAAAATCCGAATGAATTAACAACTTTTCATGTGCGTAGGCAAGACCACTGCACAATTCATCTATGATATGTAACGCATGATCCTTTTTCAGCGGCTTCTTCAGAACTTCCTTTATTAACTGATTGAGTGGCTTGCCTTGCAAGTACTCCATGGTCATAAATACAGTGTCGGAGTCGCGATCAAAATCGTAGACCGTGGCAATATTAGGATGTGCGAGTCGTTGCGCTTTACTAGCCTCACGCTGGAGCGCAATGAATGAACCCGAGTATTTCTTGAAGGCATCGGTTAAAACCTTGATCGCGACATAAGGATTTTTGTCCTGCGCCTCTACCTTGAGTAGATCCTTGGCCTTAAAAACAATGCCCATACCGCCCTGGCCCAACTTTTCGAGTAGTACAAATCGTTCCTTTAAAGTTACACCGGGCCCCAGGCTATCGTACTTTTTGGTTTTGTGCGGTTTTTCGACCACCTTCGTTTTGAAAACTGAAGTGTCGTCTGCCCGTTGTTTTTGCGTTGAGGTATCTGTGTTTTGTTGTTGGGTGGCTTCGGCATGAACCAGTACGGTTTTATCGCTCGACCCATCCTCGGTCAAATCAGTTAAATCGGTAATATCGGTCAGATGAAGCGTTTGGTCTTCATCTAGATTGGCTTGATCGATATTTTTACCGACAGCGGCGTCAGGGTTGTTTTTGATGGTTGCTTCTATATTTACCTTTGAGATCAGGTGGGAAATTTCGCTGAACCCGTTCGAATCTATCCTGTCGCTTTCATAGAGTGTCTGTAGGTGGCTCTGGGCTTTGATATGGCTAGATGGAACGTCGCCGAATGTACTGGCAAGGGCTTCCTCGAAATCCGCGATCTCCAGGATACCGGTAATATAATCGTCTATCAGTGTTTTGCAGACTTCAGGCATTGCAATCCTTTATTGGCTCACTTTAATGGCAATAATCGAAGTGTTGTCCGTGCCACCCGCATTCAAGGATGCGGTCAATAAATTCTGGGTCAAAGAGTCTATGTTTTCAGAATTCGCCTGAATCACCGGTAACATTGCCCTTTCTGCCATATCTTTATACAGCCCATCCGAACAGAGGATATAAATGTCTTCATCAAGTAGTTCAAAGTAATCAAAATCCATGCGTAGCAGGTCATCAATACCGACTGCTTTCAACACAACATTGGCAGCAGGGTGGGATTCGGCATCCCTGGCGTCTATCTTGCCCATTCTCACCAGTTCCTCTACATAACTGTGATCTTCAGTAAGCCTTTCGAGTTTATTATGCCTATAACGATACAAGCGGCTGTCGCCGGCCCAGAAGGTAAAGGCGAAGTTTCCCCAGATATAAAGGCAAACAACTGTGCTTCCTATGGTCGTATTTTTACCCAGGCTTTCAGATTTTCTCCTGATAATGGTATTCGAATTGATTACATTTTCTTCCAGCAATAATATCGAATCATCGAGGTTTTGTTGCTGTTTAAACAAGCCCAGGTTTTGCGTAATAGTTTGGCTGGCAAAGTCACCGGCATGATGCCCGCCCATACCATCGGCGACGGTCCATAGATTCTCTTCCGGCAATAGCAGGATCGAGTCCTCATTTTTGGTTCGGACACGACCTACATGGGTAACGCCGTTACTCGATATTTGAAAGACTGTAGGTGGCTCTGTATTGGACAGATTGTTATGAAGCGGCAATTCGAAACCTATTAATTATCAGAAGTATTTTGGCACTAATGCCAATAATAGTAAAATTTTCACCGAATGTGGTAAAACCTCGTTTGAGTAGCTACGAACAGATCACACAATTCAAATTCAATGGTGATTTTTAGGGCTATATGCCCTAGGGAACCTCTGATTAATTATGTCATATCTCTGCGAGTCCTGAAGTGTGCAGCTACAAGACGCAATTCGCAGCAAATGGCCTAAGTCCTTAGATTAAATTATGCCTTCGGATCTGGCGATTATCTGATATTATTTCGCATGGCTGAAATCCAGCTGCTAGAATTTGGTATTTAAATGACTCGAATGGTAAATTGCGCGGTACTGGGTGCCGAATCTCCTGGCCTGAAGCGTGCGCCTTATCCGGGCGAGCTGGGTCAGCGAATTTTCGAAAATGTATCGGAGGAAGGCTGGAAGCAATGGATTGAACGTCAGACTATGATCATCAATGAAAATGGATTATCGACGGTCGATCCCGCCAGCCTTGCTCTGATTGAGCAACACATGCTCGGCTTTCTTTTTAAAGAAGGTGATCTCGGTCAGCAGCCCGCCGGATTCAGGGCGCCGGGAGCTAAAAAATAGACTATCCAGCTAGTTGATCCAGTGCCCAACTCGGCTGCGTGACAAAACGTAATTTTTCATAGGCTGTTTTCAATGCAGAGTAAGTCTCCTGATAGCTCGGTGCCTGCGCGAAAATAAATCCAAGATAACTAGAACCCTCGGGCAGCGGTACAAGCTCGTAGCCTTCCCGAATATGAATCTCGATGTCTTTTATATACTTTACCTGCATCGCATCGGTAAGGCCTTCTACTCGCTTTAACAGGCCCGAGTTGGTAATCGGAATCATCAACACGCCCGCGGAGCCGAGCTCTGTAGATAATTCCGGCAGGTTTCCGCACAGCCCCTGAATTATCAGCTCTTCGAGTTTTTGTTGTAGAGAGAACTCAATTAACTGACCACACTGACCGCCAATTGTCCTCGCCGCCAGTTCCAACAGGACGGTGCCGGAGCTGGTTATTCGGGCCTCGGCGTGTACCGGCCCGTGTTCTAATCCGTAGGCCCTGCAGCAGTTCGCAACCTCATCCACCAGGGCCTGTTTGCGCTTATTATCCAATAGAGTCGGGGTCAGATAATAGGTTTCTTCAAAATAGGGTCCCAGCATTGGTTCGGGTTTGTCAAAAATGGTGAGCAAATGGAATGTGCCATCGACTAAAAAACCCTCGACAGCAAATTCCGGACCGTCGAGATAGGCTTCTACTAGAAGATGTTGGCGTGTAAAACCTGTTTGTTCGGTACGGCCGAGAATCGAATCAATTCTGTCAACTGCCTGTAACAGCTCAGCCTGATTGTCGGCTCGAATAACGCCTCTACTACCCGATAGACTCAGGGGTTTAAGAACCACCGGGTAGTCAAACTCTAATTCAATTTTGGTCGGGTCGTTTATTGCGACGATTTGAAATGCCGGGGTATTACACCCGCCTTCTTTTAAAGCTTGCCGCGCCAGGTCTTTTCGGTGGGTTAACCGGGTCGCTGTTATCGAGTTGTGGGGTAATTCCAGGTATTCGGCAATTTGACTGCCAAGATCGACGCAGGAATCGTCGGTGGCAAGAACGCAAACAATATTTAGTAGCTTGATTGCATCCAAAACGGATGAGCGTGCCTGCGATAAATTTGAAAAATCAACAGTGATACCTTTAGCGACTGCCGGTATCAGCGAATGCTCGCTGTTCGAGGCGATTATTAAGTCAAAACCGAGGGTCCGCACGGCGTCTAGATAAGGCGCAATACGATAGCTACCTGAGGGCGCGATTAAAAGAACAAAACCCGGCAGATTGCTTGCACCGGAACTTGTCGATAATCGTTCTTGCGTTGTTGTGCTGATGTCCTGGCTGTACCAGTCTAGCCGCAACCGCCGCCACCGCCGTCATCGCTATTACCACCACCAGCCGCGCCACATCCACCACAGGCTCCGGTACCGCCTGTTTCGGCAAAAACATTATTAAACACGAATCTTTCGCGGCCGACTTCCTGAATATAATCGATTTGCGCGCCACGCAAATAGTTGAGCGCCACAACATCGACGTAAAGTTTGAAGCCATCAAAGAGCTGAATCGTATCAAAATCGGTTTGTTGATCGGTGAACGTCATGCCATAAGACATACCGCCGCAACCACCACCCCCGACATAAATGCGGATCGCTGAAACGTCCTCATCACTTTGCTCAATAATTTCGCGCAACTTATCCTGGGCGGGCTGGGTGACTTCCAGATCACCAGTCGACAAATCAACCTGAAAAGAATCCGATACATCACCGATCACATCGGTGTTCTTCTGGGGCGGCTTATAAATACCTACATTTTCCATAATAATTTCCTGATTGGAGCGTTAGCTCTATTATACACCCGAATTATCAATTCGAGCACTGAAATAAAATGATCGGAACTGGTAAAACCTACGCCTGATGCCGAATCATTCGTTATTATATTAATATGGGCGAGGGAAATACAAAATCAATCGCTTAAGCCGTTAATATCAGCCCTGGTAACGTGTTT
>PVMK01154885.1_pt1 | contig 27306 bp, 30 predicted proteins | sample 1853481 | NCBI WGS metagenome assembly PVMK01 (sample SAMN08533507, study PRJNA380276) | Marine sediment metagenome, whole genome shotgun sequencing project. | reverse complement strand
ATCCGGCTCTCGATACGAGGGATTGCGGAAAAACGCGTGAAAACAACCGGCCACGCGGCCTCATCAACTTTGCTACCCGCGCCCATCCCGTCCCTCACCTCTGGCGCAACGTCATGCCGGTTGCGAGTTCAACGTGGGAAGGCTTGCTGCACAGGCGCATCAGGTGTGCCTCGACCGAGCGGTGTTCCAGCGATAGATTCCGGCCTCCGTATCTGGGTTTGAGAAGGAGCGGCGATGAGCAGTGACATTCCGAACAACGAACAGATTGCCGCTCACTACTCGGGAAGCGGATTGCTCTCCTCAATCGAAGCAGGACTCACTGCGATGGGCAAGACCGCATCAACAGCCACAATGGAAGACCTGGCTCCCGTCGACGAGTTCCACATTGGCGGCCGTGCAGCCACCACGGAGCTTTGCGAGCAGCTCGGCGTTCTGGCGGAGTCCAAGGTGGTAGACATCGGATGCGGAATCGGAGGAACGGCCCGGTTCATCTCTTCGACGTTCGGCTGTCGGGTCGCCGGTATTGACCTGACCCCGGAGTACGTCGATGTGGCTCGGACACTGAGCGAGTGGACTGGACTTGGTGAGCGGCTCCGATTTGAGGCCGGAAGTGCGCTGGACATGCCGTTTGAGGACGGCAGCTTCGATGTGGCCACACAGCTACATGTCGGCATGAACATCCAGGACAAGGGAGCGCTCTTCGAAGAAGTGTTCCGAGTACTGCAGCCGGGCGGTCGGTTCGGCGTCTACGACGTCATGAGTGAATCCGAGGCTGAGCATGCTTACCCGGTTCCGTGGGCAAGCAACTCGTCCATGAGCTTCGTCGACAGTCCGTCTAACTACCGGCAAGCTCTCGAGTCGGCAGGTTTCGTCATCAGGACGGAAACCAATCGCCGGGACTTCGCGGTCGATTTCTTCATCGCCCTAAAGCAGCGGACGGCCGAGCTCGATGGGCCGCCCCCTCTCGGTTTGCACGTCATCATGGGAAGTGACGCACCTACAAAGATCGCCAACATGATCGAGGCGATCGCTGCTAGCGCACTCGCGCCGGTCGAGCTCGTGTGCGAAAAACCCTTGGACTAGGCTTCCCCACGGCGCCATGAAGCCAAGCGAAAAAACTCTACGACTCATAGATGAGCGGTGTGCCATTGTGAAGCTTGCTCGAAAAGAGGTGTGGATCATCGGGCTTCTCCAGGGACGATTTCGGGAAACCTTCATGAATATGGATGAGATGATCGGTTCCAAGTACGAAGAGGGACTCGCTGATCTCAAAGCCATCGTCGAAGCGGAAGCCAAGAAGAAGGCCATGCCTCCCTCGGAAGACCTCCCGACTGCGCTTGCCTGGTGATGAACGCTTGGTAGCTTCCGCTCCATGATCGACTTCGTCAGGACGCCCGATGACCGTTTCGAGAACCTCCCAGACTACCCCTTTGCGGCGAACTACTTCGAGGTCGATGGGCTTCGAATGCACTACGTGGACGAAGGGCCGCGCGGTGCGAGTCCCGTGCTTCTGCTTCATGGCGAGCCAAGCTGGTCGTTTCTCTATCGACACATGATTCCATACCTGCTCGAGGCCGGGCATCGGGCAATCGCGCCCGATCTGATCGGCTTCGGAAAGTCGGACAAGCCCACGCGGCAAACCGACTACAGCGTGGCGCGGCATGTTGGCTGGCTGCAGTCGCTGATCGACCATCTCGCGCTCGAGGACATCACACTATTCGGCCAGGACTGGGGCTCCACACTAGGGCTACTGCTTGCTACGACCAACGAAGAGCGCTTCAGCCGAATCGTGATCGGCAACGGCCTGCTGCACGGGAAGAACGGGCTCGAAACGAAACGCGGTTTGGTGCATGTGTGGCGAGCGTTCATTCGCTGGAGCCCGTGGATCCCGGTTGGGCAGATTGTGAGCCGGGCGTCAGGTCGCGATCTCACCGAAGCCGAACGCCGGGCCTATGACGCACCCTTCCCGTCGCGGAAGTTCCTGGCCGGCGTCCGGGCGTTCCCCCAACTGATTCCGATGTCGAGCAAAGACCCTGCGACTCCCGGCAACGTCGCCGCATGGCAAGCCCTCGGACGCTGGAACAAGCCGTTTCTCACCGTGTACAGCGATGGGGACCCCGTCTTAGGCGACCTCGACGCGCTCTTTCAGCAGCGAGTGCCGGGGGCCCAGGGCCAACCCCACGCGCGCGTCGAAGGGGGACATTTTCTTCAAGAAGCCTGCGGGCCGGAGCTCGCGCGTCGCGTCCACGAGCTCATCGCGTCTACGTGAAGCGTCCGTTTTCCTACTTGGCGTCGGTACTTTGCCGGCTGCGAGTTCAACCTGCGAAAGCCTGCGGCTGGTGACCCACGACACGAATGTCCGGAAGTGCTCGCCCGCCGGCACACCCTGGCGCAGCGGTCCTACGTGACCATGTGAGGTTTCGGCGGCACGCATATTGCGTTCTCGATCGGGCATGCGTACTCCTCGCTTCCTCACCCTCACGTTTTCCTCGCCGTTGCTCGCTCTCGCGATCGCCGGCTGCATGTCCTCTGACTCTGGCGCCAGCGGATTGGGGACCGGCCCCTCCGGCGCCGGCGACTTCGGGGCCACGCAAGGTGGCATTCAGGACATGACCTTTGCGCGCGACACGGTGGATGCCGGTCGAGTGCCCCCCGCGGAAGCCTTCGTGGTCGAGGCGATGTTCTCGGAGCACGACTTACCCTTGGACGGCGAGACCTGTACGAGCTTGCTGTGTCTGCGTGCGGCGACCGGCGTCGCGCCCAACGAGGCCAACGAGCCATCGGCCTGGCTTCAGGTGGGTATGTCGTCGACCGTCGATCCCGACACGTTCGAACGACCTACGCTATCGGTCGTGGCCGTGGTCGATGTCTCCGGTTCGATGGGTTGGGGCTACGGCGAAAATGGTACGCCCGCAGGGCTTTCCAAGGCGTTGCTGACCCAGGTGTCTGAGCGCCTTGGCGAGGGGGACCGTTTCTCGATCGTCACGTATGGCTCTTCGTCCCGCGTTCACCTCTCCCCCGTTTCGGCGTCGGACCACGAACGTATTGCCGGCGCGATCGAGTCGCTGAGCGAGAACGGCTCCACGAACATGGAGGCTGGATTGAAGCGCGGATACGAGGTCGCCGCGGACGAGATCGGCCGTGCGGAGCGAGTGCGGCTGATGCTGTTTACCGACGTGCAACCCAACGTGGGTTCGACCACGGCAAGCGAGTTCGAACGACTGGTTCATGAGGGCGCCGAAGGCGGGGCCGGGTTGACGGTGTTTGCCGTGGGTCTCGGGCTCAATCCCGATGTGCTTCGAGGCATGAGCCAGATTCGCAATGCCAACGCGTTCAGCCTCACCGACCCGGACCACGTTTCCGCGCTCATGGAGGACAGCTGGCCGTGGATGGTCAGCCCCATCGCGCACGACCTCGTTCTTCAAGTCACGGCCTCTGACGGGTTCGTGGTGGCCGAGGGCTTCGGCTTTCCCGAATCCACGTTGGAAGAAGCTAGCCTCTCGGTGAGCACGGTCTTCTTGAGTCGCCGACGTGGTGCCTTGTTGCTCCGGATCGGCCCCGAGAACGCGGCTGCGTTCGACGCCCTGTCGGTGCAGGTATCGTTGGAGTATCAGACGATCGACGGCGAGCCGCGCGAGGAAGCCTTCACGAAGGACTTCTCGACCTTCACGGGGGCCGTGAGCTTCGAGCAAGCGGGTGTTCACAAGACGGTAGCCTTGGCACGCCTGGTCTCTGCGATGAAGAAGGCCGCAGAGACCTACGGAAGCGATCGGGATACCGCGGTGTCGGTCCTGCAGGAAGCGCACCTGCAGTTCGAAGAAACGCTAGACACCTTGGACGACCCTGCCCTCGAACGAGAGCGTGCGTTCTCGGCCGACCTGTTGCAGCTGATGCGGGAGGGCGCCTCGCAGGAATCGTTCTACGGCGGCTTCTGAGAAAGCCTCGCGGGAACCGAGAGGTTCAACCGGACCCGCTCGAACGGTTACTACGGGCGCATCCCAAAGGCGGTCCAACGAAACCTTCCCAGGGACGGGCTCCTCGCCGCCGAGACCACCTCGCGCGACGGCTCGGAACCGATCTGCTATTTTTGTTCTTGGCTTGAACGTGGAGCAAATCATGAAACGTAATTGCCGTGGCCTTGGTGCAAACCGGGACGCCACGTACATCAGACTGTCAAGACTCGCACTTCCAATCTCGCTGGTCGGGTTGCTCGCATTCGGGTGCGGGGACTCCGCGACCGATTCACGCCCAGATGCTGGCCTGGACTCAGGCATAGATTCGGGCACGGACTCAGGCACAGACTCGGGTATGTCCCAGTTGCGCATATTCGTCACTCACACGATTCAAGACGCCAACTTTGGCGGCATTGCCGGAGCGGACGAGCTGTGCGCGGGTCAAGCAGCCGATGCCAATCTCGAGGGCGAGTTCATGGCCTGGCTCTCGACACGTTCGTCGCCAGTATCCGAGCGTCTCACGCGTGCCAGTGACCCCTATGTCCTGGTTGACGGAACCATGGTCGCCAACGATTGGGACGATCTGGTCGATGGTTCCATTCTCGCGCCAATCAACTTGGATGCGAACGGAGAGCTCCGCACCGGCGACGTCTGGACTGGAACTCTGGCCACGGGAGCCTCCTATCCCGACGACGATTGCGCGGCCTTCACGAGCGCCTCCAACGGCATCGCGTTGTGCGGAGCTAGCGCGTCGACGACCGCGACCTGGACCGAGAACATCACCCCGTCCTGCTCCGTCCAGCTGCGCCTGTACTGCATCGAGCAATAGTCGCTTGCGCACGGTCGGATCTGCGAACGAAGGCGACGCGAGCAGCAAACACGCACGCGATGCGTCGCCCTCACCGAGATGCAGAACCTGCGCGGCACGGCTTGGGATAACCGAGTGACCTTCAGCACTTCGGGTTGGCATCCTCCTTGCGATCAAACGCCCCTGTGGACCAGAAGGAGAGGAGGAGAGTGATGGACTTCAAGAAGTGGAAACTGACCAGACGCCAAGTACTGGAGGCCGGGCTCATTACCAGTGCGAGTGCGATGCTTCCCCGCGGACTCAAGGTACGAAAGGCTTTCGCACAGATCGGTGGCGGCACGCTGGATCCTGGTGACGTCGCGAAGTACCAGCTGCCGCTGATCAAGCCGCCAGCCATGCCGGGCAAGTTCGGCAAGAACAAGGACAAGTACAAGATCGGCGTGCGACAGTTTTCGCAGCGGATCCTGTCCGCGCCGCATCCCGTGACCACGGTATGGAGCTATGGCTCCATCGACCATCCGGGCACGGTGGCAGACGGCGGAACCTTCAACTATCCGGCCTTCACCATCGAGGCCAGTTCGAACAAGACGACGCAGGTCCTTTGGAGAAACGAGCTGAGGGACGACCGGGGCAACTTCCTCCCCCACATCTTGTCCGTGGATCAAACCTTGCACTGGGCCAATCCGCCAGGTGGACTCGACGGGAGGGACAAGAGAAGTCTCGACCCAGATCCCTACATGGGCCCTGTCCCGCTCGTGACGCATGTCCACGGCGCACACACGGCGGAAGACAGCGACGGGTACGCCGAGGCCTGGTATTTGCCGGATGCCAAAGACACTCCGGCCCGCTACGCGACGACTGGGACCTTCTACGATTACTTCAACGCCAAGTATGGCCACGACTGGGGACCTGGGACCGCCGCCTTCAAGTATCCGAATGACCAGCCCGCAACAACGCTCTGGTACCACGACCACACCCTCGGCATGACCCGGCTCAACGTCTACGCGGGGCCGGCAGGGTTCTGGTTGGTCCGCGGGGGCCCGTACGACCAAGAACTTGGCTACGTTGCCCCGGGTGTTGGTGATGATCCGCTCGGCGAATACACCGAAATCCCCATCGTCGTTCAGGACCGCTCCTTCAACGCCGACGGGTCATTGTTCTATCCGGACAACCGGGCGTTCTTCGAGGGATTGGATCCAAGTCAACTGCAGATTCCCTTCATTCCCGACGAGGCGTGCGACGGTCTGACCAGCGACGGTCTGACCAGCGACGTATCCCCGATCTGGAACCCCGAGTTCTTCGGCAACATGATGGTGGTCAACGGCTTCACCTGGCCGGAGCTCGAAGTTGAGCAGCGTCGCTATCGCTTCCGTTTCCTGAACGGCTGCAATTCGCGCTTCCTCGTTTTGAAGATGACCAGCAACCCGAGGATGAGTAACGACAGCTTCAATGTATCGCAATACAGTTTCTGGCAGATCGGCGCCGACCAAGGGTTCCTGCCTGCTCCTGTCAAGCTCGACTATCTACTCATGGCTCCGGCGGAGCGCGCGGATGTCATCGTCGACTTCACGGACGTCCCGCCGGGGACGGACGTCGTCTATCTCGTCAACGACGGCCCCGACGCGCCCTTTGGCGGCATCACGTTGGAGGACTTGTCCGATTGGTCATCCACCGGCCAGGTCATGAGGTTCGTCGTGAAGGCTGCGACCAGCTTCGACACCACCACTCCGCCCAACGCATTGGCTCTCCCACCGTTGCCGGTTCTTCCCGCGACCGACGTGACGCGGCAGGTGTCGCTCAACGAAGAGGAATCGCACAGCGTCAGGGTGTCGGAAGACGACGCTGGGAACATCGTGCTGGATTGCGCCACTGGCGAGGTCTTCGGTCCCACCGAAGCCTTGTTGGGCACACTCAACCCGGATGACACTGGCAATCCGCTGGCCTGGAGCGAATTGATCACCGAGAACCCGGCCCTGGGCGGCACCGAAGAATGGGAGATGCACAACTTCACCGAGGATGCCCATCCCATCCATGTCCACCTCGTGAAGTTCAAGGTCCTAGGCAGGGGCGCTGATGGGAATCAGCCCCCCGAAGATTGGGAAACGGGCTTCAAAGACACGGTCATCGCCTACCCGGGCGAGATCACCCGCATCAAGGCCAACTACGACCTGGCAGGCTTTTACGTTTGGCACTGCCACATCGTTGAGCACGAGGACAACGAGATGATGCGGCCGTACCACATCGGTCCGATCCCCCCTGACGCCCCACTGTGAAATTACAGATCCGCCGAGACGCTTTCTTCACCGGCGACGAGGGAGATGAGTTTTGGCGAGCGGAATGGCTCAACAACATGCGTCAATCATACTGTAACACCAAGGACTTGAACGGGATCAACTACTACTACACCAGCGTTACCGACGAGAGCACACACGTTGTCACTCTCCGTCCCGAGCTATGGGCGGGCAGTGTCGAGGGCGAGGTGATGCGTGACTGGTTTTGGCGCGCGGTCACCGAGCCCGACACCATCCAGAGCCGCGTCGAAGAGGGTGACTTCGTCGACCTCTTTCCAGGCACCGAGCCATACCCCTGCACCGTCGCGCCCTAACGCGGCAGTGGGGGCGGTGCTGCGTCCCTGATCAGCCTGCGATCTTGAAATCTTCCTGTTCGGTCTTGAGGACGATCCAGGTGGCGCTGCCCATCGCACACGGGTTCCCATCTTCGTCGAAGACGGCGCTTCCGGACCAGAGCTTTCGCCCTTCGCCGCCGATCTTCCAACCGATGACGACGTACTGCTCCCCGATCCCGGGTCTCGCGAAGGAGCTTGGTGTGGAGGCGCCCGAGGACGGCGGACCGCCCATAGTAAGGAAAGTAGCTCGTGCAGTCGAGGGCAGCCCAGACGATCTCATCATGGATGCGCTTGTTGTCATTGGGCATGGAGGGATCGGGTGTCCACGGCGAGGCGACGAGATCGCGTTCAGCGATCCGCCCAGGAAAGATGTTCATGCCATCGTCGTTGGGTCGGCCTGGCCCGCAGACGAAACACGTTGGGAAGACATGGGCTTCGTACCCCGGGAACCTTTTCGATGCTTCAACCGCCTCGTCGAAGGGACGGCGGCTCGAGAAGATCGAGGTCGAGGTTCTGGGCGATCGTTTCGCCAATCACGGTTTCGCCGTCGCGCAACACGGCGTGGTGTTCGTCTAGCGTTTCCAAGACGAGCTCACGCTCGAGTGGTGGTGGCTTTCTCAAGGTGACGATCGACGGGCCTTCGATGGCACCACCGACGATCCCACAGACGTAGCCACCGTTTCCGGAATCGGGGGGACCATTGAACCGGCTCTTGATGATGATTCGGGTCATGAGTTCTCAGGCGTCACTGCCGCCAATGACCAGCGTCGTGTTGTCCATCTGAGAACTGTGCGCTCAGCGAACGGTTTTGTGAAGACGTTGCGGTCGTCGTTTAGCCTACGTCGTCCCGGTCTCAGTTTCGTTGACACCTATCGTGAGGACGAAGAGACTTTCGATTCAAAGCGGTGGCCTAGAGCCACAGTATCAAGGCAAGGGGTCTGGAATGCTTCGATATCATTTGTACGGCCTGGTAATGGTCGGTGTATTGCTCCTGACGCCCGTCCCCCGAGCGTTCGCGACCGACGGCCACTTCCTGCACGGCATAGGGGCCGTCAACTCCGCGATGGGTGGAGCCGGCATCGCCGCACCCGAGAGCCTCTTGGGCACTTTCAACCTCAACCCGGCGGCTCGCTCAGAGTATGTCGTCTTGGTCGCAGGGACCGTTGCAGAGGTTTTCCACGACGCCGGTCTCGTAGAAGGTGGGAAGGCCCTCTTCGACGAGTACCGTGAGCTCGGTGGCACGACCATGGGGGTCGTCCATGGTGTCCGCCCATTGCGGGGTGTTGGTGAGGGGGGCTTCTGGGTTGCCGAAGTCGACCTCGATCATCCCCGATCCGGTGTGCGGACCGGAGACGACTTCGAGGCCCCACACGTCTCGGATCGTGGGCGCGAGGTTGACGACCCCGCCGATGGTGCGCGCCATGATGTGCGCGCCGACGTTGGTGACTTGATGATCGCCCTTCGACACCTGGATCATCACCTCGTGCGGGGGGGGTGTTCGGGAGCAGATTGGTGCGGATGTACTTCGAATAGCCGGTCGGGCTCGGCCCGGTCCCACAAGCCCTGTATCAGCGCCAGATTCATTTGGGCGTCGAGGGCATTCCAGCCGTACGGTGGGTAGAAGAGTGGGACGAACGCGTCGAAGTTCACGCTCCGGTTGAGTAACAGGTTGTACGATTGGCCCGGAACCGCGAGCAAACCGCGCTCGATGTCGGTGGTGAGCGCCATGATGCTCGCGCCGAGGATTCCACCCTGGCTGCCGCCGAAATAGTAGCGCTTCGTGCCGTCGATTACGGCGCCACCGCATTCGCTTGCAAGGGTCTGGTTGAGCAAAGTCGTTGGGCCGCCCTCGGCTTCTCGCGAAAGAGTGCGCATCGCCATCAGGAAATTGAGGAAGCCTTGGTGCATCCGTTCGGGGATTGCGCGCCACGCCGACAGGTCACCCCCGAGCAATACCGCGAAGATCGTGTCCACATCGTCGAAAGCGAAACCCTTGAAGTCGAGCGCGAAGGTGGCGAAGTTCTTCTTTGCGGCGATCTCCTGAAACCCGAACACCTGCTCTTTGTCCCCGAGTTGGCCGTGACCAAACTCCACGAGTGGCGCCGGCGTCGCTTCATTCTGCGCACTCTCCGGCACGATCATTGCCGCGCGGTATTGGAAGATGCCGTTTTGGGTGGGCATACCATCACTGCCGAAGTTGAGGAGACCGCCCGCCTCTCCCTTGTTCATGTAGAGCGGCATATCGAACGTGATCTCGAGCAGGCACGCGATGCCTTCTGCGGGGTCCTCCTCATCGATATCGATGGTGCGAATCGAATAGGTCACACCATCCGGAGAATTCGCGAGCGCGTCGTCGCGCATGTGCACCATCCAGGCGGTATTGCTTTCGCGGCTAGCCGTCGTGAAATCCCACGCGACCTGTAGATCACCGCGGTTCACGCCGGCGTTCTCGAGTGTTGAAAAGATATCCTCGAAGTGCGCGCGGCGTGATTCGATCACCGCATCGTCAGACGGAGTGTCGTCCCTCAGAGCCGCGAATCCTGCGGATGGGGCAATGGGTGCACCGTTCTCGTCGACCACATTGCGGATCGCCACGATGTAGCGGGTGGCGTCTTCAGGACGGATCGCGGGGCGCAGCATGAGCGCCTGCTCTTGTCGCAGCTCGTCGAGGCTTCGATCGATGTCGAAGTCCGGCGGGGCCTCCCCGGCGTCGACCCGCAGTTTCGCCTGGACGACGTATTCGTCGAGGTCGACCCAATGCGCCAATCGCTCGCCGGTCTCTGTGTTGATGATCACCGTCGGCGAATCCGCGGCCAGCGAGCTTTCGATCGTTTTCGGGGTCGCAAGCCCCGTCGTGGTCGCGCCCGGCATGTGGGTCATAGCGGCGATGCCAGCCGAGAACCCATCGGCTTCGTTGAAGGCGGCCGGGTCGGACGTGCGGCCGGCGGTGTTCACCGTCATGATCTCTTGGGGCAACGCGAGGCGCAGACCGGTCACGGTGGAGGAGTCTTCGACGGTGTAGTAGTCGTTCGGGTAGGGGAAGCCGCAATAGCTCGGCGCGATCGGATCGCAGCCGAGTGGAGGTGCCGGGGTTGCGCCTCCGCCTCCGCTGCCGTCGCTGCCGCAACTGACGGCGATCGCCAAGGCACACAGTCCAATCAAAGCCAAAAAGCGTCTCATCTCGGTCCTCTTCGAACTAGCGTGCCCGCTTGGGGAGTAACACGCGCAAGGTGTCGCGCAACTAGTGACGGACGCCGCCAACCTCGGTCGGATCTTTCCCGTTAGTCTCTGAGCAAGCCGCCGCCGCTCGCCGCCATGCAGACGGCCAAATCACTCAGTGGATCGAGTCTCGCGCCTCAGTGCCAGAGGCACTGCCGGGCCCACAACCGAGCAGTCGCATGACGCCCAGCCCTAGACCTCCGCCGGCGAGGGCGGCGACGCTAAGTGCCACGAAAGACATGATGACGACGAGAAGTGCGGTATCCATGGGAAACCCTTTCGGTTTGGCGGGCGACTTGCTGGGGCTCGCCACCCGCGTTTCTTGGATAGGAACCTGGCGACGACGACGCACCGCGTCAAGGGTTAATACTGCAAATTTCCAATGGCAGCGTCATCGTCTGAACCTAGGCGCTACCGTCGTTTCGCCGCCTGCTGCTCGCACCACTCACGTAGCGTGGTGGTCGCCGGTCCGAGGATCTGGTTCGATTCGTTCGAGTCACCAAAGTCGTCGCCAATGGTGTCGTAGAACGCCATTCGGCTCACGTCTCCTTGGAGCTGCGCGTCGAACGAGAGAGCGGCGATAGCCTTCATCAGCCACACTGGCATGAAGCGGAGTTTGAGATCGGGTCGGACGATCTCGATGTATACGCGCATCGCGTCCGCCTTGCTCAAGCCCTCCGGGCCGACGACAAAGAACGTCTTGTTCGCCGCTTCCGGAAGCTGGTAGGCGCGAGCAACCAGCTTTGCGTAGTCGTCGGCGGCGACCCAACGAACCGGGTGCGCTTGAGTGCCGATGATGATCGCGTTCTTTCCCCGCACGAACAATTCGAGCGACTCCATCAACCAAGTGACGCGGAAGATCGTGTATGACACACCGCTTTGCTGGATCGCCTGCTCAGCCAGCGACTTCGCCTTGGTCCCGGGGTCTTCCCAGTGCTTCCCAGCGACGGGTGCACCCGAAAGATAGGTGAGTCGCTCGATGTTCGCTTGAGCCGCGAGATCAGCGATCCTCTTGGTTCCCAGGTGCTCCACCCGATCGAAGTCCGCCGCTCGCGGGCCGCCCATCAGATTCACGTGCACGCCCGAGCACCCGTCGAGCGCACGGCGAAGGGAGTCCGCGTCTTCGACGTCGCCCTTTACATACTCGAACTGTTCGCCCAGCTTGGCCCGCGTTCGATCGGGATTGCGCGAAAGGATGCGAACACGGTGCCCCTCGGCCGCGAGCCGCCGGGCGACCGGCTCGCCCAGCATTCCACTGCCGCCAATGACCAGTGTCGTGTTGCCCATCTGGCAACTCTGCGCTCAACGGGTGGTTTTGTGAAGCAGATCCAGCGGCGTGACCCTGCCGGGCCAGGTCGTCCTCGCGAGTCTGGTCGGCTGAGCCGTGCGCGTTTTGCAGCGCGTTGCTAGCCTGAGGCCATGAAGAGGGGAACGGCGATGGCCGCGGCCATTGCGATGCTCGCAAGTTTAGGCGCATCGCTTCCAAGGGATTCGTACGCGTTCGTTCCTGATGTCGAGCTGAAGTCGGGTAAGACCTGCGATAAAGGCCCGCTCCGCAACCCGCGCCCAAGCTGTGCCCCCGCGTCTCTTCCGAGCACCGGTGACCGCTACGCAGACTGCGTCGCGCGAATCAACCAGCTACGTTGGGAGTGCCAATGCCTACCACCGCTTGGGCGTTGGAAAGGCGGCGAGAAGTGCGCCAACAAGCACGCGAAGTACGACAGCAAGCACGGCATCCACGCCGGCTTCAACGACAGAGTCTGCAAACCCGTAGGTTCGGCGCAAAATGAATGCCCGGGGTGGCCGTCGACCGCTGGTGTGATCGATGGCTGCCTTCAGGCCATGTGGGACGAAGGGCCGGGCAAACGGTTTTCGAAACACGGCCACTACATCAACATGAGCAACCCGAGCTACGAACGAGTTGCATGCGGCTTTGCCAAGGCCTCAGACGGTGCGGTCTGGAGCGTGCAGAATTTTCGGTAGTTGCCTCTGTCGGCGGAGGCGGGAGCGAGCCACACAGCGCCATGACTTTCGAGGTCAACAACAGGGCGTCCCGATGCAGTTGCCCGAGCAAAACGCTCCGCCGCAACAAACGCTACCCTCACGGCACCCAGGTGTGCAGAGGTCGTTGACGCGAGGACGGGTCGCAAATCGTGCCCTGAGTCATGCACACGATGCGTGCGACGCATAAGATGCGCGTCGGGTGGGGGGCACAGAACCAGGCCGGGTAGAAGGGGAGTTGACCACGCCGTTGATGACCGCCGATTCGGCTAGGTACTTTCGGTTCGTCACACGATTGGTACGTGCGTTGCTTGCCTACCCTGTCGTGAAAGCGAAAGGAGACAGCCATGAACGTACACGGTTGTAGCAAGATTGTGGGGTTCCTAGTCGTTGCGTCGTTTGCCTTGCCCGTCTCGGCTCAAGTCGAGGAGCTCGCGAGCCCGCACCTGACGTGGAAGCCGCTGTAGAAGCTGAGATGGCCGCAGAAGCCGAAGTGGCCGCAGACGCCGAGGTGGTGGCGGAAGCCGAGGCGGTAGCGGAAACGGAGACTTGGGCCACCCCGAAGAAGAACCAGGTGTTCTTCCGAGGCGCGTACTCGCGGCTGAGCAAGAACCGCGGCGTTGAAGTGTTCACCGATACCAACGCAGCGTTGGGAGATGGGCCCCGCCAACGATGACCAGGGTGGATTCTCGATCGCGGGCAGGCCTCAATCTGGCGCTCACCGATCCCGCGGACATGCGTGGCTTGGTTTTGCTCGGAGAGATCTTCGTCGAGTACTCGCGCTTCTCCAAGAAGGTGGTGCTTCAAACGACTAGCGCGCTCCTTGGAGCTCACCCGCACACGAGTGATGTCCACGTCACCGAGCTCAACGTAACCATTGCACCCATGTTTCGATATGACGGGTGGAAAGTGGTTCGCCCGTTCTTCATCCCGGTGGGCGTAGCGTTTCTCGTGAACTCGCCGCCGTCGAACGACACGACCTATTTGGACATCGGCCTTCATTTCGCTGGCGGATTTGACTTCGTGTTGATGGACGAAATCAGCTGTGGGCGTCGATTTTCGCTACACCTATGCGTTCGACCAGTCCAACACAAACAACGGCTACCTGTCGACCGGAGTCTACGCAGGCGTCAACTTCTAAAGCCCTGACCGCCGATTTTCCATGGCGGTGCTGCTCCTTGCAGTAGCCGGCTAGGGTCCGTCAGCCCGTTTTTGTCGCAATTCGAGCGAAATTCATCGCCGTGGTGGCCGCCTTTGAGCGGGATCGCCCCCAGCGTTCAGACAAAGACCGCGTGATCTGGATCCAGAGAGAGATACTCGGTCAGGGCCAGGTTCTTCTCGTGTGCGACGCAATGGTGCTGGCAGTGCCCGTGATGGGTCGAGGGCTTCGTGCCGCCGTCGATTCTCGTCCGAGAACCAGAGCTCGCGAAAGGACTGATGTTCGATGGAGCCGAGCAGGCCGGCCTCGGCGTACGCTTTGTCCTGACAGGTGTAGACCTTGGCGTCGGCGCCGATCACGGTGAGCAGGCGCGCAAACGGACACGAGTGATAGCTCTTGTCGAAGCGTTCTGCGGTCTCGTGATAGTGATTGAGCACGCTGAAGGCATCATCGCCGAGGGTAAGGGCCTCTTCGATCGCGGACGTTGCCGGCTCCATGATCGTGCGGTGGTAGCGGTTGTTCTCGGCGGCGTCATTGGAGACCACGGCGGCCGCTAGCTTCACGTGGTCAACGCCGACGTCCTTGAGTAATGCGCACATGTCGCGGATGTGCAGGTGGTTGTCGTGCGTGATGATGAAGCTCACCCCGAGGACGCAACGACTCCGTCGGTTGATGAATGCGCGCATGCAGTCGATGATCTTGCTGAACTCTCCTTGGCGCACACCGCGGGCTTGGGCATAGCTAGCGTCGTCCCAGGCGTCCATGGAGACACGGACCCAGGTGCCGTGTTCCGCGAAGGCATCGGCCATTCGTCCCTTGAGATTGGAGCCGTTGGTGAGGGTTGCGATCCGAACGCCACCGCGGGCGAGCCTCTCGACGGCATCGGGCAGTCGCTTGTGTAGCAACGGTTCGCCGCCACCGGAGAACGTGACTGCCTTGACGCCCATGGCAACTAGGTCGTCGACGACTTCCAGAAGCTTGTCATCAGCCAGCCGGTCGGACAGCTCCATGTTCTCGCCCAGCTGCAACTGGTCGGCGCGATAGGCGCAGTACCAGCAATTGTGATTGCAACGATTGATGGGCTTGATGCGGACATGCACGGGCGCAGCCATGTCTCCCCGACGGATTGCGTTCAGGCGGTCCGTCTGACCCAGGAATTTCAAGTTGCTGTACAGACGACTCATGTGGATGCTAACCGCGACCGCGGCGTGAGCGAATCTCAAGCACACAGCTCGGTGCCTTCGACGCCATCCACCGTCCCCACTATTCAGAGTACGCGGGATACAATTGGGCATCAAGTCTGAGGGAAGCTGCAGATTCTGCGCCTACGTCAGCTTGATCCGAAAGGCGTTGCGCGTAATGGTCCCGGCTCCCAGTGTTTGCAGCTTTCCAGTTGCCACGACCTGTCTTGGCCCTGACAAAACCCGAGGCCAAACCACGCGTCGGCTGCATTTTCGGCGTTGATGTAGGGCACTCCGTACGCATCGCGACGAATGCGAACGGTCTCATGGACGCCGTCGACGGCGATGGTTCCTTCCACGACGGGAAGCCGTTTCCCAAGGATCAGTCCCATTAGCGAGCGTACGACTGACATGCAGGTTCCCCGCGTCGTGTTCTTAGGTGCTCGAGCCCACGTGGTGCTCGAAAAAATCGAGCAGTTTGTTCCACGCCTTTGCTTCGGTCTCGGGGTCGTAGTACGCGCGGATCGGGGAGTATCGGGCCGCCTTGGCCGAAAGCCCTGTGAGCTGGTTCATGAACGAGTGGCCGGCGTCCTCATAGATGATGACCTCGTGGTCGACACCGAGCTCTTCGAGGTGACGGGCCAGGCGTTTGGCGTGCGAGCGAAAGACCACATCCTGCCCACCGAACTGGGCGATGGTCGGGCATATCCCTTGCAGCCTAGATGCGCCTTTCGGCACCGCTCCGTAGAAAGGAGCTGCGACGGCGAACGCCTGATCGGCGGCCGCGGCGAGGGCGAAACCCCCTCCCATGCAAAACCCGACGACGCCGATCCGTGCTGCATCGACCTCGGCTCGGTCTCCTAGAATTTGCCGCGCGGCATCGATGACCTCATACGACTCACCCTTGCCGGTCATGGAACCGGTCAAGGCCTTGACGACGCAACTGACACGACCGCCCGCGTAGAGGTCCGGTGCGATTGCGGCGTATCCTGCTTCGGCAAAGCGCTGGCAATGCCGACGCGCGTCCGCCCCCAATCCGGTGATATCGTGAATGACTACGACGCCTGGCCACGGGGGTTCGCCCTCGTCGGGGAATGCAAGCGCCGCCTCATGCGTGCGACCCTTCGGCCCCGGGACTGAGATCGTTTCTATCATGGCGCTGCCGTGATCCGCTTGCCAACGCGCACATCGTGATACGCATCACCGAAGGTCTCGCGAAACATTGCGATCACTTCGTCGCTGCTGTCATGGCCGCCGACACCCACGAAGCCTAGATTGCGCGCCTCGAGCAGGGCCAGCTCGCGCTCGACCTCATCCATCGTCAGTGGCGCAAAGAGACCTTCACCCGACGCGACGCGACGCTGCGCGTTCATGCCCGCGATGACGAGTCGCCCGTCCGGCACCGGATAGTGTAAGCCACCGATGATGCCGTACAGTGGCTCATCGAAGACATCGTCATAGCGCTTCAATAGCTTCGTGACCGTTTGATGTCCGCAACCCACGATGAGCACGATGCCGCGACCCTGGACATTCACCGCGAGGGCTTGCTCGTCAATCCAGCCCATCACCAGTTGCCGCGGGATGGTGCCCGTCGAGGCCAGCCCTTTTCCGATGACCGTGGGCTTGGCCGCGTGGACGGGGCTCAGGTCGGGATAGGTGAGCGGGACCGGAACGAACGCCCGCTTGCCCACTAGCGGAGGTTGCTCGAGCCCGATCAGGAAGGTTTGGTTGTCATTGGCCTTCTTGCCGCCAACGTGATCGAAGTGATTGTGCGAGATGAAGACGGTGTCGAAGTCGTCGGTCGTGAGGCCGAGCGTCTTCATGTTCTGCTGCAGGGGAGACGGGGACACCTGTTCGGCATTGTGCCCGACGTCGAAGAGGACACTGTGCTCGTCGGTTTGCACGAGATACGAAACGCCCATCTCGGTTTGCAGATTCGGGTCACTCGTGTGCCAATCGATCAGCGGAAGAATGGACAGTGTTTTCGTGGTGCCAAAGTCGGTAATTCTCTCGGGCACCTCGGCTGCAAAGGCTTCTTCTGCGCGTGTTACCCCGTTTCGCGTTCTAACTTCCAATGCGACGAGGGCTACCGCGAGCACGACCAGCAGAGCACCGGCGACGACTCCAAGCACTCTCGTTCTTCGGCGCGTTCCCATGTAGCGCTTGATACCGCATGGAAGCTAACCATTCAATGAAGCGTGGATTTCCTTTGCTGCCCGCGCTCCTGCCGACACCGCGCCGTCCATGAAGCCACACCAGCGTTTGGCGCTCTCCGTGCCCGCCCAGAAGATCCGTCCCGTGGTCTTGCGCAAGTACTCACCGCCGGCGGTCAACACGCCGGGCGTCAGCGGCGTAATGCACCCTGTGCTCCAGGGATCGGCCGACCAATCCTTCTCGACGTAACCGGTTGCCTCGAGAGCTTTGGGGCCGAAGTAGCGAACGAGCTCCTCTTTGACGCCCTCTTCGCGGGTCCTGCGGTCTGCAAGATGGGGGCACTCGACGATCGAGAAGAAACAGCTGAGCACGCCCATCGACGCATCTTCGGGCGAGTTGTCGAAGACGAGCTGAAGCGGGCTTCGGTCGCTTTGCATGGCTCCGTTGAGGCCCTCGGCTCGCCAGAACGGGGTTTTGTACAGCATGGCGGCCTTGACGATCGGCAAGCGCGGCAACCGTGCCCAACCGGACGCGAGCTCCATCCGTGGTTTCGGCAGAGCGGGCGCGAACTCGATGCGCATCGTGTCCGAGGGCATCATCGCGACGATGACCCGGTCCGCAGTGAACGTTTCTACCGGCGTTACCACTCGCATACGCTGGGGCGGCTGGTCTTCGATGCGCAGCACCGGCCGGCTGAGAAGGACCGCATCCCCGAGATCCTTCGCCATGCGTTCGGAAATCACCTGGGAGCCGCCGACGATGCGTTGATCCTGCGCACCTCCGTCATTGAGCATCAACGGCAAAAGACCCCCCGCCGAGCGCACATAGTGAAGAAACCACAGCAGCGAGATGCGCTCGGGATACCCCGCCATGATCGCGCGGGTGATCATCCGGAAGACCGACGGGGAAAAGCTGGTCGATGCGCGTTTGTGCAGCCAGTCGCCTAAGGTGATCCCGTCTAGTGTTGCCGCGTCTTTCATGCGCCACGGGTCGCCGAGAGGCATCTTCTTCGCCAGCCGATCGAGCTGCCAAGCAAGTTTACCGAAGTCGGCGGCCTCGGAGAGGCTGATATCGGGCAAGAATCCGCGGGAGATCGCCCCTTCGATATCGTACGTGGTGTCGCCCTCGTAGTACGCATCGAAGGCACCGATCCCTAGCTCGTCGATGAGAGCCGCAATACTGTCCTGGCCTGGTCCGATCCACTCGCCGCCAACCTCGACGACGTGACCGTTGCCGATCGGCATGTTGAGAGTGCGTCCCCCGACGCGATCACGGGCTTCCAGCACGAGCACTGACTCGACGCCGAGCCGTTTCAGCTCCCGGGCTGCCATCAAGCCCGAAAGCCCGGCGCCGATGATGATCACATTGGCGTGGCGTGCTGCGGCGCGAGCTATCGCAGGCGCTCCCAACGCAGCTACCGAAGCCACTACTGCGCCTCCGCTCAAATGCACGAACCGCCTCCGGCTCAACCGATCGTTCATGGCACGGCGTCCTCTGGTAACGCCTCGGTGGGACAACCCTTTCCGCTAGCCAAGAAGGCTACGATGGGGTGGAGATCCTCCGTGGGTACGGTCTTCAGTGCGGCAACCATGATCGCGTCCGCGTCCCCCCGCCGGTGCGCGGCGATTTCGTCGAGCCTACGATCGAGATAGGTGGCGTACTGACCACAAAGACGTGGCGCAAACAAGCCATCGTGCCCTTCGCCGTTTGCGCCATGACACGAAGCGCAGTGCTCCGCGTAGAGTGGAGCGCCCAGATGCGTATCGGTCAGCGCATGGTTCGGCGCCTCCCACGTTGCCGGCAACGCCGATAGGTATGCGGCAACCTGGCTCACCTCTTCAGGCTCTAACGTGCGGGCGAACGCCTGCATCACGGGGAGATGGACGATGCCCGCCCGCAGCCTGTGGAGCTGCGCTTCGATCACCGCGCGCCGCTGGCCCGCCAAGCGGGGGATCGAGCCGTCGGGACGGCCGCTCCCGTCGTGCAAATGACAAGAAGCACAATGGGCATACGCGGAGGGCTCGTTGGCAGGTGCGTCGCTTTGGAGGACCGCGGCGATACGTTCGGATTCCGCAAGGCTAGGCGTACGCGTCGTCAACCACGCCAGCAACGCTATGCCCGCGACCATGATGAGCGCGGTCAACATGAAGAAGATGCGCACTCAGAACGTCTTGCGGATCGCCTTCAGGAGCGCCTGCCCCTGAGGTCCCATCTCTTTTGCAACTAAATCCGGAACGCCTTTCTCCGCTGCTTTGAACGCGGCGAGCTCCTTTTCCGTTGGCTCGTAGATGACGTATCCGTAGCGCGCCAGATTCTTCAGCAAAACAGGCTCGACTTTTCGAACCTGCTCTCGCCCCCAGACGGTCAGCTCGTGAGGTACGGTCGTGAGGACCTCCTGGATGTCCTTCGGGAGCGTATTGAACCACTTCTTCGAGTAGACTATGAGCGCCGGCTGATAGCAGTGACGGCTGAGGAAGATGTTGCGCTCTCCTTCCTTGAGGCCTTGGTACCAGCTTCCGGCCATGGCGAAGAGCGGCGTGTTGTCGAACCCATCGACGACCCCCGTCTGCACGCTCATGAGCGTGTTGGCCACATCGACGGGAACCGGGCTCGCGCCCAACGCCTCGTAGGTTTCGATGTGTGCCAGCGACTCTTGCGAACGGAATCGAACTCCCTTCATGTCGCTTGGCGTACGAATGGGGTTCCTGCTGAAGTACACTCGGAATCCGTTCTCCGCCCAGATTCCGAAGATCAACCCGCGCCTCTCGAGGATCTTCTTGACCTGCTTCTTCACGTCGGGGTCATCGAGTGCCTTGTCCGCCGTCTCGAAGTTGTCGAACACATACGGCGACTCGATGACGTTGACCTCGCGTACGATCGAGCTGAGGCCACCGACGGAGCCTGCAAACGCCTGTATGCTCCCCATCTGCGCGCGGCGTGCCAACGAACGCTCGTTCCCGCGGCCGAGTCGGAGCTTGACCTTCATACGGCCGTTGGTCCTTTCTTGGACATCCAGCTTGAAACGCTGGAGCTGCTCGGCCCATGGACTTCCTTTCGGTGCCACGGTGCCGACCTCCATGATGAACTCCGGGTCTTCCGCTGTGGCGGGACCGATGATGGAGAGGGATAGAGCGAGCAACGCTCCGACAAAGACGACAGACTTTCGCATCGAGGACCCTCCGACGCCCGCACCGTACCGGAATTCTCCGCGACCGTCTGTAGTTAGCTTCCATTGTAGAGGATGACTGGAGCAGCGATTTTAGTGGACGAGTCTACAGGGCTTTCAGGCGCAAATGTTTCGCTTCCGGCCCGGGACGGCGGGGGTGTAGATTTGCGTTTCGCAGGAAGGATTGCCATGGCCAGATGGTTGGAGGAGATGCGCTCGCTGGCATGTTGGCAGCCGAGGGCGTGGAGGTCGTGTTCGGCATAGTCGACGGAACGTACATGGGCTTCTTTGGAAGCTTCGAGAAAAACGGAATTCGACTGATCTCGCCGCGGCATGAGACGAGCGCCGCGCACATGGCTGGCGCATACGCGCGACTCACCGGCAAGCTCGGCGTTTGCATGGCGTCGAACGGGCCGGGCGTAGCAAACATCCTCCCCGGCGTCGCTGTCGAGAACGGCGAGGGCAATCGAGTCCTGCTGATCACGTCGAGCCGGCGCACGCCGGTCGCATATCCGGATCGCGGGGGTACGTATCAGTACTTCGATCAGGCTGGCGTGACTCGCGCGATGACCAAGTGGAGCGGCGCCGTGCCTTCTTTCGACCGCCTCCCCGAATTCTTCCGGCGCGCGGCGCGTATCAGTTGGCGCGGACGTCCGGGGGTGGTCCATCTCGATGTTCCAGAAACGGTGATGAACGGCGTCTTCGAAGCCGATGGGATCGACCTTCGGCCGCCGCAAGCGTACCGGCGTACTGCGGCAATCGAGCCTTCCGCAAGCCAAGTCGCTCGCGCGGCAGAGCTACTCCGAAACGCGGAGCGCCCGCACATCCATGCCGGTAGCGGGGTTCTGCACGCACACGCCTCAGACGCGCTCAAAGACGTGGCCGAAGCCTTGGGTGCGCCGGTCACCACGAGTTGGGCCGGACGAGGCGCCCTACCAGACGACCACGAGCAGGTGCTTCCGATCTGGGCGATGGAGCCGATCAACAAGGCCCGTAGCGAAGCGGATGTCGTGCTGGTCCTCGGCTCCCGCCTTGGCGAAACCGATTGGTGGGGTAAGCCGCCGTACTGGGGCAAACCCGACGAACAGAAGATGATCCAGGTCGACATCGATGAAGAGATTCTCGGGCTCAACAAGGCCACCGAGCTTGCCGTTCTCGGGGATGCGGGGGCTTTTCTGTCGGCCCTCGCAAGCGAGCTTCGACAATCGCCGCTGAGTGGCGAACGCCTGCAAGAAAATCGGGCACGAACCGCTGGCCTCGCGGAAGGTCAGGCGAAGGTTCGAGCGGAGCTCGACGTGGCCCTGCAGAACACGTCGAGCCCGATGCACAGCTCCCAAGTGCCGGCGGCGTGCCAGCGCGTCTTCGGTGACGACACGATCTACGTGTTCGACGGTGGCAATACGGCGGTGTGGGCGAGCTTCTTCTCGGAGATCAAGCAACCGAACACGCTCCTATCAACCTTCAAGTTCGGGATGTTGGGCGCGGGTGTATCGCAGGCGCTCGGCGGCCAAGTCGCAAAACCCGACGCCAAAGTCGTGTGCATCATCGGCGATGGCGCGATGGGCTTTCACATCCAAGAGCTGGAGTCCGCGCTCCGCCACGAGCTTCCCGTCATTTACCTCGTGCTCTGCGACAAGCAGTGGGGCATGGTGAAGCTCACGCAAACGATTGGGCTCGGCATGCTGCGTCCCGTCATCGGCACCGAGCAGCAAGGCACGATCAACGCCGACTTCGAGGAGATCGCCTTCGACAAGGTCGCCGAGGCGATGGGGTGTCACGGCGAGCGGATTTCCGACCCAGCCGAGCTCGAGGCGGCGCTCCAGCGGTGTGTGGACTCGGGCAAACCGTCGGTCGTACACGTCGACGTCGACCCGAACATGCACCTGTTCGCGCCAGGGCTTCAGGAGTTCAAAGCGATGCACCAGGAGCCCGAAGCCTGATGGGCTCCGGCCCCGCGGTCTTGGTGACCGGCGCGGCCGGCTACATCGGTCGCCTCTGTGTCGCGGCCCTAGCTAAACGCTTGGATGAGCTGTCGACGCTGGTCGCGCTGGACTGGACCGAGGTCGATCCTTCCGAGCGGCTCGATGGCATCGTCTACAAACAGAGCGACATCTGCGACCCCGCGCTCAAAGACTTGTTCCGCGAGCACGGCATCGACACCGTCGTGCATCTGGCGTCCATCGTTCGTGTACCCAAGGGCGCGCCGGCGGACCTGGCATACCGAGTCGACGTTCTAGGCACGAAAAACATCCTCGAAGCATGCGAGGGCTCGGGCGCCACGAGGCTGATCGTCACTTCGAGCGGCGCGGCCTATGGCTACCACCCCGACAACCCTGAGTGGCTCGATGAGAACGACCCACTGCGAGGCAATGACGAGTTTGAGTACTCGAAGAACAAGCGCCTGGTCGAGGGCATGTTGGCGCGGTGGCGGGAGGAGCACCCCGAGTTGCGGCAAGTCGTTTTTCGGCCCGGCACCGTCGTCGGGGAAGACGTGCACAGCCCGGTCACGGACCTCTTTGAGAAACCGGTGATGCTAGGTATTGCTGGTTCGGAATCGCCCTTCGTGTTCATCTGGGACCAGGACCTCGTCGCGTGTCTCGTCGATGCTGTCTTTTCCGACAAAGTCGGCACCTACAACCAAGCTGGCGATGGCGCGCTCACCCCGCGTGAGATCGCACGGATGCTCAACAAGCCCTACGTGCCGCTCCCGGCCTCACTCGTGAAAGCGACCTTATGGACGCTCAAACGGTTGGGCCTGACCGAGAATGGACCCGAACGCGTCGCGTTCCTGCGTTACCGGCCCGTGCTCTCGAACCGGCGCCTCAAGGAGGAGTATGGCTACATTCCTCAGCTCACCAGCCGCGAAGCATTCGAGCTCTACGCCCGCGCACGAGGTCTTCTTGCCTCGGCGTGACTTCCGCGGACGCACGGTCGTCATCACCGGGGGCGCCGGTGGCATCGGACGCGCACTGGCGCGGAGCTTTGGAGGCGCTGGCGCCAAGATCGCCATTATCGACCTGCCATCGAGTCCGTTGAATGTGGCCTACGAGGAGCTCGGGAGCTCTGGCATCGAGGCTCTCGCCCTGCGCTGCGACATCACCGATACGGAGCAAGTGCAGGCCGCGATGACGAGCGTTCGCGAAGCGTTCGGAAGTATCGACGTGCTGATCAACAACGCCGGCATCGCGCATCGAAGTCCATTCGTGGACACCCGGCCCGAGGTCTTTCGCCGCGTGATGGAAGTGAACCTCTTCGGCGCCCTGCATTGCACGCAGGCTTGTATCGCCGACTTGGTCGCGAACCGTGGGCTAATCATCGCCGTCTCGAGCATCGCCGGATTGGCGCCGCTCTATGGACGCAGTGGATACGCTGCTTCCAAGCATGCAATGCATGGCCTCTTCGAGAGCCTCGGCGCCGAGGTCGCCGACAAAGGCGTCGGCGTGTTGATGGTCTGCCCTTCCTTCGTCGAGTCGGGCTTGGAAGCGTCGACGCTCGGCGGAGACGGCAAGCGCGTCAGCCGGCCACGCTCCAAAGTCGGGCGACTGGGCAATCCGGACGACGTGGCAGCAGAAGTATTGCAGGCCGCGCGGGCGGGACGCAGGCGCCTCGTGCTCACCCCGGTTGGCAAGACCAGCGCGCTCCTGTCCCGCATCGCGCCTGGCCTTTACGAGCGCTTGATGATCCGCAGCTTGCGCTCGGAGCTGGACGAGCCCTGACCGTCCTCGTGACAGCGACGCGGAAAGTGACGACAATACCCGCCGTTATGCCTCTCCGCAGTCGACCCTTCGATGGCTTCTTGGAGGCCAACCTCCTCGCGGTATTAATCGTGAACATTCCTTACACGATCGTGCCCCTCCTTCTCATGTGGAGGATGCGCTGCGCGGAGCCTTTTGCTAGCCCGCGTCGCTTCGGTACATGAACCCCAGGAATGGGGTCAGCCACCATTGGGTCGCATCGAAGAAGTTGCCCGCTCCAGTGAACGAGTACTTCATGCCGACGTCGAGATAGATGCGCTCCCCGACTTTGATTCCCATGCCGACCTTGCCGGTGAAGCCAGGGGCGAACTGAAACCGTGCGCGGGTCGAGCAGTACCAACGGTTGCAGGAAAAGCTTTCTACTTCCCGATGCTTCCACCAGTTCGCGTCGAATGCGCCACTCAAGTACGGGAGAACCGCTTTGGCCTTCGGCACTTGGAGACGGATCTCGGGCGTTATGTAGAGTCGGGTCAGGGGACTTTTACCGAGGCCTTCGCCGCCCGGCACCTCGCCCAAATCGATCGGATTCCAGCTTGCGCCGAACCCGGCGGCGAAGACCACCCACCCGATATCGAGCCCCAGCCACCCGTACATGTCGGCCCCGGGGCGAACCACGTCGCGGTCGACGTTGAAAAAGATCGGTACGCCGAACGTGGCCCCCGCAATGAAGCGGAGGCCCGGGCCCTTCACTGGAGTGAATCGCTTGCCCGATGATGCAGGCACGTAGTCTTCAGCCGACGCAAGGCGAGTTGGGGTGAAGAGCACCAGCGCCATGGTCAACAACACCCAGTGAATGAAGCTCGTCCTCTGCATAGCCGATGCCATCCTAGCAAAAAACACGTGGAGCCCAATTTTTAGGGGGCATTGGAGGTGGGCCCGCGCTCAACAGGAGGCTACAGGCTCTCCAGGTACTGAACCGCTTCCTCGGCGTCGGTCCGGAGACAAGCATTGGCGTTGGTCTTTCTCTTGAGAAGACCTGCCGTTCTCGTTCGGCTGCGTGCTTGACGGAGAGCGGGGATCGCTCGCTTGTCACCGAGGGCTCGAAGCTTTGCAACGGCATCCCTACGGTCGGCGCAGCTGTTCCCCTGCTTGAGATCGAGCGTGTACGAACTGAGTCGATCGATTGGGTCGCCGAGACCTACTTCGTCGGCAACTGCCATCGCATGCTGTCGTGTGTACAGATGCTCGTCGGTTGACGCCATACGTACGAGCTCATCCTCGGCCTTGCCGTCGTCGGCATCTCGCACGAGCGCTCCCAGAAGATCCAGCGCGGCGTCGATGACTCTGGGCTCCTTCTTCCCAAGCATGAGGTCGAGGTTCGTTCGTAGTAACTTGTCCTTCGAGAGGCTCTGCTCGAGCGCGATCGCACGGCCGTAGGCTCGCAGGGCTTCGACGTTCCGCTGTGCGCTTGCATGTGCATGCCCGAGAACAAGCTGAGCGTAGGGTTCCTTTCTCACCTTGCCCCCTTGCGAGCGAAGGTAGGCCGCCGCCTCTTTGGGTTGGCCCCGCTCGAGCATCTCCGCCGCGGTCTCCGCCTCGGGTCCGTGTTTGGGTGGGACCAACGGCAAGTGCGTGCGTGTCGGCAGATAATCGGGGCCGCTGCTTCCAAATGCGACGAGAAGCAGGGCGAGTAAAGCAACGACGCCGGTACCAATACCTAGGATCTGTCTTCGCGATCGCTGCTTCGGGATTGCCTGTATCTCAGTGACTGCGCGGGCGACCACAGGAGCCAGCGTCCTCCGAATGTCTTGCGCTCTAGCGCGGGCGCCTTCGACCCACGAAGGACGATCGGGAACATCCGGACCGGCACGCACCGAGATAAGCTCCGGAGCGAGTGATTCGCGGCCGAGTGCTTCGTCGATCTGCGCGATGTATTCGACGGCACTTTGGATTCGGTCTTCTTTCTTCTTTTCGAGGCCTTGCCGGATCATCGCCTCGACTTCGCGCGGGACGCGCACCCGGGGAGCGACGTCGCCAATCCGAGGGACCTCAGCGGTGGCGTGCATCGTCAGCAGGGCGAGCACCTCTTCGGCCTCGAACGGCGGTACGCCCGCGATCATTTCGAAAAGCATGACCGACAGTGAATAGAGATCGGCGCGTGCGTCCACGGGTTGGCCAAAAGCTTGCTCCGGGGCGATGTAGGTTGGTGTTCCCATCGTGACGCCGAGCTGGGTGAGCCCAGGGCTTCCGGCCTCGACATGCGCATCGTCGAATAGCTTCGCGATCCCAAAGTCGAGAATCTTGGCGAAATCACGGTCGCCATCTTGCTCCACCAGAATCACATTTTCCGGCTTCACGTCGCGATGTACGATTCCCGTACCATGTGCGTAGGCAAGCGCGCTCAGCACGTGTCGTGCAATGTGGAGTGATCGTTTCCATTCGATGCGATGCTCCGTGCCCAGGAGATCGACCAGCGGTACGCCATCCAAGACCTCGAGCACCATGTAGAGGGTGCCGTCCTCGAGCTGACCGAAGTCCGACACATTGACGCAGTTCGGGTGGTCGACCCGGCCGATGGCGAACGCCTCGCGCTGGAATCTCTCGCTGATCCCATCGATTGCCTCGACCTCCGGATGCAGGAGCTTCAAAGCAAGTGGGCGGCGTATGGCGATGTGCTCAGCAAGGTAGACGCAGCCCATGCCTCCAGAGCCTAGGACGCCGGTAATGCGATACCGTCCATCCAAGACATCCCCGACGTGCGGACGCTTCGAACCCGTCGACACCGGCCCCGCGGACGGTCGATCCTCCACTCCAGAAGTACGCACTCACACAGTATTGCCGAAAAAGGTCCTTGCGCCCAAGTACCCCGCTAGGGCTAACATTATCGCTGCCGCGACCCAGTAGCTGCGGAGGCAATCGGTCTGGTAGCCTCCGCGCGCTCGGATTCCAATGAAGACCCTCGTCAATCACGATGTCTCCGAGCTTTTGTTTCGATTGCTGTTCAGCAGCATCTTCGTGGTCCTCGGGGCGGAGCATCTCTTCAACGACGACCTCATCCAGAAGCTGATGCCCGAGTGGCTGCCGATGAAGCGCATTCTGTCGGTCGCGAGTGGCGCCATCCTGCTGGTGGGTGGAGCAAGCATCGCCCTCGGGGTGCGTGTGCAAGAGGGCGCGATCCTGCTGGGACTGTTTCTCATCGTAGTCACCCTCGTGGTCCACGTACCTGGGATGCTCCAAGCGCCAGACTCCATCGCTCCAGAAGACATGTGGCTCTGGGACTTGTACCAGCGCAGCAACTTCATCAAAAACATCTGCCTCCTAGGAGTCTGCTTCCACCTGCTGAC
>PVMK01123437.1_pt1 | contig 27307 bp, 21 predicted proteins | sample 1853481 | NCBI WGS metagenome assembly PVMK01 (sample SAMN08533507, study PRJNA380276) | Marine sediment metagenome, whole genome shotgun sequencing project. | reverse complement strand
ACACCGGAGAAGAAATTTTCCGACATCAATGAACTGATCAGGTCCTCGTCAATCCAGATGGCGGGTAAATCTTCATCGAGGTCCATTATGATATCAATATCTTCGAGTTGCGCTGACTGTTCGATCAGGCGGGCAGTTTCGCTCATCAGTTCATTGATGTCGGAAAATTTCTTCTCCGGTGTTTTTTCGCGGGCAAAATCCAGTAATCGCCTGATGATGACGGCACAGCGCTTGGTCTCCTGGATCACCAGGTCCAGGTCCTCGGCCTCCGCACTCCCTGCCGGCATCTGTTTGCGCACCAGGTGGGAAAAAGTGAGGACGCCGGTCAGCGGGTTGTTCAATTCATGCGCTATCCCGGCCGCCAGCAGGCCGACCGAGGCCAGTTTCTCTCCGCGCGCGGTCTCGGCTTGGGCGAGTTGCAGTTCACGGGTCGCTTCTTCTACTTTTTCTTCCAGCGTATTGCCCCACTCCTGCAGTTCCGCGCGCGATTTTCGCAAAGCCCCGGTCATGCTGTTGAATGAGGCTGCGAGTTGACCGAATTCATCCTTGCTGCGAACCGGGATGGTTTTCTCCAGGTCCCCCGCAGCAAGCCTTCCGGCCCCTGCTTCCAGATCGCGCAACGGCAGGTACACAAAGCGGTTTACCAGCAAGGTAACCAGCAGCGCAACCGCAATGACGAAACCCAGCGCCAGGCCGATGATGGTGAAAGTACTTTTGCGAATGTCCTGTTCAATCTTGTCCAGTGGATAAACGATATCCAGCACGCCGAGCATGGACTGACTTTCAGCGTGCGCGTGGCAGCCACCGTTCGAGCACGACGGCTCGTTGCGAATGACCGCCGTGGTGCCGAGCATGCGTTTTCCTTGCGAATCCGAGAAAATCCGTGGCCGGGCTGTATTGAGGGTTTGTTTCCGCGATTTTTCATCCAGGTGACAGCCCAGGCAGGATTCTGCCTCCTGGTCCACCTGCATGCCGATTTCCGCCGTGTGGGAAGAATGAATGATGGTGCCGTTTTTGCTCAGAATCCGGACCCTGTCGATGTCTTCGAGGGCGCCGACATCCGCGACGATCCGGTCGATAAAGGAAGGTTTGTTTTCCAGCATGGCGAAGCGCGTGCTCTTGATCAGCGTTTCGGATAACTGGGCGGCGTGACTGACCGCCTGCTGCAGCAGTTGCGCCCGGTTGCTGCGCACCACCTGGAAAGTGAAAACAAACACGGCTAGCGTCAGTGCAATCACCAGGTAGAATCCGACCTTGAATTTAAGACTGTTCCTGTTCATGACTCCCTGCCATTAACGGCTGCCGGCACCAGCGATTCGGCTGTTTTCCAGGCATTGACGATACAATCATTCAGGCTGACGCCGCGGAACGCATTGCCCGTCAGCACCAGGCCGGGGTGGCGGCTCAGAATCTGCCCGATAGCCTCCAGCCGCGCGGCATGCCCCACGTTGTACTGGGGTATGGCCTTGTGGTGACGGAATATCCGGGTGAATTCAGGCTCGGCCGTGAGACCGGTGATGTCCTTCAAATCAGCCTTGATCCGGTCGGTCAACTGCTCATCAGGCAGGTCGGCCAACTGCGGCGTCCTGGCGCCGCCCACCATGCTGCGGTACAGCACCGATCCTTCCGGCGCCCGCCCCGGGAACACGTTGGAATCGATGATGGTGCCCAGGATTGAGCGCTGCTCCCTTGACGGCACCAGAAAGCCGAAGCCATCGAGGTGTGGCCCGATGCGGGCCTTGCTGTAGCCAAAACAGACCACCGAGAGCGCCGGGTATTGGATGCCGTCGAGCAAGCCGGTCAGCTCAGGCTCATAATCCTGCAGAATGCGCGACTGAACGTAGGCCGGCACCGCCAGGATCAGCACCTCGCTTTCCTGGTCCGGGCCATCCGCCATGTGCAGGGTGTATCCGGCCCCGTTGCGTGAAACAGAAGAGACTGGCGATTGGGTGCGAATCCGGGGCCCCAGTTTCTCCGCCAGGGTGTCGGTCAGCACACTCATGCCCTGGTCAAATGAGGTGAGTGTGCCCCCGGGTCCGGCACTCGGTGTGTTTTTAGCGCCGGCCCGGCGTGCCTTTATCTGCAATTTGATCAGGCCGCGGATCAGGCTGCCGTATTCGCTTTCCACCTCGCAGATGCGCGGGAAACAGCTCTTCACACTCAGCTTGCGGGCATCCCCGGCGAATACGCCCGAGGCCATCGGGTCGATCAGTTTTTCAAAAGCTTCACGTCCCAGGCGCCGGGTTCCGAATTCGGCCAGGGTTTCATCTTCCTTGTCGGTTCCACCTGCCACCATTTCCCACAGCACGCGCAGGCGCCCCGGGACACTCAACAGTTTCGATTTAAGGAATTCCGGTGGTTTCTCCGGCAGTTTATGCAATTCCTGCTCGCTGAAGACATATCGTTTCTGGGCGGCAGCGTTGGCCCGAACCGGCTCGAGCCCGACTTCTTCGCACAGCTCCAGGGTCCTGGGAATCTTGTCGAGAAAGCCGTTGACGCCGCCCTCACAAATAAAACCCTCGGGGCTGATCTCGGTCCAGACTTTTCCGCCCACGCGCTGATCGGATTCAAAGATCCCGACCTCCGCCTGTGGATTCCTGGAAAGGATAGCCTGGGCGGTCGCCAGGCCTGATATCCCTGCTCCAACGATCGATATTTTCACCTGTAATACCACTCCAAAATGTCACGGCTGGCCGTCAGGTCAGCTTAATGATTCAGAATTTAAACTTTTTTCGGGCGCCAGTGCTTCAAGAATTTCATTTAGTTGACATGCATCATGCGTAGAAGGCCCCCGCCAGCGTAATTTTGAGTCAAATTCAGCCAGGTGCTAAGCTGTACCAACAGCTGCTTCCACGGCACGACAGCACGATCTGGCATCCTGATAATACCAACAGGAACCATGGAGACCGGGAGATACTGATGATCAAGTTTAATAGAGCTGCTGGCATGATGACACTGCTGGTCCTGATGCTGATTGCCCTGGCCGGCTGCAAGAGTGAAGAAACCGTCAGCTTTTCCCAGGATGTGAAGCCGATTATTGACAAATACTGCATCGAATGCCACCAGGCGGGTGGTGAAGGTTTGATCGCAAGCGGCTTCAACCTGGAAAACTATGCCGGCGTAATGAAAGGCACCAAGCACGGCCCCATGGTCATTGCCGGCGACAGCGCTGGCAGCAACATGCTGGTGTTGATGGAAGGGCGTGCCGATCCATCCATCAGCATGCCGCACGGCAAGATGACAGGCGCCAGCAGAAAAGAACTTGAAACCATCCGGCTGTGGATAGACCAGGGCGCTCAGGACAATTGATATTTCAGCTTAAGCTACAGGCCGCCGCCAGCACTGCTGATGGCGGCTTTTCTTAATTATTTTAAGACGCTCCAGGGCGGGTTTTAACAGAGTGAGCAGGAACATGATCAACAAGTCAGATATTGGGAAATCAGATACCGGGCGCGCTTTCACGGCAGTGACCGCCATGGTGGCAATGGTTCTGTGCTTCGCTTTGGCCGGCCCGGCGCTGGCGGCTGGTGAAGAAGAATCTGCCGCAGCGGCTGAATACTCCAAGGGCGTCAAGCAGTGCATGACCTGCCACAGGGAAGGCAGGGATAAGCCGGCGCACGAGATTTTCCTGTCGCCGATGGGCTCAACCGCTGATCCGAGAACACCGTTTGCCGATGGCAATCACGATTGCGAAGCCTGCCATGGCCCGGCCAAGACTCACACCAAGCGGCAAAAGGACGGTTCCCGCCTGCCACCACCCATGACGTTTAGCGAAGACACCCCGGCCGATGAGAAAAACGCGGTGTGCCTGGGTTGTCATGATGATCAGAACCGCTTCCACTGGATGGGCAGCATTCACGATGTGGAAGGCAACGCCTGCGTAGACTGCCACGATCTGCATACCGAAAACGACCCGGTGCTTTCACTGGATACCCAGCCGGGTGTTTGCTACCAGTGCCACCAGGAGCAGCGTGCCCAGTTCCTGCGCCAGTCCCGTCACCCGGTCGCCACGGGCACCGGGATGATGTCCCACACCGGCCTGATGGCCTGCACGGACTGTCACCAGCCGCATGGATCCGCGGGGCGAGGCAGCCTGATCCACAACACGATTAACGAGACCTGCTACGAATGCCACGCTGAAAAACGCGGCCCGTTCCTGTGGGAGCACCAACCGGTGCGCGAAGACTGCACCAATTGCCACACACCACACGGCTCGAACTACGAGCCACTGCTGTCGGGGCGCGGGCCCTGGCTGTGCCAGCAATGCCACTCTGCCTGGAATCACCCGAGCACCGCTTACAGCGGCTTGGACATCCCGCCCCAGGGTGTCGCCCCGCAAATACTGGCCGGCCAGTGTCTGAACTGCCATAACCAGGTTCATGGATCCAATCACCCATCCGGCCTTGGGCTGACCCGATGAGCGGAGCGAACATGGTGAGGAACTACACAATGAAGACCAAATTGAAGCAAACCCTGAGCGTGATAGCCCTTGTTTTCCTGGCCCTGCCGCTGGCCACGTGGGCGCAGGAAAAAAAGGATGAAGATGCAAAAGCCAAGGATAAAACCGAAGCCAAAGAGGAAAAGAAATCGACTGTCGACAACGAGGTCGATGTCGGAATTTACTACCTGGACGAGGACTCATACCGCTATGGCAAGTACACCGGCCTGACTGATTCGGAAGCCTATCTCCTGTTCGACTTCCGGCTTGAAAAACGGCCGGAATGGAACAGCGGCGACCCCACCCGCTGGCGCTTCGAAGGCTGGCGGGTCGGGCTGGATTCCCGCCGCCTGGAGTTCGATTTCCGGCAACAGGGAAAACAACGCTTCACATTCGACTACCGCCAGACGCCCAACAACAACTGGCGCAACGGCGAAAGCATTTACCTCGGCACGGGCAGCGCTGACCTGACCCTTCCGGATGGCTGGGAAGTCGCCCCGGGCAGCTACACCACGCGCGGCTTTTTCAAGCTCGATGAGTATCTCAGCCCGGTCAAGATGAGAACCGCGCGCAAGACCATGAAGCCGGAATATGCCCTCAGACTGGGCGCCCGCTGGAACATGTCCATTGACTACAAGCATGAGGTCAAGGACGGCACCCGCGCCACCTGGGCGGTCATCGGCTATGACGGCGCCAATGCACGCTCCGTCGGCATCGCGGCGCCGGTTGACTGGACCACCGATAATTTCGAGGCGATGTTCAGCTACGCCAACGGCCGCTTCCAGTTCGGGGCAGGAATCTATGCCTCGTTTTTCAAGAACGACGAAAAATCGGTTTCCTGGGAAACGGCCTTCGGCAAGGTTGGCCGCTGGGATGCCGGCACCGGTTTTGCGGAAGGCACCGGCCAGATGGCTCTGGAACCGGATAACAGCTACCTGCAGTTCAAGATGTACGGCGGCATGAACTTCGCCCGCGGCGCCCGGCTCACGGCGGATTTCTCCTATGGTTCGATGGAACAGGATGATGCATTCCTGCCCTACACCATCAATGACAGCCTGCGCGTGCGCACGCCACTGCCACAGAGCAACGCGGATGCGAAAATCAACATGACCATGTTGAACCTGCGCCTGACCAGCCGCCTGGCGCGCAGCCTGAACCTGGCGGTGAATTACCGTTACGACGACCGTGACAACAAAACCCCGCGGGCCCCGGATGGCTACCCTTACGTGCAGGGAGATTCCATTGACCAGATGAGAGCGAGTGCAGCCCGGCTCAACCTGCCGTACAGCTACACCAACCAGGAACTGGGCGCCATCCTGAACTGGCGGGTCGGCCATGGCGTGGGCCTCAAGGGTGGCGTGACCTGGAATGACTACAGCCGCACTTATTCCGAAGTCAATGATTCTGACGAGATCAGCTATCTTGCCGGCATCAGTTTCAGGGGTCTGCAAACCGCTTCATTCAGGTTGGATTACGACTATTCCGACCGCGATATCGATGAGTATGTCGGCAACCGTCCGTTCCAGCTCTCCCACCTGCCCGGCTCATTGGATGAAGAAGCCTGGCAAAACCATCCCTTCCAGCGCAAATACAACCAGACTGACCGCAAGCGCAGCGAGTGGCGTTTCCGGATGGACTGGTTCCCCACCACTGAATTCAACTTTGGCCTTACTGGGCGGAGCATCGAAGATGAGTACGACGAGAACGCTTTCGGGCTCAATGAGGCCGAAGCCACTTCGTGGACCATCGACTTCGGCTATTATCCCTCGCCGAAGGTCGAATTGACCGGCTTCTACACCATAGAGCAGTGGGAATCTGAAATGTCGGGGCAGCAATTTACCACATTCCAGCCGAATCAGGCCTGGGACCCCGACTGGAGCTGGTGGAATCAGACCGAGGACGACGTGGATACCTACAACTTGCACCTGGGCTTCAAGAACTTCGGCAAATCCGAAGGAATCCATTTCGGCCTGGACTACACCTACTCCAACTTTGAAAGCCTTATCAGCACAACTGGCGTACCCAAGGTCGGCACAGCCCCGTTACCCGAACTGGTGAGCAAGCTGCGTTCGTTTACAATTTACGCTGATTTCGACTTCAGTGAAAAATCCACCATCAGGCTGGCTGCCGAGAGCAGCAAGCTCACAATGGACGACTTCTCGGTCGACAATGTCGTACCGGACACGATGCCCTATGTACTGAGCTTCGGCCAGCCCACGCAAGACTATGACCTCGTGTTGATTTCCGCTTCCTGGAGGTATCGCTTCTGACAGCGGACTGACCCCGACCATGATTCAGCGGATTTTCCCGGTACTTCATGCATATCAGTGTGATAGGATCAATTCCAACTAATAATCCCTGGCCTGACCCTCATTTTATGAAATTAATTCAAGCGGATATCATCATCGTAGGCGCCGGCGGAGCGGGTCTGCGCGCAGCCATCGCCATTGCCGAGGCAGACCCGGATCTTGAAGTCGCCCTGATTTCCAAGGTTTACCCGATGCGCAGCCACACCTGTGCGGCCGAGGGCGGCGCGGCCGGTGTGAAAACCGCGGACGACTCCCTGGAAATGCACTTCGACGATACCGTCAGCGGCGGCGACTGGCTGTGCGACCAGGAAGTCGTTGAGCGTTTCGTGCAACAGGCGCCACTTGAATTGGTGCAGCTGGAGCACTGGGGCTGCCCCTGGAGCCGCGAGGACGACGGTTCGGTGGCTGTGCGTGCATTTGGCGGCATGAAGAAAAAGCGCACCTGGTATGCGGCTGACAAGAGTGGATTCCACATCCTGCACACCCTGTTCCAGACTTCACTGCAGTTCCCGACCATCAAGCGTTACGACGAATATTTCGCCCTCGACCTTCTGCACAAGAACGGTAAATGCCGTGGCGTGGTGGCCATGGAAATGCGCAGCGGCCGGTTTTTTCAATTCGAGGCGCCCGCGGTCATCATGGCCACCGGCGGTGGCGGCCAGGTTTTCCCGTTCACCACCAATGGCGCGGTCAAGACTGGCGACGGCATGGCCATGGCCTACCGCGCCGGCGTGCCGCTGAAAGACATGGAGTTCGTGCAGTACCATCCCACCGGCCTGCCCGGCACCGGAATTTTGTTGACGGAAGGCTGCCGCGGTGAAGGCGGCATCCTGGTCAACAAGAACGGTTACCGCTACCTGCAGGATTACGGCATGGGGCCCGAAACCCCGGTCGGCGAAACGGTGTTGAAAACCATGGAACTCGGCCCGCGCGACCGCCTCAGCCAGGCTTTCTGGCATGAACAGAAGAAAGGCAATACGGTGGAAACCCCCTGGGGCGACTGCGTGTTGCTCGATATGCGGCACCTGGGCGAGAAAAAAATCAACGAACGGCTGCCACTGGTGCGGGAACTGGCTACCGCGTACGTCGGTCATGATCCGGTCACGGACCCGGTTCCGGTGCGCCCGGTCATCCATTTCATGATGGGCGGCATCGATGCCAACATCAACGGCGAAGCCCCCATGCCCGGCCTGTACGCCATCGGCGAGACGGCCTGCTCCGGTCTGCACGGCGCCAACCGGCTGGGTTCCAATTCCCTGACCGATTTACTGGTTTCCGGCAAGCAGGCGGCCCGGCATGCTACCGCCTATGCGAAGGAGAGCGGAAAAAGCGCTGATGATCCTGACATTACCAACCAGGCGCAAGCCATTGTGGCCGGCGTGCGCGAACTGATGCTGCAAAGTGGCGGAGACGAGTCCATATCCGGCATCCGGCGGGAAATGCGGAACACCCTGGAAGAAGGCGCCGGCATCTACCGCGATGAAGAGGGCGCCGTTGCCTCCTGCGAAAAAATAGCAGAACTTAGTGAGCGCTACGGCGGCATCGAAATCAATGACAAGAGCAACGTGTTCAACACCGACCTGCAGCAAGCGCTGGAATTGCGTAACCTGCTCGATGTCGCCGAAACCGTTGTCGAAGCGTCGCTGGAACGCCGCGAATCCAGGGGCGCGCACCAGCGTCTCGACTACGCGGAACGCGATGACGTGAACTTCCTGAAGCACTCACTGGCCTTCCGCCAGGCTGAAGGCAGGCCACGCATCGATTGGTCGGAAGTGACCATCACGCGATCAAAACCGGGCGTGCGCGATTACTCAGGGGACAAAGACAAATGAGTAAACGTCAAATCGAACTTGAAGTGATGCGCTACGATCCCGAGAAGGACGAAGCACCCTGGTTCCAGAATTACCAGGTGCCCTGTGAAGAAGACTGGGCCATCCTGGACGCCATTAACTACGTAAAAGAGAACATCGACACCACGCTGAGCTACCGCTGGTCCTGCCATATGATGGTCTGCGGCAGCTGCGGCATGATGGTTAACGGTGAACCCAGCCTGACCTGTAAAACCTTTATCCGCGACCTGCCGGACAAGGTGCGCATCGAAGCTCTGGAGAACTTCCCGATTGAGCGTGACCTGGTGGTGGTGCTCGACGACGTGATGGAGAAGCTGCAGACGGCGCAACCCTATATCATCCGCAAGGATCCCCCTCCTCCGGACGACAAGGAATACACGCAGTCGCGCGCTGCGCTCTACAAGTTCAAGCAGTACACCATGTGCATTAACTGCATGTGCTGTTACGCTGCCTGCCCGCAATACGGGCTGGATCAGAGCTTTATCGGGCCGGCGGCCCTCGCTCTTGCGCACCGTTACAACCTGGATTCACGCGATCAGGGTAAATCACAGCGCCTGGATATCCTCGCTGACCACGACGGTGTGTGGGACTGCTCCTTTGTCGGCGCCTGCTCCGAGGTCTGCCCGAAAAGCGTCGATCCCGCGGCAGCCATTCAGCAAATGAAAATCGAGGGGGCCAAGGAATTCTGGAAGCAGAAATTATCCGGAGGCAAATCATGAGCCGCCAGCCCTACATCCGGCCAATGTCCAAAACCACCTGGTATATGCGTAACGGCCGTTACAAGGTTTACATGCTGCGTGAAATGACCTGCCTGCTGGTGGGCTTTTACTCATTCCTGGTGATATTCGGCCTTGCAGCCTTGTCTTCAGCGGAGCGCTGGAACGCGTTTCTCGCCTCGCAGCAAAATGCAGCCATGATCGCCTTCCATGGGTTCGCGCTGATCTACTTCCTGATCTACCAGACCTTTGCCTGGTTCGAGCTGGCGCCCAAGGCCATGCCGCTGCAGATCGGGGAGAAGAAGTTGTCCGACTCTTACATCGTCATTGCCCACTACATCGTCTGGGCTGTACTCAGCGCGTTTATTTTCTGGCTGGCAGGAGTATTTTAGTCATGGCTGTTGCAAAAAAAGCTATTGTCTGGGGGCTGTTCGCAGCCGGCGGGACTGTATCGTCGTTCGTTTTCCCTGCCCTGATCACACTGTTTTTTCTGATCGCCGTCGGCACCACGCCCGATGGCCTGCAATATGAAAAAATTCACGAATTTGCGGCCAGTTTTCTTGGCAAAGCATGCCTGTTCATCGTAATCTCTCTCTCTTTGTGGCATGCTGCACATCGCCTGAGGGTCGTATTTCACGATCTTGGGGTGAGGAAAGACAAGGTGGTAGCAAACGCCGTCTACCTGGCTGCCTTTGTCGGCACCGCAATGACGGCGTTTTATTTATTCCTTATTCGCTGAATTTAAACCAGATATAACGGCTACCGGGCCGCCCAAAAATCATATGAATGACGACTCGAGAGCAGTAGCAGAAAGCTATACCTATGCGACAAACGGCTACGCTGACCAGGATTCCCCGCTGTCGGCAGTAAAAGCCAGCCCGCCGATCCCGGAATACCTGCAGGACACCTATTGGTGGGCCTATCTGCACCCCAAATCATTTTATTTCTTCGAGCGCGAGTGGGTTGTCAACCTGATCCTGTGGGGCAACATGAAAAAGCTCACGGATGCAGTGCTGCGCGAGATGAATCCCGGGCCAAACAGCCGCGTGCTGCAGGTTGCCTGTGTCTATGGTGATTTCTCGAACAAGCTGGCCGACCACCTGGAACAAAGCCAGTCCAGGCTGGACCTGGTTGACGTCGCGCCCATCCAGCTGAGCAATGTGAGCAAAAAACTGAGCGTCCAGGATAACGTGGCTTTCCATCACCTGGACTCCAGCAAGCTGAGCTTCCCGGATGCCAGCTACGATGAAACCGTGGTCTTTTTCCTGCTGCACGAACAACCCGAGGATGTCCGCCGCAAAACCATCGAAGAAGCCATCCGCGTCACCCGCCCGGGCGGCAAGATTATTTTCGTCGACTACCACGGCCCGAAACGCAGCAACCCCATGCGCTACGTGATGAAACCCATCCTCAGCTTACTGGAACCCTTCGCCCTGGACCTGTGGCGCGAGGAACTGCCTGTTTTCATGCCCGAATCCATCAAACCGGATCAAATCAGCTCCGAATTCTACTTCGGCGGCCTGTACCAGAAAATCGTCCTCCAGCTCTAGATTTTGAGGGGAGTTGGTATAACGCAAATTTCAGCAAATTACGCAAATTACGCAAATTAAAAACATTTTAGGGTGGGGCAGTGCCAGCTGATGGGCTGAGCTCTGTTTTCAGTGTCAAATCTCGATATTAATCAAATTGTGGAGCGGCCGTTCCGCTCATGACAAACAAGCAATAAAAATTTGGGGTCAGAGTAAAAACTCTTGAAACGCAAAAGATGGTTCAAGCGTGGGTTATAGAGTTTTTACTCTGACCCCAAATTTACCATTTTAGGGTGGGGCAGTGCCAGCTGATGGGCTGAGCTCTGTTTTCAGTGTCAAATCTCGATATTAATCAAATTGCGGAGCGGCCGTTCCGCTCATGACAACCAAGCAATAAATTGCTTTTTTTTAATTTGCGTAATTTGCGTAATTTGCGTTCAAATAATTCTCCTCTTAACCCGTTGGCTCAAATGGTGATGCATGGCATGGCGCCTCAGTTCTCGCCGGCCACGGCGTAGATCATGTCGGCGTAGGCTTTTTCGATTTCGGCCAGGCCGGCGACCGATACGTCAGGGCCTGGTTCTATGAGGAAGACTTCGTTGGGCGCGTGGGCGCCGCTGCCGAAACCGAGGCCGGCCGGGACCAGCGGCAAGCCCAGTCGGTCGGTGAACTGGTAGAACGGAGCGCTGCCCTGGATGCGGGGCTGGATGGATAGACCGGTCGAGTATTTGTTGTAAACGCCGATGATGGCCTGGGTCAGATCAGCGGAAACCGAGGTCTGGGCAGCCGGGTACGCGGAAAGTTTGCGCAGTTCGATGTCTTCGAAGCCTTCGGCATCCAGGTGTGCGCGAATCTTGGCCAGGGCCTCGTCCGGATCCAGGCCTACCGGAAGACGGGAATCTACCTTCGCCGTCGCGATGTGCGGCAGGATGGTTTTCACGCCCTCACCGGTGTAACCAGACCAGATGCCATCGACATTGAGGGAAGGAACGTAAAGCGACTCGACGATCGCATCGCGCCCGGAAATATCATCAATCCAGTGTGCAATGCCCAGCGAATGCAGCATCCGCTCATCATCGCGCGCAGCGGCGGCGCCGTTGATCAGTTCCTGTTCCTCGGCAGTTGGCGGGCGGATGCCGTCGTAGTAACCGGGCACCAGGATGGTGTTGCCGTCCACAGTGGTCAGGCTGGCGATCGCCTGGATCAGCCTGAGTGTGGGCGAATCGACAATGGCTTTGTAGGAACCGTGAATTTCAGCGTTCTGCGGCCCGCCCCATTCACCCCCTTTCGATTCCATCTCAAAATACAGGATGCCCTTCACGCCCAGGAACATGCCGGGCTTGCCGTTGGGCCTCTGCACCGACATTGGAAACAACACGCCGTCAGCCTCGCGCATGCGATCCTCGTAGGCATCAACGATCTGTGGATAATGCGGCGAACCCAGTTCTTCCTCACCCTCGGCTGCAATCATCAGGTTGACCGGAAGCTTTCCGTCCACCGCGATAATGGATTCCAGGGCGTTCAGGAAGGCCCGCTCCGGCCCTTTTTGATTGACCGCCCCGCGCGCCATGATGGCCTTGCCCAGTTCGTGCTCGACGATATTGGCTTCGAACGGGGGGCTGTCCCAGTCCTCGGGGTTAACCGGCTGAACGTCGTACATCATGTAAACCAGCAGGGTCTTGTCCGCTCCCGCGTCGTAATGGCCCCACACGCCGGGGTGCCCGTCTGTCGGCACCAGCGCGGTATCCTGGAAACCCAGAGCCTCCAGGTCGCCGCGCAGCATTTCAGCCATTTCCTGGATGCCGTCGTTCTGGGCGCTGATTGAGCGTTGCCGCATCCAGCGCTGCAAGGCTTCCGTATGCGCCGGCAGCGATTGATCGATATGGGCATACACTTCGCTGTGATCACCACCATAGGCGGGCACCGCAGCGGGATTGTATGCTTTATCAGTCTCAATCTGAAAAACCGGCCGACTTATCCCGGCCGTGCCAGCTTGCTCAGCCGTGTGGGGTTCCAACTGTTCCGGAGAATCGGAATCAATGTGAATATCGCAGGCGCTGAGCGTCAGTGCTGCGAACATGGACATCAGCCAGCTTGTTTTCATCTTTCCTGTTCCTGATTGAATGCTTATGTTTGTGCAGACGATGGAGGCGCACCGTAACACAATCCCCGGCTTCACAAATCGCTTTACCGGCCTTTAAAAAAAACGGGCCCCGTTTGGGGCCCGCACAGATCTTCACAAAATCGATGGATAGCAGGCTACTTCTGCTTTGCCTGTTCTTCCAGGATTTTGTTGTTCTCAACTTTCTGGCGCCAGCGATCACCCATGCTGTCCAGAAGACTGGGTGGCAGTTGTTCAACCGGAACCACCAGGTCGCTGTCCACCGGCCATTCTTCGAGTAGCTGCGGATAGTAGCCTTCTGGATAGTAGAGAGCCGGATCCAGTTGCTGATCACGTATTTCCTGATTCTGAATCTCTTTGCGGCTGGTGGGCGGCAATGGAATGATTAATTGACCGTTGCCGAAATCCTGCTGCGGCGCCTTGCTGTTGGGGAAGTCAGGCAGGACGCCTTCGCGAACCCATATCTGGTCTTTGGTCACATTAACTACAATGCCATCCGGTGCACCGAAGTGATACGGACCTTTCCAGTGCTCCCTGACTTCGGCCACGGTCTCTTCTGCAATGTATGGGTCATAACTCATGTGCGTTGTCATGAAAAGACGTGGCTGCACCTGGTTGGCAAGGTATCCGGAAGCGTATCCCGGCGTGTGGTGCGTATCGATCGTATAACGAGCGAGGAAAGGCGGCACACCCTGAATGCCTGAATTGATCTCGACCACTTCCTGCTGCAATTCCGTAACGTAGACATCACATCCTTTGGCGTATTTTTCATCGAGTTCGCTTGGGCGTCCATCACCCGTCCAAACAAAGCAGAGCCCGTTCCAGTCGAGCCGGTAAGCGGATGCACCATCTTTTGCGTGCGAACGTTCCCAGTGGGTGATTTTTACGCCGTTCTCATCGTAAATAAGGCCGCCGTTGTCCTTAAAATCAAACTGGTTGGATTCGATATCCCAGCCTTTGCCGACCGGAAATACACTGAACGCATCCCGGTGCCAGCCAGTCATTATCTTCATACCTTCGATCATGGTGTTCAGGCCATATTCTTCAGTCGCACCGGACGGGCCCCAGACACGCAGTCTCTCATGCCAGCCACCAGCCCAGGTGCCAAACATCCAGACGTAAGGTAGTGCGCCGTAGTGATCGACGTGTAAATGGGTAATAAAAACTTTTTTTATCTCATTCAGCGCTATACCGGACGCCACATAGTTCGCAACTGACCCTTCACCGAGATCGAATGCAAAATTATCACCATTACCCAGCATCACGAAAATTGATGTATTCATCTGTCCCGGCCGAATCATGGGCGCCGTGCCCATAAAATGAATGCGCATTTCATTGGGCTGCACGTGCTCGGTATTAGGGAACCAGTTTGCCGCGCTCTTGAGCCATGCCTGGGGTTCGATGCCTTCGAACAACAAACCTTCTTTCCAGCGGCCCATGGGTACACCACCGCTCAGCGCCGCCTTCATATCGGCCTCACTGGAAGGCTCCTGAACATCCGGCGCAGCCCATTGCGCCGATGCCGAAAGCGAAAACATGGTTATTACACAAGTCGTAAAACAGGCCTTGAGTGTCTTCTTGGCGTTCATACAGTTTCCTCTGTTGATTGAACAGGTATCTAAAATTTACGAGTAAATGAAATAACCGCTGTTTCCGGTCATTTACATAAAAACGGCCCCAATTCTTCAGGGCGGGGAGTCTATCAGAACTCTGTAAAAAAAACAGCAGGGGGTGACTCACCCCCCCTGTTAGCCCGCATATTGCACGAAGGCGGACGATAATATGACTAATTATGAACAAATTTAATAGCTTATGGCCAAAATGACTACCATGCGAGAAATACAGTTTGTCCTATCCGGTTTTGCACTGCATCTGGCTTCACATTTCGGCCGATCCTTCTCGAACCATAGCTACGGCTATGCTTCTTCAAACGATCGACCAAACTGTTTCGCCAGCTACACTGCAAATTCCGGATCCTTCGTGCAATATGCGGGTTAGTCAGCAAACTCAGCTTTGCGAACGAATTATTCTGCACAAAGCATAAGACGCGATTGTATCGCTGACTGGATAATTGCCTTCGGATTTCCCGGACCTTAATTGGGGCTCCAGCGCCACTCCAGGCTATCCAGGAAAATGGTGTCATTCAGATCACCGATAAAGATGCCTTCCCTTCTGTTGATATCGGGAGCTACGGGTTCGAATTCGACCATAAAAACGACAAAGCCGGAATCATTCAGAATTTTTTGCCGGCCATCCTCACCACCGGTTGTCACTATGACTGACACCTTGTTTTGAGAATTGACTATGACTCTTGTTTCCCCCGAAGCCAGCCTGAACGGTGTTCCGGACAGGTAAACCCGGCGCAGTCCGATGTCCGGCCGCCAGCCCCACAGCCCCCAAGAATTGCCATGGGTGTCTGTTTGAGCCTGGAATGCAAACTGCCCCTGGGCATTCATATTGAACGTCCGACCGAGGGTAATGGATAGGCCCGAACCCAGCCCATCCCGGCGTGCTCCGGGAATGCGCCAATCAACTGCTACGGGCTGGTGGTCGTAGCCGCTGCCGTTCCAGGTGGCGCGCACGATCGCGCAAACACGGAAAGTAGAGGTCTGCGAACAGCCTACGAAGCCGACATCGCCATTGCTGTTGATGGCCGGGGAATAAAAATCAAAAGGAGCCATGGCGTTTGTCTCGCTGATCTGTATTTCCATGCCTTTCAGAAAGACATTGTGAAGCACATATTGCTGGCTTGACTCATTCCATCGCTCTGCCCAGACGCCTCCTTCGTTTGGGTTGGTGGTGGTTCCAACCAGTGCGACCTCTCCTTTCGCGTTGATACTGGGGGATCTTGAACTTGTGGAGGAGAAATTACCGGTCGAACCGGGCGCCGGGTCTTTTTGTGCAATGACTTTGCGCACCGTACCGTCGCGCGCAACCGACCAGACACCAGGTTGGGCTTGTCTTCCCTGCGGGGGGGGGATCGTCAGTTCTGGCCAGGAATGCAACATCGCCATTGTTGCTGATCGCGCCACGCTGGTTGACGAGTGTTGTAAAAACAGTCCCCGGGGGCAACCCCGGCGCCGGATCGCCATCGAGCACCAGGCTGTCAAGTGAGCCTGCTCCGTCAAATTCTGCCCACAGCCCGTTGGTGTTGGTGATGTCAGTGGACCCGTAAAAATTCAGTTCACCATTGTCGTTCATCGCCGGCGGAAAAAGACTGTCGAACTTCTCATCCGGCAAGCCTGGAACAGGGGAAGTACTGGAGACAACCCGGTGACGTCCGCCGGATTCAGAATCAATCGCCCGCCAGGGGACAAAAGCCATGTCACCGTTGCTGTTCAATAGGGTTTCCCTGGCGGTGATACTCGGAGCATCCGGGCAAACCGGTGGCTGAATTACCCCTGCAACAGATTTCCAGAGGGCGAGCGTGGTATTACTGCACGATGCCAGCTGGCCGCTAAAAGCCGTAAAAGCCACAACTCCATCGTTGTTGATGGCCGCATGCAGAAATGATGAAAACGCGCCACCGTCATCAAGTGCATCGCCTTCAAAGGCCACCTGTTTGTAACTGACTCCCTGGGCACTTGCGGCGTCTGGAAGACCAAGCAAGGCAATGCAGGTGATCAAAAATATTCTCATGACAGCGAGCGGGCGTATTCTTGAAACAGTACTATTCATATACATGTCTGGTGTCCCATTTCAGGTGCAATTACCTTGTTTTCCTGCCCAACAAAAGGGCTAGTAAAAAGGCCGGATACATTTTTATAGAATGTATCCAGCCCCTTATTAATATACAGGTTAGCACCAAGCCTGTGTTTTATCAGGAGCTTTAGCCGTTTTAACCAGCCCTATCTATCCCAACCTTTGCCGACCTGAAATACGCTGAACGCGTCCGGGTGCCAAACATCCAGACGTAAGGTAAAGAAAACAGTGGTTGGGTGACTCACTCCCCCTGTCAGTCAGCAAACACAACCTTGCGAACAAATCACTCTGCACAAAGCGTTAGAAGCGATTGCATCGCTGACTGGATGATTGCCTTCGGAAATCCCGGACGTTAGTTGGGGCTCCAGCGCCATTCCAGACTGTCCAGGAAAATGGTGTCATTCAAATCGCCGATGAAAACAGCTTCCCTTCTGATTGTGTCCGGAGCTACGGGCTCGAATTCCAGGATAAAAACGACGAAACCGGAGTCATTCAGGATCTTTTGCCGGCCATCCTCACCACCGGTGGCTACGATGGTTGCCAATTTCCCGGAGCTATTGAATGCGGTTCTTGTTTCCCCTGAAGCAAATCTGAACGGCGTTCCAGTCAGGAAAACCCGGCGCAGTCCGATGTCCGGCCGCCAGCCCCACAGCCCCCAGGCAGAGCCATGGGTGTCCGTTTGAGCCTGGAATGCAAACAGGCCCTGGGCATTCATGTTGAATTTCGTACTGCTGGAAATGGACAAACCCGCCCCCAGGCCATCCCTGCGAGCACCGGTAATGTGCCAATTAACTGCTACGGGCTGGTGGTCGTAGCCGCTGCCATTCCAAGTGGCGCGCACGATGCCGCAGACCCGGATGGTCGAAAACTGCGTGCAACCCACAAAACCGACATCACCATTGCTGTTGATGGCCGGGGCATGGAATTCAAAAGGGGCCCAGGTGTTTGTCTCGCTGACCTGTATTTCCATGCCTTTCAGAAAGACATTGTGAAGCTCATATTGCTGGCTGGACTCATTCCATCGCTCTGCCCACACCCCTCCTTCGTTTGTGTTGGTGGTGGTTCCTACCAGTGCGACTTCACCTTTCGCGTTGATACTGGGTGGCCTTGAACTCGTGGTGAAGAAATTTCCGCTCGAACCGGGCGCCGGGTCTTTTTGGGCAATCACTTTGCGCACCGTACCATCACGCGCAACCGACCAGACACCGGGTTGGGCTTGTCTTCCCTGCGGGGGGGGATCGTCAGTTCTGGCCAGGAATGCAACATCGCCATTGTTGCTGATCGCGCCTCGCTGGTTGATCAGTGTTGTAAAAACAGTCCCCGGGGATAGCCCCGGCGCCGGATCGCCATCGAGCACCAGGCTGTCAAGCGTGCCTGCTCCGTCAAATTCTGCCCACAGCCCATTGGTATCGGTGATGTCTGTGGACCCGTAAAAATTCAGTTCTCCGTTATCGTTCATGCCGGGGGCGAAAAAACGGTCAAACTTCTCAGACGGCAAACCGGGAACTGCCAATCCATTGGCGACAACTCTGTGGCGCCCACCGAATTCAGAATCTGTCCATGAAAGGCCCTTGAATACCGCATCACCGTTACCGTTCAAAATAGTGTCTTTGCCAAAATTGTTGAAAAAACCGACACAAACCGGGGGCTGGATCACACCCGCTATTGATTTCCACAGGTTGACATTATCGCCAGGACAAGAATCTACCGAACCGGTAAAACCCACGAAAGCGACCGTCCCATCGTTGTTGATTACAGCGTTCTGGAAAGATGAAAACTGGCTTCCATCAACATCATCGCCCTCGAAGGCCACTTGTTTGTAACTGACTCCCTGGGCACTTGCGGTGCTCGGCGATCCAGTTAAAACCATCCCCAGGATTAATAGAATCCCTACTGCAGCGAGCGGGCGAATATTTGAAACCGAACTTTTCTTATACATGTCTGAAGTCCTTGATCCGGAGTTGTTTACTTGTTGGCTTGCCGGCAATTGACCCAAGGGCACAAGAAAATTGCCGCTGGGTTTTTGCCGCTAAAGCGCACAGATTAGCACCAAGCCAGTGAATCAAGGAAATTTTTGCAGGTTCAATCAGCTAGCTGATCTCTCCTTCCGGCACGGCATTTATCGCGAGCAAAGCTCGCTCCTACACGACTTCGCAGGCGCGTCTATTAGGCTTTGGACACTTGTTTGTATACGACGTTGCTGGAATTCACAGCTAGTAACGATGCTTAAACCCGTAGAAAATGCTGCCCAAAAGCATGAACCCACCGGTGGCCATCCAGGATTGCAGTGAGGCATGAGTCATCAGCCACAGGCTCAGCAGCAAGGCCAGAACGGGGATGGCCATGCCGCCTGGCAAACTGAACTGCCCCTCGTATTCACCGAGTTTTTTGTGCAGCACCGGCAGGGTCAGAATACACATGATATAAACCAGCAACCGCACCACGGTGCTCATCACCGCCAGCCAGATAAACCCACCGCTCAGCGCCAGTAAAATGGCAAAAAGCCCGTAAATCATGATCGCATTGGCCGGAGTATGGTACTTCTCATGAACGGCCGAGAGGAAGCGGGGCAGACTGCCATCATGCGCCATGACATACACCATGCGCGGCGCGGAAAGCATGCTGGAGGTGAGGTTGCCGGTGATTGAAAAAACCGCACCCAGTGTGAGGATGGCCGCACCGGCAGACCCCATCAGGATCAGGGCCACGTCGGCCAACGGCGTTTTGCTGCCAGCGATATCCGGCGCTACTGAAATCGTGACCACCTGGATCAGGAAATAGAACACAGCGACAGCCAGAATGGTTTTAACCAGGGCCCTGGGAATATCACGGCGCGGACTGCGCGCCTCTCCGGCGGGAATCAGCGCACTCTCAAAGCCGACGAAGGCGTAAAACAGAATCAACGCCGTTTCCCCCAGTGAATCAAGCGGCGGGATTTCAGCAGCGGTGAAAATCTGCGGGTTGGTCTGGGAGAGGCCAAGAATGACGAGCAATATCAGCGGCAGCAGCTTGAGCAAAGTCAGCGCGAACAAGGCCAGCATGCCCTGCTTCACACCAACGACGTTGATTGCGGTCAGAGCCACGCAAACCAGGCCAACCGCAGCCATGTGCGAGGCGCCATCAAGCAGCGGCGGCCAGAACCAGCCGGCATAGGTCACCATCAGGTGGGCATTGGCTGCAAAGGCAGCAGCCCGCGATAGTGTCAACATCCAGCCGGTCTGGAAGCCGACAAACGGGCCAAAAGCCGCCGTCGCATAGGTAACCGGCCCGCCGGTGTCACGGAAATAGCTTGCTACCCGCGACAAGGTGACAACGACCAGCATGATCAACAAGCCGCAAATAACATACAGCCACGGGCTGAACAGGCCAACTCGCTCAACTGCAATGGCGGGCAGCGCGAAGATTCCGGCGCCAATCGTGCCATTGAGCGCTATGGTGCCGAAACCGAGCTGACCAATTTCCCGTTTCAGCCCAACGCCTGATTGCTTTTCGGCAGTCATTCGATTCGTTGACTAGGTAAAGATTGATGAATTAACTGCGAAGTGCGTAGCGATGCTAGCGAAGTAGCCCAGCAGGATAGCCCAGCTCCACTTCAGGTGGCCGAAAAATGTGTAAATTCCCCGCGCTGTTCCCATCACCGCGACGCCGGCCGCGGAACCAATCGACAGCATGGAACCACCCACGCCAGCTGTCAGTGTCACCAGCAGCCATTGCCCCAGATCCATGTCCGGATTCATCTCCAGCACCGCGAACATCACCGGAATGTTGTCCACGATAGCCGAGGCGAAACCGACGATGATGTTGGCCGTGGTCGGACCCATACCCTCGTACATCAATTCCGAGCCAACCGCCAGGTAACCGAAGGCGCCAAGGCCGCCGACGCACATAATCACGCCGTAGAAAAACATCAGCGTGTCCCACTCGGCCTTCTGAAGATTTTGATAGATATCAAAAATCTGACGGTTGCTCTCGCGGTCACCCTCGTGCACGGCTTCAACGCCCAGCGCCGAGGCCTCGACTTCGGCCAGTTCATGCCCCCTGGCAATCCTGACGTCGCGCCGCCGCAGGTAATAACCGAACAGCTTGAGGAAGCCCAGACCGGTCATCATGCCGACCACCGGGGGCAGGTGCAGCTGGTTGTGCATGGTCACAGCCATGGCGATGGTGAAGATGAAGAGACCAACCACCACCCAGGCTCCATGCTGAAGTTCCGCCTGATCCGTGACCGGCTCCGGCTGCTCTTTGGGAACCGCAAAACTGAGGATGGCGGCGGTCACCACCCAGTTCACCACCGAGGGAATGAACAGTGCAAAAAACTCCTGGAAATGAACCACGCCTTTTTGCCACACCATCAGTGTGGTGATGTCGCCGAAGGGGCTGAAGGCGCCGCCGGCGTTGGCCGCCACCACGATATTGATGCAGGCAATCGCTATGAACTTCTTATTGCTACCGCCCACGGCGACTGCCACAGCGGCCATCAGCAATGCGGTTGTCAGATTGTCCGCAATCGGCGACATCAGGAACGCCAGCCCACCGGTAATCCAGAAAATCTTGCGCAATGAAAAGCCCTGCGTCACCAGCCACACCCGCAGCACGTTGAACACGCCGCGCTCTTCCATCGTGTTGATGAAGGTCATCGCAGCCAGCAGGAACAGGAACAACTCGACGAATTCCAGCAAGTCCCCACGGATTTCGATGTGCGCCCGATCGACATCACCGGCCTGAATGAACGCAACCGCCACCAACACCCAGATCAGGCCTGCAGCCACGATCACCGGCTTGGATTTCCTCATATCCAGGACTTCTTCCCCGATGACCAGCGCATAGGCAGCGACAAAAATCACCAGCGAAAGGATACCGGCCCAGTGACCGGTGAGATCCATCATTTCCAGTGCCGCTTCGGTGGAAGCAAACGCGAACAAGGGTATCAAAAGCACGAAAAGACTGAGGCCAATGGCCCGCAGCATGAGACCGGAATTGTGCACGTAACTCATGGTTGATTGGTCCCTGGTCAGTGGAAAATTCCGACTAGTGTTGATTTTGCAGGCTACGAGGTCAAGTGAATCCGGCGATTCGGTCAATAGTCCAGAAGGCCGCCAGCGAACCGATGGCGTAGACCGGCAGCCGCCAGGCCCATTGCGGCCAACTCATCCGCTTGAGGGCCGCCCATACCAGCAATGCGGTGGCGATGAACATCAATTGACCCGTTTCCACGCCCAGGTTGAAGAACAGCAAAGCCAGTGGAATAGCGTGTTCGGGCAGGCCGATTTCGGTCAGCGCGCCGGCAAAACCGAATCCATGCAGAAGGCCGAAAGTGAACGCGACCAGCCACGGCCAGCGCCGCGTGATACCCGGTTTTCCCTGCTTCCAGTGCACGATTTCCATCGCAACAAACAAAATGCTGAGCGCGATCACCGCCTCGACCGGCTTTTGCGGCATATGCACCCAGCCCATTGTGGCGGCCGCCAGTGTCACACTGTGAGCCAGGGTAAACGAGGTAATGGTCCATACCAGCTTGCGGGTATTGGGCACCAGCAACAGCAGGGCCAGCACAAACAACAGGTGGTCGATGCCGAGCAGGATGTGCTCTACGCCCAGGGCCAGGTAAGTGGAGGCGACCTCGCCCCAGCTTTCGGTCGCGGTCACGGTGAATGAATTATCGGAGGGCTTAAGGCGGGCAACCTGGGTGGTGCCGTCCAGCCGTTCGAAACGGGCCAGCGCATCGGTCATCATCCGTTCGAGGCCGCTGATGACCACCTCACTGCCAACCAGTCCGCCCGGGCAGGACCAGGTGCCCTGCTCGACGAATGTTGCACCGTCTTTCCAGTTCAGGATGTCGCCCTGCACTTTGCATTGCTGCGGCATCTCCAGGTAGATGCCCAGGCGCATATCGCCTTTGGCCGGTACGCGCCACATGGTCTGGAAGGTTTCTTCTGCGGTTTGCTGGATGCGCAGGTAAGCCGGGCGCACTTCGTGTGCCGAGGCAGGCCATGCCCACGTCAGCAGCAGGAGCAGCAAGGCAAATATCAGGGCGAAAGGCCTCACTCCGCACTGTCCTCGACCAGGGACTCGATCTCAATCTCATAGTTTTCCGCCAGGCGATCGTACAATTCGTCGGTTGTACTGCGGCGGCGCTGTTCCAGCCACTCGATTTTTACCCGCTCACGGACTTCGTCCAGCTCCGGATCACGCGCCGGAGTGAATTTTTCAATGATCACGAGGTGGAGCCCATAGCCGGAACGGACGGGGCCGGCCCATTCACCCTGCTCCAGTTTCACCAGGCTATCGGCAAACTGCTGGCCAAAATGGCGGCTGATTTCACCGGCGCGGGCAGCCTCGAATTCCGCGGGCAGCGGCAGTGAATCGCCAAGTTCCCTCCAGTCAGCACCCATATTATCGCCCGGGTCACTACGCAGGCGATCAAGCAAAGCAAGGGCAAATTCATCGGCCCCGGCACCTCTTTTGTCCAGACTGACATAGATCTGCCGGAGATCAAACAGCGGTTCCAGCCTGAACACTTCCCGGTTTTCTTCCAGGTAGCTTTGCAGATCTGCATCGGTCGGCTCCGAAAAGGAGACGATTTCGTCGCTCAGGAGTTCGAGCTTCTGGCGCATGCGGCGGCGGATAATGGTGTCGCCCTGATCCAGGCTCATTGCCACGCCTTGCCGGTAAGCGATTTCTTCGCGTAAATAATCCCGCAGCAGACCCTGGAACTCCTGCGGCGTCGGCGGCCGCTGCCAGGTGCGGGTGAACATGTTCACCAGGTGCTCCTGCTGGCCGCGGCTGATGAAGATTTCATCCTCCGATTGCAGGTCACGGCTCAGCCAGCCATAGGCGGCGAAAATCAACAAGCCAAGAACCAGGAAATGGACCAAAGGCTCTCTCAGGAATTTATTCATTTTCAGGGATTTCTCATGCCTCAAACAAAAAACCGGCACGGCCCACATCACACCGTGGGCCGTGCCGGCAGAATGATAGCGTAAAATCAGCTCTTGAGTGCTTCGGCCACCCTCTTCAGGCGAATTTCAGCTTCACCCCCGACTTCCTTCAGCACCGGATCTCCATCAAAACCACCCGCCTGCATCATCGCTGCCGGATCCACGATGCGCACCAGCGTACCGCCATTGTTTTCCTCCACGATCACGTTGCAGGGCAACATCAGGCCGGCATCCGGGCGGTTGCTCAGTGCTTTGTGCGCCAGCGGCGGGTTGCAAGCGCCGAGAATGCTGTAATTACGAAACTCAATCCCGAGCTTTTCCTTGAATGCGTCATGTATATCGATGCGGGACAGAACGCCGAAACCCTCTTCCTTCAGCGCATCGATCACCCGCTCCAGAGATTCGGCATAAGGTGCATCCAGGGTTACTTCAAAAGACATTTCAGCCATCATTCAATCCTCACATTAGAATATATTAATATACCATGCATTAGATCAGTCTGATGCGCATGGTGCCGATTTCCTTGTAGATGATGGCCAGCGGCTTCTTGTTCGAGAAGGTGATGATCCTGCTTCCACTTCCATACAATAAATGGGAGGTCAGGAAGACGTGGAATTCACTGCCGGACTCAAGGAAGCTTTCAATTGCTACCATGGCCCGTTTTTCGCGCTTACTTGCAAGCGCAAACTGGAGGGAGCCGATCTGTACACTTTCGTAACTGAACGTCAGTGCCGGCGCCTGTTCATGCAATAGCACTTCACGGTAGAGTGGCTTGATCAGCGATTTAGGCAGGACCAGGCCTACCTGGTTTTCGGCGAGCAACCAGCTGATACCGCTCTCTTCACTGTGAATACATTCATGTTCACCAAATGCCTGGCACCAGCCCCTGAAATATGCGGCATAGCGCTTGAGCTCACGTTCGAGCATCATGGGAGCCAATGAGTATTTGTGAAATCATATTCCGGCAAGGGCTTCAGTCCATGCCCTGATTTTTCCGCTCTTGCGCCCGCCGCGTTTGCTGCTGCGCTGTGAGCCGATAGGCAATGTAATACTTGAGGATGTTCGCAACGTATTGAACCGTTTCCGAGCCGATGTCCCTGGCCGCAATGACCTCGACGTTGTCAAACCATATATTCGGATTGTAGCCCTGCTGCGCCGCCTTCTGGCGCAATTTACGCACCCGTGCCGGGCCGGCGTTATAAGCTGCGAAAGCAAACATGGTCTGATTGAAACGGTCCATTTCCGGATCCGAGAAATAGCGGTTGCGGATGAAGTCCAGGTACTTGACGCCGGCGTGGATGTTGGCCTCGGCTCTGCTGATATCGGGAATGCCGACGTTTGAATCCGCGGCCGTGCTTGGCAATAACTGCATAATCCCGATGGCTCCGGCGGCGCTGCGGGCACTTTGGTCCAGGCGTGATTCCTGATAACCCTGGGCCGCGACCATCAGGAAGTCGAACCCATACCGGTCACCATATATCTCAAATATCCCGGCCACATCCCGGAATCGCTGATAGTCATCTTTCCCGAGGGCGTTTTTTGCCCAATCGTAGTCCTTGAGGTAACGATTGATCAGGATGTTCCCCTTGAGCGTACCCTGACGATGGGACTTCAGAAACTCGTTGAGTGACGCGGCCAGTTGCGGACTGTTCTCCCGGATGGCCCAGGCGATTTGACCTCCCGACCGGAAAACGAGGTCATCGCGAACCGTGAGGCCTGCGAACACATCGGCCCAGATGCGTGCCTTGTAGTCGTCAACCACGGCCCATTCAAGCAAGCCGGCATTGACCATCTCCAGGAGATCTTCGTCCTCAAGAAACTCAGACGCGTTCTCAATAATGACTTCTTCCAGGCCTTGCTCACGGAACCTTTGGTTCAGCGCATCCACGCTGGACCGGTAACTGCTTGAAGCCCGTACATAGATTGTCCGCCCCGCAAGGTCATCAAGCGCGTTGATCTGAGGAGACGACGGCCCCGTCACCAGCACTTCTGATAACGCCCTGCTTGCCGGATTGGTGAAATCAACCAATTCATCACGCTCGGGTGTAATGGTCAGGCCCGCCACGGCAATATCGCCCCTGCCGCTGACCAGGCCTGGAATCAACTGGTCCCTGGCAACAGGAATGAAGACGACATGAACCCGCAGTTGCTTCTTGCCCAGCTTCTTGTTTATAAAGTCCTCATACATCCTGAACATCTCGTAAACAAGGCCCTTTTGCTCGGCCCGTCCATGAAATAACGCCCAAGGCCATAAACGGTCAAAACACGTATGAGACGCTGATCCGCCATGACATCGAGATCCCCTGTCCAGGGTTCCTTGAATACATCGATATCTATCTGGGATTCAAGCTCTGCAATCGATTTCTCCAATCGTTCAGTTGCGGAGAGGGTGGGATTTTCCTCACGCCGCACGTTTGAATGGGTGTCCGGACTTTTCCCGGTGCCCGGACTTTCACTTACTTGTTTCTCTGCTTGCTCCGCCTGCGCGGGAACAGACTCTCCACAAGCCACCAGTGTCAGAACCAAAAAACCGATGAGTATTTTTATCACGGATTGGCAGAAATCATTAGCGTAGTTCATTTGTGGCATCCCGATCGCAAGGCTCTCCTATTCTGAATCAGAAACCCGGTGCAGTCGATCATGAAATGGCGATTGAAGTCTGTCGCAGAAATTCATTTCCATAACCGTATATAGATATTTACTAATATCTCTTTTTCCTTTTCTTGTATCTATATTGATTAATTTTCCGTAAGCCGCGATGGTCAATTTGAAATTTCTTTTTCAAAAGGCTCCCATCGTCGACAAACAAATTGATTTAATTTTGAGCAATAGATTCGTTTCGTCGCAAAAAATATTTATTCCAAAATTCCGGGTTGTTTGTCTATTCAGCAACTTGGATATTTTGTATGAGATTGATCTTGAGAAAGTCATCCTAAATACGAAAAAAGTGCCGTTGACAATCCCGGGGTTCAAGAGTAATTTAGATCCCCCGTTCGAAGAAGCCCACCGGCCAGACGGCCGACCCGCCGAAAGGCACTGGGGGGTAACAGAAAAGCGGACAAGTACTCAGGTGGTACTGAGTATGTCACCCAGGCCGGGCTCTGCTATAACCGGTCGTACCACTACAGGGTGACTCGAGAGGGAGACATGATCCCTCGAGATAGACGCCAGGAGGTGAAAGCCTCGACAGGCTGCAAGACCGGAAGAAGTTTAGGCTTTGGAAGGTCGGGTGATCGGAAAGGGCTTCGGCTCTGAAAGATCGAGAGGTTGGATGAAGCTTCGGCTGCAGAAGACCGACGGATCGGAAAGCGCAAGCTGGAAGGACCGGAAGGCGGAGAGGGCGCAAGCCTTGGAAGCCGGCGACGAAACTGGCGCGAGCCGGCGGAGTCGGAAGGCCGAAAGACGTCAATAAAGAAAGACGGGAGTAGAAGACCCGTGATCGGAGACCAGCCGCAGAGAGCTGAGGAACCGGACGAAGTTGGGAAGGCCTAGGAGAATCTGCAGTTCACCATAAGCGGAGTTCCGATACTTCTACAACGGAGAGGAGGCGTAAGCCTCCTCTCTTTTTTTTGCCCGGAAATTCATATCTCGCACATCTCGCCAGGCCGGGCGAACTCAGAAAATGAAAAATCATCACTCGGGTCGCCTTGGTCCAATCTGCGGGCTGGCCCGGATTTCTGATCCTTTGTGTACTACAATTGCT
>PVMK01156861.1_pt1 | contig 27310 bp, 25 predicted proteins | sample 1853481 | NCBI WGS metagenome assembly PVMK01 (sample SAMN08533507, study PRJNA380276) | Marine sediment metagenome, whole genome shotgun sequencing project. | reverse complement strand
TACATAATGGAATAAGAATATTGGCTGGATTTGACTAAGGCACGCTATGTAGCAATGAAACAAATCTAAAAAAACATGTATTTGTCATTGACCAATCTGCAAAAGTTATGTGCTCCAGTTACAAAGGGAATTCTTATCATTTATGTTGACAAAGGCACCTTTTTGACGTACATTTCTTGTATCATAACTAAAACAAACTCAAGGATTATTTGCCATGGATGCAGCAACTCAAAGTAAAAATGAACGGATCAACCTCCGTCTGAAAAGTAGCGCAAAAAACCTCATAGAGCGTGCTGCCAGTTTTGAGGGTAAGACCGTTAGTCATTTCATACTGACCAGTGCCCTGGAGCAAGCCGAGAAAACCGTTCAGGAGCATGAGATTATGACATTAAATGCCAAAAATTCCAGGATCTTTTTCGAGGCTTTGGCCGCTCCGATACGTTTCAATCGCAAACTGGCCGCAGCCCTTCAAGAACATGATCAGCGTGTTGTCAGCAAATGACAGATTTTCAAAATCTGGTTATAGAGCCGCTTAACCCCACACATGGCAGGACGGGCTTTCAGTGTGGTGTCGAAGCGCTGGATCGCTACCTTAAAAAGCAAGCCAAGCAGGATATCAAACGCCGCATCAGTCGTGTTTTCGTCGCGACTAAGCCAGACAATCCGAAGACGGTTATTGGCTACTACACCCTGAGTACCTTATCCATTGAACTTAATCAATTACCTGAAAAGCTGGTTCGGAAATTGCCCAAGCATCCAGTGCCCGCCGCTCTGATCGGCAGACTGGCGGTTAGCAATCCCGCACGGGGACAAGGGGTTGGAAAAATGTTGCTGGCCGATGCAATCAAGCGCACATTGGCGGTCAGTGATCAAATCGCAATCTATGCCATGGTTGTGGATGCTATTAACGACAACGCCAAAAAATTCTACGAACAGTTTGGTTTTTCCCGCCTAAGCGATGATAGCCCAAGGCTATTCCTGCCCTTGAAATCTATTGAATCATAATGACATTAACTCCAACCTATTCAAGATCGAGGAAAAATCAGTTCTATTGAGATATCATTTTTAAATCAAATGTGCTAGTCCGATCAGGATACCGCCAGTCGAAAAAAACTTCCCTAATTTGAAACCCCAGCTATGTAGCAGAAAACCTATCAGCGGTATATTTATCGACGATTGCATATTAGGTATAGGTTTTAACCAGATTAGCACAGAGAGCGATTGCGGCTATCTATCTAATATTCTGTATAAATTCATCTTCTATTCGCTAATCTCAACTTTTTATAATTCTGAATCCTCTACGCACTTCCTTGACGTCCACCGTCCGTCCCTGGTCGCTGTCTTTGATGCCGGCCTCAATGGCCTCCCGCACATAGATTCTGTACATCAGGTCGGAAATCAATCGAGGATTTTCTTGATCAGCTACCACCGATTGTGGCCCTGATAACCTTATACCCTTCATTTTCAAAGGTTTTTGCCACAGCTTCCTGGAGGTCTTTGCCCGGAGTCAAGGAACTCATATAGCCGCCCATCCCCCCGCCGGTGACTTTGGTTCCCAGAGCACCTTTTTCAAGGCCCAGCTTGCATAGATAATCTAATATTTCGTGTGAATACCCCATTTCTCTCACAATACCGTGATTTTCCGTCATGAGCTGGCCGACGCGCTCTAAATCATAGGCTTCGAGCGCCTGCTTCATTTCGTGGGCCTGACCGGTAATCGTTTTGAGGCGTGAGGCAAACAGTTCAGGGTCCTCTTGCTGATTTTTTTTAACAATAGTATCCATAAGCTTTGTGTCGGCCGTTATGCCGCTGTTGGCCAATACGATCTCGATGGGTTCGTTGACCGGGATTTTTTCAAAAGTCTTTTCGCCTTTTATGATGCGGTAGAAAATAATCCCGCCGTAGGTGGAAGCCGTATTATCCACCCCGCTGGGGGTACCGTGATAGGCGAATTCGCCTTCCCATCCGACATGGTTGATCTCTTCTATCGAAAGACCCAGATTGAATTCGTCGTTTATCGCCCGGGCCAGCGAGACACAGCTGGCGGCGCTGGCCCCCACGCCGCTGCCGGCCAACAGCGTTCCGCCATAGGTGATTTTGATCGGCGTTTTTTTGACATCGATTTTCATCACCTCCAGTATATGATTGATGGATCCGGCCTGGTCTTTCTTTTTCTTTTCTTTATAGCCCGGAACTTCATTGCGGGTGTCTTCCAAAATCCATCCTTCGCCTTCATCCAACTTTTCTACTTGCGCAACGGTTTCAAAAGGGATGGATGAGACAATTGCGGAACGAATTCACCGAACCTGGTCAACAACAGGGTCACCGTGGTCTGCGAAGGAGCGAACATGCCCACCACGCCGGCAGGAATAAATATTTTCCTCGAAAACAAACTCCTGTATGCTCCGGGGAAAGCATCCAATGCCGGCGGTGTTTCTGTATCGGGACTGGAAATGACCCAGAACAGCATGCGCCAAAACTGGTCCTGTGAGGAAGTGGACAACCGGCTAAAAATGATCATGCACAGCATTCACAAAGCCTGTCTGGATGCGGCCGAACAATTCGGCACACCGGGTAACTATATGAACGGTGCCAATATTGCCGGTTTCGTCAAGGTCGTTGATGCCATGCTGGATCAAGGGTTGGTTTAAATTTTTCTTGACAGTTAGCTAAAATCTGATGTATTAGATATCAATAAATGATATTATAATAAATTATACTTAATTACAGTAAGTTATGTAAGTAATAACCCCGTATTAGGGGCAAAAAATACAGATTTTTTTTTAAACTTCCCAGGAGGTCTAACCCATGACTGAAAAACATGTTCCCAAAGAAAGTACTATTGCACCTTCCTGTCAATGTGCCTGCCCGGCCGGGATTGACGTCCCGCGATACATCCGGCGCATCAAGGAGGGCAAATTTGACGAGGCGCTGGCGGTGATCCGCGAAAAAATTCCGTTTCCGTCCATTTGCGGATTTGCCTGCTACGCCCCCTGTGAGACGAACTGTGGAAATCAACAGTTCGGTGAGCCGATTGCAATTCGAGCCTTAAAACGTGCTGCTGCAGAGAAAGGCGGTGATCTGTGGTTTAAGAATTTAACCATTTCACCGTCCACCGGCAAGCGCGTGGCCGTGGTTGGTTCGGGACCCAGCGGTTTGTCTGCGGCCTATTACCTTGCCATCCTGGGCCATAAGGTTGCGGTGCTCGAGGCGCTGGATCAAACCGGCGGGATGCTGCGTGTGGGCATACCCGGATATCGCTTGCCGCGGGAATCGCTTGATCAGGAAGTCGATTATCTCAAGGAGGCCGGGGTTGAGATAAAAACCGGACAAAGGGTTGAATCCGTCGCCCAGTTGCAACAGGATGGCTTTGATGCGATTTATCTGGCATGCGGCGCCCACCGGGGTGCAAAACTGGGCATTCTCGGTGATGACTTGCCCGATGTGGTTGATGGTATTTCTTTTCTCAGAAAAGTCAATCAAGACCAAAAAGTTGAAATCGGCAACAGGGTGGCTGTGATCGGTGGCGGGAACACGGCGGTGGATGCCGCCCGCAGTTCGATCCGGCTTGGCGCCAAAGAAGTCGAAGTCATTTATCGCCGCTCTGAAGCGGAAATGACGGCCTATGAGGAGGAAGTGGGTGCGGCCAGATTTGAGGGTGTAACCATCGAGTATCTGGCGGCACCTACGGCAGTTACCCAAAAAGATGGCGCCCTCGAGTTGACGCTTACCCGCATGGAACTTGGAAAAGCAGATGCCAGCGGACGACCCAGCCCGGTTCCCGTAGAAGGCAGTGAATACAAAAAGGAATTTGATAATGTGATTGCTGCCATCGGGCAAGTGCCGGTCGGAACCGGTTCACTGGGTGTGGCATTAGCTAAGGGCGATTTTATCCAGGCTGACGCCGCAACGCTTGCCACCGATAAGCCCGGTGTCTTCGCCGGCGGCGACGTCGCCACCGGACCGGCTTCCATTATCGACGCCATTGCCCAGGGCCGAAAGGCGGCCGAATCTATTGATAAATATCTCGGCGGGTCCGGACAAATCGATCAGGCCCTGGCACCTCCCGAACAAGAAGTTGTGGTTGTGGACTACCAGGCGGGAGACCAGGCGCGGGTCGTAATGCCCTGCATTTCTCTGGACGAGCGAACCTGCAGTTTTGCTGCCGTTGAAGCCGGGCTTTCTCAGGATCTGGCCATCAAGGAGGCCGGACGCTGCCGAGACTGTGATGCCAGACAATATGAGATAAAACTGTACAGTGAGGGCTGCAAGGAGTGCAGCTATTGTGTGGAGGTCTGCGGACTTGACGTTTTCGGACCGGCCGAAAAGTTTAATGAAAAAGGTTACCGGCCCATGGAAGTAAAGCATCCCGAACGCTGTGTCGGCTGCCAGCTTTGCTTTTATGCGTGTCCTGATTTTTCAATAGATGTCAGGGAGAAAAAAATAGCTTAGATGTAAGTACTGGATAGAAACTTAGTTATGAGATTAATGTTTTCTATAACAAAAATTTGAAATTCGAATCTCGAAATTCGAAACAAACCCGAATACCAAATGATAAAAATTCCAAATGGGCTGCGAGTGATGCTTTTTTTCTCATTGCGAATATTTTTTAAAGTTTCGTGTATTTGAAAATTTGAATTTCGATATTGTTTCGGATTTCGGCCAATTTTATAAGATCAGGCGTGCTTCGGATTTATGGTTTATCTTGAGTGACGTTTGATACCTCGAACTAAAATTCGTTGAACATAATATATAAAAGAGGGGAATAAACAAATGAAACGTTTTTTAGAAACCGGAAATTTTGCAATTACAGAAGGGGCGCTGCTTGCCGGCTGCCGGCTTTTTGCAGGCTATCCCATCACCCCGGCTACGGAAATCGCCGAGGCGATGTCTGCAGAATTGCCCAAAATCGGTGGCTATTATGTTCAGGCCGAGGATGAATGTGCGGCCATGCATATAGCCGTGGGAGCCGCCGCCGGTGGCATGAAGACCATGACCGCCACATCAGGCCCCGGCTATATTCTTTATGCCGATCCATATGGCTGGGCCATTGGGTGTGAAATACCCATTGTAGTGCTCAATTCTCAGCGAGTGGGCCCGGTCAGCGGTATCACCGGTGCTCCGGGACAGGGTGAATTCTACAACACCCGTTATCCCACCCAGGGTGGTAATTATGAGACCATCGTGCTGGCGCCCAATAGTGCTCAGGAAGCGATGGAACTCACCGTGGAGGCCTTCTATCTCTCGGAAAGGTTTCGGACACCGGTGACCGTGCTGGCCGATCAGTTGATCACAGATGGGTTGGAAGACATCAGTATCCCGGAGACCGATGAGGAAAAAGAGGCCATGGGACTCAGGTTCATGGAGCGCAAAGTACATCAAGGACCTGATTTTTATCCGCCAACCGATGAAATCGATATCCCGCCGGTTGTTTTAGGTAGGGACACCAACGCCATGTGCTCCGACTGGACGCCAACCGAAGAAGGCTATGATATCGAAACGGTGGAAGCCCATCACAAACACTCCTATCGCATGATCTATAAGATCAGAAATCACAAGGACGTCATCTCCCGTAATGAAACTTTGTTTCTGGATGAAGACCCGGACCTCATCGTGGTTGCTTTTGGTACGCCATCCAGAACCGTTAAAACGGCCGTTAAAAAAGCTAAAGAAAAGGGTCAAAAGATCGGAATGATCAGGCCGATCTCGCTGTGGCCTTTTCCTGATGAGATATTTTCTAGAAAGGCTATCTACCTGTCGGTCGAACTGGTTTATGATGGTCAGATGGTTCGTGAGGTTCAACGAGCTGCTCCCAAGGATAGTGACATTCACTTTTTCGGCAAATGCGGTGAGTTGCCCACTGTAGCGGAGCTGCATGAAACCTTTGATAAACTCCTAAACGGTGAATCCTTAAACCGCATAGGATGGGAAAGGGAGGCATGGTAATGGATAGATTAACAGCTAAATACTTAAGAACGAGAAAGATACCCAGCACAGCCTGTTCGGGCTGTGGTCTCGGGCAAGCCCACAAGGCCCTGGTTCAGGCGCTGGACGAGCTGGGATACGGAGTGGATGATATTGTCTGGGGGACATCCATCGGATGTGCCGGGCGCCAGACATTTGCGACCTGGAAAGGTGATAACTTTGCCGGCACCCATGGCCGTGTATATGCCATTGCCAGAGGCCTTAGGCTGGCCATACCGCCGGCGAAGAAACTCATTTTAACCGTCGGAGACGGCGATGCTTTCGGCATCGGTTTAAACCATCTGTTGCATGCCGTCCGCTCCAATACCCAAATGACGGTTTTGGTTTGCGACAATCTGGGATACCAATCCACCGGCGGCCAGTTTGGCTGGACAACTCCGCCGGGGGTTGTCACGGACAGCAGTCCATACGGCATGTCGGAACCCAACTGGGTGCAACCGCAAATGGACATTTTGAATATATTGAAATCAGCCGGGGCAACGTTTCTAGCCAGACACGTCAGCATGGATGGCCGGGCTCTGGTGGATACATTGAAAAAAGCCGTGCAGAACAATGGTTGTTCTTTGGTCCACACTGTTTTTCCGTGCACCACCAATTTTGCCAAAAATGCTCTGGGGTCACGCAATGCCGTTAATATTTTTAATTGGATTAGAGACCATGCCGCGCCCTTGGGTGAAGAAACAGAAGATACCATTTGGCGAACCGGGATTTACCACGATGCCAGCAATTCCAGACCCGAATATTCCCAGGCTCTGAGAGAAAAGGTGGCAGACATTCAAAGGAGGTATCAAGATGAAGGATCGCATTGAAATATTGGCCAGCGGTTTCGGGGGCCAGGGTGTCGTCAGGCTGGGCCAGATTGTCGGGACGACCGCCGTAAATCAGGGCTTTCGGGTCACTATGTTAAAAAGTCACGGCACCGAACAACGGGGTGGTTATGTCAGAACCCAACTGGTTCTTTCTAAAGAAGAGATCGACAGCCCGTTGGTGGAAAACCCGGATTACTTTTGTTCGTTTTCCTCCGCCGCATACAAGCAATTCGGCCATATGATGAAAGACGGAATCATGCTGTATGATCCCGCCACGGTGGAAATTGATGAGAGCAAACCTTTCCGACAGATTGCCGTTCCGGCCAAGGATACAGCGGTTGAAAAACTGGGCCGGCCGATCTATGCCAACATCATCATGCTGGGGGCGCTGAGTGCAGCGGCAGCCGATATTTTAGACAAGGAAAAGATGCTCGAGACCATGCTGGGCATTATACCCAAATTCAAAGATGAAAATAAGAAGGCCTTTGAGATGGGATACAGCATGGTGAAATCCTGAGAATCCGGTATCCGGAACTGTTTTGGATTTATCTAATCCTTTTGACTAAAGGAGATCCTTATGTCTGACGAACAAAAGAGAATTGGCGAGTATGTCGCCCGAGCCCGTGCCGCGCAAGAACAGGTTGAAAACTATACCCAGGAACAAATCGATGAAGTCTGCCTGTCGGTAGGCTGGCAGTTGTATAAAGACGATAATATTGCTGAGTGTGCCAGAGTTGCCGTGGAAGAGACCGGCATGGGGGTTTATGAAGACAAGATCAAAAAGCACAAGGTTAAGGTGGGCGGTGTTTGCCGTGACATTTTAACGGCGAAAACAGTTGGGGTAATTGAGCGCAACGAGGCCACGGGCATAACCAAATATGCCAAACCGGTTGGCGTCATCGGTGCGTTAACGCCGGTTACCAATCCCACCGCCACTTGCGGCAGCAATGGCGTGGGTATTTTAAAGGGTCGCAATGCGGTTATTTTTGCACCGCATCCGCGAGCAAAGGTGCCTTGCAAAGTTGCCTGTGAGTACATGCGCGATGGCCTGAAAAAAGTTGGGGCTCCTGTAGATCTGGTCCAATATCTTAAAGAGCCCAGTATCGACATGAGCCAGGAATTGATGCGGCAGGTGGATCTGGTTATGGCCACAGGCGGTGCTCCGATGGTCAAAGCCGCCTATTCAAGCGGGACACCGGCCTATGGTGTCGGGGCGGGTAATCCGGTTATTATTGTGGCCGAAGATGCGGACCTTGCCGATGCGGCGGAGAAAATAACCATCAGCAAAACCTTTGATAATGCCACATCATGCAGTTCGGATAATTCCATTGTGATTCACGAAAGTGTGTTTGACCAAATGGTTGATGAGTTTGTCAAGCAGGGGGGATATCTGTGCAGTCAGGATGAAAAGGAGAAGCTTGAGAAGTGGATGTGGACGCCGACGAAAAAGACCGGGCACTTAGCCTTGAATCTAAAGGTTGTTGCCGTTTCAGCCAAACGGATTGCAAATGATGCCGGCATTCAAATACCGGAGACGACGAGGATGCTCATGGTCATGGATGAAAATCCCGGTAGGGGACGGTTCAGCGGCGAGAAGATTTCACCGGTGATGGCATTGTGGAAGTATAAAGCGTTTGATGAGGCGCTGGAAATGGTAAAGAAAATGCACGCCTATGCAGGACTGGGACATTCCTGCGGCCTTTATACCTTCAATCAAGAGTATATTCACAAGGCTGCCGCAGAGTTAAAAGTGAGTCGGGTTCTGGTTCGCCAGGCCCATGCCCCGTCGGCAGGCGGCAATTTATGGAACGGAATGCCGTCGACGGTATCTCTGGGCTGCGGAACCTGGGGCGGGAACATTACCAATGAAAACCTGCACTGGAAGCATTTCATTAATGTCACCTGGCTGTCGGAGCCGATCGAACCTGCTCAAATCACCGATGATGACATTTTCGGCAAACTCTGGGAAAAGTACGGCAAATAGACCCTATACTTCATGTTATACTACGCTCCAAAGAAGTGGCCTCTTCGGAGCGCTGTAAAGGCAATAACGTAAAAAACAAGTGCCTAAAGTGCCTAAAATTAAGGCATTCTGTCTATTTTAAAATGAGAGGATTCCGAAATGAATGATTACAACAATAATTATCGACCAATTGAAACCTCGTCGGAATACGATACTGTCGTGCATTTGCGAAACACATTTATGTCTCCGTCTCTGCGCACATTTCAAGCCTACGCCAAACCGGTGGTTATGAAAAGGGGCCAGGGCCAATATTTGTGGGATGTGCAGGATAAAAAGTATGTGGATTTGATGGCCCAGAATCTCTGCATCAGCGTCGGCTACAACCACCCACTGGTGACAAGGGAAACCCAAAAACAGATAGAGCAGCTCGGGCATTGCACCACCATGTATTTTAATCCGGTGCCGTCCCATTTTGCTGAAGAATTGGTGGCACGCATGCCGGACACCGAAGATTGGGTTGTGCACTTTGTCAACAGCGGTGCGGAAGCCATTGATCTGGCCCAGCTGATGGCGCGTCTTTACACGGGCAATTTCGAATTAATCGCCCTGCGTAATGCTTATCACGGACTGCATTTCAGCGCCATGTCGTTGACCGGAATTCAAACCTGTCACCATGCTGTACCTGTGTCCTCCGGGGTCTTACACGTACACAACCCGGACCAGTACCGCGGCATGCACGGCGCCACTGTCGATCCCTATGTAGAAGAAATTGACTGTGTCATTGGCTCTTCGACCCCGGGGCACATCGCCGGCTTTATCGTTGAGCCCATTCAGGGTTATGGCGGTGTCATACCCCTGCCTATTGGATACCTCTCTGCAGCATTCGAGCGCGTTCGCGCCGCAGGGGGCGTATGCATTGTCGATGAGGTGCAAACCGGTTTTACCCGCCTGGGATCGCACTTCTGGGGATTCGAGGTTCATGGCGTCACACCTGACATTGTGGTCCTCGGAAAGGGCATCGGCAACGGATTTCCGCTGGCCGCTGTGGTGGTCAAGCGCGATATCGCAGAATCAATGAGCAAAAAGAAATTCTTTAACACCTACGGTTCGAATCCCATGTCCTGCGCAGCCGGACGGGCAGTGCTGCGCGCCATCGATGAAGATGGAACCATTCAAAATGCAAAAGAAGTCGGCGGCTACATGTTAGAAAGGTTGCAGGAACTCAAAAACAAACACAGTGTCATCGGTGATGTTCGCGGAAGCGGGCTTATGCTCGGCATTGATCTCGTAAAAGACCGAACAACAAAAGCGGCCGCCGATGAGGAAGCCGGACGCGTGTCGGAGCACGCCAAAGACAACGGTGTTATTATCGGCAAAGGTGGAGCGCTGGGCAATGTGCTGCGTATCAATCCGCCTCTTTGCATTCGAAAAGAGGACATCGACTTCGTCATCGACGTGTTGGATCAAGGTTTCAGTCAACTGTAGCCGGCTGGTGTTAGCCATTATCCAGTTTTTTAATTAAATCCCTTTTCTATCACTCTTTTCATACCTGAAACCTTATAGAGAATTTTAGGAGGCTGGAATGATAAATCTCAAAAACATCCCCGTATCCAAAGAAGATCTGGATCTGTACGAAGTAGAGCACAATTTTCAATCCTGGTCATATCAACCCGCCCAATCTCCGTTGCGGGTGGTTTCGGCCAAAGGCGTGCGATTTACTACTGAAGACGGCAGAGAGCGTCTGGATTTCAGCTCTTGTTTTGTCAGCCATAACATCGGGCATCAGGATTCGCGTGTGGTGGAAGCAATTGCAGACCAGGCTAAAACCCTATGTTCATTTGCACCGAGCTTTTCCACCAAACCCAGAGCCCTTTTAGCCAAAATGCTGGCAGAGGTTACCCCGGGGGATCTTTCGCGTTCGTTTATTTCTCTGGGTGGAACTGAAGCCAATGAGGCCGCCGTAAAAATTTGCCATCAATATACCGGCCGACGCAAGATGCTGGCACGCTACCGCACCTATCATGGAGGGACAGCCACTTCCATGTCTCTTTCCGCCGGTGATCCTCGCAATTGGGCCCAGGTTTTGGGCGGAACCGAGCTGATCAGCGTTCCCCAGCCTTACTGCTATCGTTGCATGTTCGGACAAAAGTATCCCGAATGTAATTTGCAGTGCGTGAAGTACATCGATGAGGTGATTGAACTGGAGGGTGGGGGCGATAAAGTAGCAGGCATCATTTGTGAACCGGTGACCGGTGCCAATGGCGTTATCGTTCCTCCGCCGGAGTATTTTCCAGAGCTTCGAGAAATTTGTGACAGGTGGGGGATTCTCCTAATTGCCGATGAAGTCATGAGCGGATTCGGGCGCACCGGAAAATGGTTTGCCGTCGATCACTGGAATGTGGTGCCGGACATCATGACCATGGCAAAAGGTCTTTCGGGTGCTTATGCGCCGTTGGGAGCCACCATAGTACGCAAACATATCGGCGATCGATTTAAGGAGCAATTTTTTAGCCATGGGGCCACATACGCCGGCCATGCCTTAGCCTGCTCAGCGGCGGTGGCCGTCATTCCTATCTATCAGGAAGACAACCTGATTGAGAATTCAGAAAAGATGGGCAACTATCTGCTGGAAAAGGCCATGGAACTTCAGGATAAGCACGCCAGTGTGGGTGAGGTGAGGGGACTCGGATTGTTTGTCGGATTGGAACTGGTGAAAAATAAAAAGACACGTGAACCGATCATATCGTTGAATGCCAAAATTAAACCGGGTATGAACCCCAAACTCGAAGTGGCCAAAAAACTCGGCGAGCTGGGCATGATGGCCATGGCGGCCAACCCCAGCAATGTGATCGCCATGGCACCGCCATTGATTGTTACCAAAGATGAAATCGACGAAGGCATAGGCATCATGGATCAGGCCCTGGAAGTGGCCGATGCCTATGCTGAGAAATAATCCCTTTTTCTTTTTTGCCCGGGCTGAATAATTGCTACGTGATGCTTTTCTTTCTGTTGCCGGCCCGGGCATCTTTTTTTATTTCCGCCAGCCGTTGCCATTCATTGAGATGCCATCTTTCCTTTGAAAAGCTATAGTATTTCTCGTCAGTCGCCCACGATCCTCACCTTAGTTTGTTAGGTCGCCACGCAGCTTCTTACTCCTGGTTGCTGCTCGGACCTTTGTTCGGCTTTTTGGCTCTCATCGCCATAATCAATACTTCCTATTGGTGGAGCAAACCGGATCGTGGCAATCTTGTTCTGGGTGAAAAAATCGATGCCGTCTTTGCCCTGCACCTTATTAGTACCCAGATGCGAATCCTTAATACCGCCAAAGGGCAGGTAGGGGTGCGGTGCCGGGATGCCGACATTCACCCCGATCATACCCACATCGGCCTGATTGATGAACTTTTCAGTGTAGTACAGGTTCTGTGTAAAGAGACAGGCGCCGTTGCCGAATTCCTGTTGGCGAATCAGGTCCAAAACATCATCCATATGATTGATTTTCACGACACAAACCACGGGACCGAAAATTTCCTCTTTATAGATGGTCATCTCCGGTGTGACATCGGCGAAAATGGTCGGCCCCACGTAGTAGCCATTTTTGATGTCATCGGGCATTTGCGGGTTGCGGCCGTCGAGAATCAGCCTGGCGCCCTCTTGGACGCCGATGTCGATATATTTTTCGATCTTTTGTTTGGCGTTGGCCGAAATCACCGGTCCCATGTATATTTCCGGATCCAGGGCACTGCCGAACTGGACAGTCTTTGATGCCTCCGCTATCCTTTCGATCAGCTCATCGTGGATTTGAGGCACGACAGCAACCAGCGATCCGGCCAGGCAGCGCTGCCCGGCGCTGCCATAGCAGGAATTCAGATAGTTTTCGATAAACACATCCCATTGGACATCTTCCATAACGACCAGGAAGTTCTTGGCACCTCCCAGTAGCATGGACCGTTTGCCGCCGCGGCCGCAACCCTCGGCCATCTTCTTGGCCGTGGGCGTGGAGCCGACCAGGCAGATTCCGCTCACGCGCTGGTCGTCATACCAGGGCTGTACAACGGTACGATTACCGTGGATAATGTTGATGACGCCTTTGGGTAGTTCAATTTCATTGAAAATCTCGCCCATCTTCTGCATAAAATAGGGGGATTGGGTAGACGGTTTAAACACGAAGGTGTTGCCGGCTCCGATGGCAAAGGGGATAAACCAGCCGAAAACCAGGGCAGGAAAATTGAACGGCGCCACGCCGCAGAAAACCCCCAGCGGGGCTTTGACGACCCGGCCATTAATGTTTGCGGCGATGTGATCCAGTGATTCCCCCTGGATCAGGGTAGGGATCGAACAGGCGGTTTCGATAATCTGAACCACCCGTTGGACCTCCCCCCGGGCCTCGCTGATATGTTTGGCCTGATCAACAGCTATGGCAAAAGCAAGGTCCTCTTCTTTGTCAATCATGGCTTGGCGGATTTTGTAAAGATATGAGACGCGTTGGTTGACCGTTATGTTTCGCCAGGCGTCGTAGGCCGCATGGGCCGACTGGACGGCCTGGATGGAGGTCTCAGGTTTGGACAGGGGCACTTCCCCGATCTGCTCTCCGTTTGACGGATTGAACAGCGGCACGTAATCGACGCCGGTCTCCTCGACCCACTCACCATCTATGAAGTTATTAATCCGAATAAAATCCATTTTATTGCTCATAGCACTTTTCCTTTTTGGTTATCAAATTTATCAAAGCATAGGTAGTTGCGCTCATAAAGCGCAAATACGTTAACAACCGAATTTATTTCTTTATATCTTCCAGCACTTCGCGGATTATCATCGCAATTGTCTCACAATCCTGAATTGTTAGCGTCAGTGGAATACGCATATCGCACATATAATCGAGCACATTTTTAGTTTGAGGCAAGTCTGGTAGGGGCGATATATACTGCCAGCTTTCAAAAGAACTTGTGTAGCCCCGTGGTTCCTGCCATCCAAACCATTTTATGCGAACGCCTCTATCATCACATTCTTCCAAAAATGACTTTATCTGACTACGTGTGAGGTCTTTTAGTGTAAATTGAATCGAGTTTCCCACAAAATGTTCCTTTACGGAACGCTCTGGAACTTCGACCCAATCAATTTTGTTTAGTTCATTTTCAAGTATCTGATAGCGTTTATTCCATCGAGCGACTTGGGCATCAGTATCATGGATCTGGCCCTAAAGGTGGCGGATGCCTATACTGAAAAATAAAAGCTATCTCAAAAATGCATCTGCCCCGCTTAATGGAATCGGATATTTACCATATTGTGATGCTGCTTCAAACATGGCTATGATATTCTCCGGCGGGATATCGGGTTGAAGGTTATGCACGGATGCGAGAACAAATCCACCTGCGGGAGCGAGGTCACGAATTATTTTCCTGACTTCATTTCGGACATCGTCTACGGTTCCGTTTGGAAGTATTTCAGTGGTGTCCATCGCTCCCCAAAAGCTTAATTTGTTGCCGAATCTCTGTTTCAGCCGATCTGTTTCCATACCGTCTGCCGAGACTTGAACCGGATTTAGAATATCCACACCCACATCAATCAGATCATCAAGCAGCCTGGTGACCGACCCGCAGCTATGATAATAGATTTTTGCCGGGGTTAGCTCTTTGACAAATCGAAAAAGTTCGATCTGGTAGGGTTTTATCATTTCACGATATAATTCCGGGGACATATACGGACCATTTTGCATTGCCAAATCATCTGCAAGCTGAAAAACATCAAGATACTCGCCGACCTCACTGAGAAAATATTTGGCATTCTGTTTGCGAATCTCTGTAATCTTTGACATTAATGCATGGGCAAAATCCTTATTGTCCACCAAATCCATAAAAAATTCCGTCAACCCCCTCAGGTACCAGCTCTGTTCGAATATATTTCCCGGTGATCCCATACACCCCACAATGGCATATTCGCCCTCGCTGTAAAGCTGGAGCGTTTGGCTCCGGATACTGCTGAAGTCAAAAATTTCTGCCGGATTTGGCCACTCGTAGGCCTCCAGGTCTTCGAGGGTTGCTGTTTGCAACGGATACTCAATGATACTTGCATAACCGGCGTCAATTATTCTTTTTACACCCCATTCATCCACAAATATAATTTTAGCTTCCGCAGTTTCAGAAAGCTCGGGCTCAGCTTTCATTGGCGGGCGTATATGACGACAATCTATTGAAAAGCGATTGAGAATTTGCTCGTCCACATAAGCCGTCTGCCATTTATGGGACATAATTTTCGTTGGAAGATCATTTAATCCAAGATGGGCCTTAAATTGTTCATACGTCTCAACCATAAAAGTGGTTTGCCTCCCGCCTAAATCAACGGGCACTCGATCCGGCTCTTCATGATTCAAGGCCATTAAGACTCGTTCTTTGTGATTCATTTCTTCAGTCTCCTTTGGTAGGTTTCACGCTCACCCGCAGAACGGATAATTTCAGGCTACACCATCGAAGAGGATAGACTCCTTTCACGATTTAATCATTCAACCAACGAAACAAGATCATTGGGCTATGTCCTCCAGCATGTCGCGGATTATCATTGCTATCGTCTCACAGTCCCGAATCGTAAATGTCAGCGGAATGCGCATATCGCACATTTGGTCCAAAACGTGGTTCGTCTGCGGCAAATCCGGAATTGCAGTAAAGTATTGCCAGCTTTCAAACGTGCTCGTATAGCCCCGGGGCTCTTTCCAGCCAAACCATTTTATGCGAACGCCGCGCCGGTCACTTTCATCTAAAAACCGCGCCATCTGATCGTAAGATAGATTTTCCAGGGTGAACTGAATCGAACTGCCCACGAAATGCTCTTTTTGTGTCCTTGACGGAACCGTGATGCCGTCAATTTCGTCTAGTCCTTTCTCGAGGCAGGCATAGCGTTCATTCCAGCGGGAAACCTGACGATCGAGTATCCGGAGCTGCGGACGCAAAATGGCGGCCTGTAGGTTGGACATGCGCAGGCTGAGATTGGGTGTTATTTTTTTATAGGGTTCGAATTTTTCCGGAGGTGGTTTTGAGATATGCGTGTCGTAGAGCATGTACGAACCGGAATACAAAATCGCCCGGGCAATGATGTTGTCATCATCGGTAACCAGCAGACCGCCTTCACCGGAGTTTATATGTTTGTAAGTTTGCGTGCTGAAGCATCCGATTTTTCCGAATGTTGCCGTATTTCGGTTATCCCAGCCGCCACCCATGGTATGGGCACAGTCTTCAATTAAAAATAAATTATAATTTTTACAGATGTCCGAAACGACATCCATATCGGGAATGTGGCCCCGCATATACGAAAGCAAAAAATAGCTGGAGGAACTACTTTTGGCCTTCTGCTCGAGATCCACAAGATCGATCGTATATTCAGAGGTACATTCGACAAATACCGGATCGGCACCGGCATTTTGAATGGCACCGGGAACCGGAGCCAGTGTAAATGCATTGGTCAGCACCTTGTCACCCGGCTGAACACCGGCGCATTTTAGGGCAACGTATATTGAACATCCGCAGGAAGAAAAAGCGGCACAATACGTTGTCCCGATGTACGCTGCAAATTCTTTTTCCAAAAGCGCTACATCAGAAATTTCTCCCGCAGCGGTATTGTAACGATGTAATCTTCCGCTTTGCAGCAATTCAAGGGCTCTCTGGATTCCTTCTTCCGGGATCGGCTCCTGCTTGTTGAATTCTTTGGTGAATGTTATTTTTTTCTTGGTTTTAGAGCTCATTTTTCAATAAAAAGGATTAGGTTTCAGTGTTCAGGTGTCAGGTGTCAGTTACAATCAGGTTTCAGGTGTCAGGTTTCAGGTGTCAGGAATACGAAGTGCAGAGGTATTCCCCCTTTCTTAAAGCGGCTCGACATGCGCTAGCTGAATGTGGGGATCAAAGGGGGATTTTGAAATTTTCCGCTCCAATATCCGTATAATTCTTCATTGGCACCGAGTCCCCGACACCTGACACCCGACGCCTACTTATTCCCGATGCCTTGAGTTTCTTACCATAATGTTGTTAGATAAAATGCCTAATAGCCTAACGGGTACCCTTCGGATCGTAAACTTCAAAATCAAATTTTTCACCGGGAAAATATTTTCGTAATCGGATGTCGGCAGCCCGCGCATGTCCTTCCATACCCTCCAGACGGGATATGCGTGAAGCAACCTCACCGATTCTCTTGCTCGCTTCCTGTGTCATTTTTTGATACGTAACCACTTTGATGAATTTCCCGACGCTCAACCCCCCCGAATAACGCGCCGCTTTGTTGGTTGGCAAAATATGGTTGGTGCCTGTGGTTTTATCACCATAGGAAACGGTACATTCTTCTCCTAAAAACAACGACCCGTAGTTGGACAGATTGTCCAACCACCAGTCAAGGTCTTGGGCAATAACCTGAACATGCTCGGCAGCGTAGTCGTTGCTGACCTCAAGCATTTCCTCCCGCGTTGAGCAGAGAATCACCTCACCGTAATCCCGCCATGAAACGGTTGCAACTTTTGGTTCAGGTAAATCAGTTATTGCCTTTGGCATTTCGTTCATAACTGTCTCAGCCAATTCCTTTGAGTCCGTCACCAGCCACACCGGGGAGTCGTAGCCGTGTTCAGCCTGGCTCATCAAATCGATGGCCACCACATAAGGGTCGGCTGTCTTATCTGCAATTACGAGTGATTCGGTGGGACCGGCAAAAACATCGATTCCGATTTTTCCAAAGAGCTGACGCTTGGCTTCGGCCACAAATCGATTTCCGGGACCGACAATCACATCCGCCGGCTTTCCGGTAAAGCTGCCATAAGCCATGGCCGCGATTGCATGGGCCCCGCCCATCATCATAAATACGTCGGGTTTGCAAATCGATACGGCAGCCATAATAGCGGGATTAATGGTTTCCCCATCATGCGATGGTGAGCAGGCCGCAACAAAAGGAACGCCGGCTGCTTTGGCGGTGGCGATGCTCATAATGGCCGAAGCAGCATGTGCAAACAGACCACCGGGGATATAACATCCTGCACAATTGCATGGAATCAGACGCTGGCCAAGGGTAACCCCGGGGGTAATTTCGGTCTCAAACTCCTGCATGCTTTCTCGTTGTTTCACGGCAAAACCGTATACCTGCTCATAGGCAAACTTCAAATCATCTTTAACTGCCGCAGGTACACTCTGCGCTCTTTGTTCTATTTCTTCAGGCGATAGTATAAGCTTTTTATCCCAGTTTTTGAACTTGGACGAATAATGCCGCAAAATTTCGTCATCTCCGTTTTCACGGACAGTATTGAGGATGTTTTCGACAACTTTTCTGGTCTCAGCTTCATCGGATTCGGGTGTCTTGGCGGCCTTCTTGATGTAGGTGATCATTTAGCATCTTCCTTTCTAAAATCTAATTAATTGTCCAGGCATGATTGGTTTGAAAAATCTCGAAATAAAAAAGACCTTTGAAAAAAAGCATTATTTTTTTTAAAGGCCTCCTATTTTTGGGTCATCAAATTACATCTTGCCTTTCCATGGAACTACCTTGCGCTCGACGAAACGCATGAATAGATCGAACGTATAGGCAATCGCACCAATGACAATAATGCCCATAATAACGACATCGGTAACTAAGAATTCTGCAGCGCTGAGAACCATGTGACCGATGCCGGCTTCGGCGGCAACCATCTCGGCTGCCACCAGGGTGGTCCAGCCAAAGCCGATTCCGATCCGCATTCCGGTAAGGATTTCGGGCATGGCACCTTTCAGGATAACATGCCAGATCACCTGGGCGCGGGTGGCGCCCGATGAATAGGCCATCTGGATTTGCTCGATGGTCACCGACCGAACCCCGGCGCGAGCACTCAAGGCCATGGGTGCAAAAACGGCCAGAAAAATGAGTGTTATTTTCTGGGTATCTTCTATTCCCAGCCAGATGATGGTCAGCGGCAGATAACCCAGCGGGGGAATCGGACGGTAAAACTCGATCGGCGGATCAAATATACCCCGGAATATCCGGTTGACTCCCATGGCGATGCCGATTGGAATGGCCGTAATACAGGCGAGGAAAAAAGCGCCGAACACCCTGAAAAGACTTGCCTTGATGTGTCCCCACAGGGTTGCACCGCTAAATTCTTCGCCCCAGATATCAACGAATTTCGCAATGACAGCTTCAGGGGACGGCAAAAAAAGCGGCTTGATCCAACCCATGTGGGTGATCAGCCACCACAAAAAAATAAGTGCGATGGATGTAAATATGCTGATCCCCATGCTGTTGCCGACACCCGGGGCGCCGTAAGCTTCGCCGGGTTTCACCGGTCCGCGACCAAATAATTTGGAAAGATAACTTTTGGAAGTTTCTTTGAGTCTGTTTGTAAAAGACATGAATTTACCTCAACCCTGATCTATTCTTATTTCATCGCCATGGATGATGTCTAGTACTTCTTGACGTACAGCGAGGAATTCCGGCAAAGATTTGACCTGTCTTGCATCGCGATTTTTAAAAAATCGTAGGTTAAAATCGAGATTATACGATTTGATAATTCTTCCCGGACGGGGCGACATAACAATAAGGCGGGTGGCCACAAAAATGGCTTCATCAACGCTGTGCGTGATAAAAAAAACCATTTTTTTGGTTTCATTCCATATATCAAGAACCAGCTCCTGCATAACCTCCCGGGTTAACGCATCCAGGGCACCCAGCGGTTCATCCATCAGCATTATGGCGGGATCACTGCTGAGTGCTCTGGCGAGTCCCACACGTTGCTGCATGCCACCGGATAGTTGATAGGGGAAATGATTGAGAAATTCATCAAGACCAACTAATTTAAGATATTTTGAGACTATTTTTTTGCGCTCTGCGGGGTTTTTTTTCTGCAGCATGAGGCCAAACGAGGCATTATCGATGACATTAAGCCATGGCAGCAACGCGTGTTGTTGAAATACGACCCCGCGATCAGCCCCGGGTCCTTTAATTGGATTTGCGTCCAGAAGCACCTCACCGCCGCTGGGTTGAATAAATCCTGCCATGACGTTGAGCAGCGTTGTTTTGCCGCAACCCGATGCACCAAGGGCAACCACAAAATCGTTACCTTCAATGGTTAGATCAATGTTTTCCAGGGCATGAACTTCTTCAGTGTCTTTGGTCGGGGGCGGATAAATAACGGTTACGTTTTTGAGATCGAGTTTGCTCATTGCGCGTTACCTGATAGGTATTGGGTGGGATTCAGAGAAGAGATCCCCGGCGATATGGTGCCGGGGATCTTAGAGTCAGTATATTTTTATTTGCCTAAGGCCATATTAACCCATTTTGCGTTGACCACCGCACCGTAGTCAGGCAGCAATTTTTCGAGCTTCTTTTCTTTCAAAAGGAACTCGGAGGTGTAGAACAATGCACGTGCCGCACCGCCGTTTTTCCCACCGCCCAGCCAACGGTCGGAGGCCTGCTCTTCCAGCGTGGGGAAGTCATAGAGCGCCAGCACTCCGGGTACGTCTTTGGCATTGCCGCCGACCTGTTTGATGATATTTTTGGCCATGCGTGAATCCGGTGTCCAGGCGCTGGGGTTATCACGGTAGGATGCATCTACTTCGGCTAAAGTTTTGATGTATTTTACCATAAATTCTGGATTGGCCGCGGCCCAGGTCTTATTGGCTACACATCCGTCAAAGGTGGCTTTGCCCCAGGTGCTTAGTGTACCGGAGGTGATCAGCACTTTGCCGGTCTCTTTGATTCTGCCCAGGGCCGGATCCCACACGAAAGCGGCATCGATGTCACCGCGTTCCCAGGCTGCAGCAATGGCAGGGGGCTGCATGTTGAGGATCTTTATCTCCTTGGGATTGATGCCGAACTGCTCGAGGGCAAACAGGGTGTGAAAATGGGTGGTGGAAACAAACGGAACGCCTAATTTTTTGCCCTTGAGATCCTGCGGTGAAACGATGCCGGATCCGTTGCGGACCACCAGCGCCTCGGCCGAGGCTATGTCCTCATAGATATAGATCAATTCGATGTCAAGGCCGCGGCTGACGCCGGCAGCAATGGGGCTGGAACCGGCCAGAGAGATATGAACATCACCGGATGCCATGGCATTGATCACTTTGGCGCCGGAGTCGAACTTGCGCCATTTAATCTTGTAACCTGTGGCTTTTTCAAATGTTCCATCAAGAATGGCTGAGGCAGCAGGGTTATAGACCAGCTGGTAGCCGATGGTGACCTCTTTGTCGGCGGCAATACTTGCGCCCAGGCCAAGTACAAATGACAGAACTACAATTAAAGCAATTGTTGTGAACAGTCGTTTCATTTTTTCCTCCTTTTTCCGTTTTGGTCGGCTTCCCTTTGGAAGTCGACTAAATAATTTTGGAAATTTTACAAATCCCCAACCCCTAATTCACATTCATTTACTTGTGCATTTTCAATTTATATAAGTGCACCATAAAGTAACCCCTAATCGGTGTCAAGCTAAAAGGTGCCGATTCGTCAGACGGTTTATTGCCAGGAAGAAATCGGATAAATCTTTGTATTTAGCGTATTAACATCAAAAAAAACGCTTGACAATCTGATACCAAAAAGATTAGTTGTATAGTTATATATATCAATTAGATTTGATAATTTTTTCTATCAGGATCAACTGCCTTGGCACTAAAACGAACCTCAATTGCGAGAAACAAATTCAATGGCGATCCCACGCCGGTATATTTCCAGTTACAGAAAAAATTACTTAAGGAAATAGAAGACGGCCGCTGGTCGCCCGGACAAATCATTCCACCGGAGCGTGCCCTGGCCGAATCCCATCGGCTAAGTGTCGGCACCGTTAAAAAGGCCATCTTAAATCTGGTAAACGAAGGCTATCTTTATCGTATTCAGGGCAAAGGCACATTTGTTGCCGGAATGACCCTTCAGCCGGAAAGTTTGCGCTATTATCGCTTTTTAGAAGACTTCATTGATGAGGAGGTCGAGCTTCAGATTAAGCTTTTAGAATTAAAAATTACCAAAGGAATTGCTCCCGTTAATCGCTTTCTGAATCTGAGATCGAATCAAAGCCTGTTTAAGGTTGAGCGGCTCTTTTATTTCGATGCACAGCCACTGGTTTACTGCGTTTCCTATTTGCCCCATAAAATGTTTCAGGACCTGGCAAATCTGCCACGGAAAAAATTTGAAAATATCCCCCTTTATGTCGCACTGGAAGAAATCTATGGTCTGCCGACTATTTTAAACAAGGAATTAGTCCGGGCTATACCTGTCGATGGTACGACGGCAAAAAAATTGAAGGTACAGAAGGGAAGCCCGGTTCTATTGATCGAAATGCTATCGTATACCTATAAACAGACAGCCTATGAATATCGCAAGAGCTATTGTTTGACCGATAAAAAAGCGATATTTCGGGAGATTTGACGGATCTGCGTATATCTGCGTGAATCTGCTTGCCCTGTTAAATATATCGAAGATATGGAGCGAAGCGGATTTAACTGGGGCGGTTGATTAAAAATATTAAAGGCGAAGAGGAGATTAGATGAAACGCGATTATCCAGTCATTGAATGCGATGTCCTCATTATTGGCGGGGGCAGTGCCGGGGCGATGGCCGCCATTCGGGCCAAAGAAATGGATCCCAAACAAACTGTTGTGGTCTTTGAGAAAGGGGACATTAAATATTCGGGCTGCATCGCCCGGGGTATGGACGCCCTTAATATCGTTGCCGTGCCGGGCTTGTCGACTCCGGAGTTATATATCGAAGCCAACAGCATGGCCTGCGAAGGCATCATGGACGAGCCGGTCAACTACCTCATGGCCCAGCGAAGCTGGGAGATGCTGCGAAAACTGGAGTCATGGGATGTCTGCTTCCCCACGGATGAAAAAGGCGAATACGAGGTTTTGCAGGTCCATCCCAAAGGCCGCTTTTGTGTCACCATGAAAGAGCCGGAGCTCAAAACCATCCTGGCGCAACGGGTATTGAAGCTCGGGGTAAACGTCATTAATCGCACCATGGCGGTTCAGCTTCTCAAAACCGGAGAACAGGTTACCGGGGCCATCGGCATGAATGTGCGTACCGGCGAGATCATCGTCTGCAAAGCCAAATCCGTTATTCTTTCTTCGGGTGGCACGGCGCGATTTGGATTGCCCAACAACGGCTATCTTTACGGCGTTTATGATTTTCCGGGCAACACCGGGGATGGCTATTGCCTGGCGTATAAAGCCGGTGCAGAGTTAAGCGGGTTCGAATACACCCTTATTTATTATATCATCAAGGATATCAACGCCCCCCTGCTGTACATAACATTGACCCGGGGTGCCAATCTGTTAAACGCCTTCAACGAACATCGCGAAAAAGACCACCCCTCGATTAAGTCCATGCTACTCGAACACCATGAGGGCAAGGGCCCTATGCGAATTCTCATGAGCCACCTGCCGGAGGCCAAGATCAAAGAAATCGAGGATATTTTATTCACCACCGAGCGTCCGGTGCAGGAACGATTTTTCCGGGGCCGGGATGTCAATTTTCGCAGCGGCGAAATTGAATTGTGGCCGACGGAATGCTTTCTTTGCGGCGGGCACGGGCTTACCGGGGTGCGGGTAAACGAAAATGCCGAAACCACAGTGGCCGGTTTATATGCTGCCGGTGACACCTCTCTTGTGGCCCGTGGGCATCTCTCGGGCGCTTTTGTGTTTGGCGAAATAGCTGCTGAAAGTGCCACCGAATTTGCCGCGGCGACAGAAAAAACAGACCTGGAAACCGACCAGATAGCTACTTTTGTAAAAAGACAGAAAGATCGATTCAATCAAAGCGGAAATCCGATCCCGATTGAGGAATTCGAATACAAGGTCAGGCGGATTATCAATGACTACATTGTGCCACCTAAAAATGACTATAAACTCAACCAGGCGCTGTGGTGGATGGATCGATTTCGAAAAGAACTAAAGGAAATAGTACGGGTCAAAGATATTCATGACCTCTTTAAAGTCTATGAAGTCGAAAATATTATCCAGTGCGCCACCATGAGTGCGTTAGCTTCGAATGAGCGCAAAGAAAGCCGCTGGGGGCTGTGGCATTATCGCACGGATTATCAGGAGCGCAATGACCGGGAATGGTTGAAGCATATTGTATTAACACAGGGAGAGGCACCGGAGGATGTCAAAATAGCTCATAGGGATATCCTTAGAATGGAAACAGGATAGTGGAAATTACCGAATTACATGGTGCTTAACACTTTTCAAGGTGTCAGGTGTCAGGTTTCAGAAGATGATGGCAGAGAAATTTAGGAATTAAGAGATTTAGGAATTCAGGGATTAAAAGGTTTTAAACCCCTGAACCTTCCCAGATTATAAGCGGAGGAAAGAAAATGCGAATCAACTTGTTGGAGAGTTTAACGGACAACATTGTCATTGATAAAGACAAGTGTACCTTTTGCGGCATATGTATCGAACGCTGTGTGCTGGATAATTTGAGAATGAAGCTATCCCCATGCCGGCAGGCCTGTCCGTTGGGAGTCAATTGTCACGGTTATGTCCAGTTGATCGCACGGGGTGAAGAAGTCGAAGGCATGAAGATCCTTTGGGAAAAATTGCCGTTTCCGGGCATTTTAGGCCGGGTTTGCTCACAACCCTGTGAGGATCAATGTTATCGCAAAAATATTGACGGGCAGCCGGTGGCGATTCGATATCTGAAACGCTACCTTGCCGATGAAGTCGATGACAACCAGATTGTCCTGCCGCAAGTCAATGCCGACACCGGTAATAAAGTGGCGGTGATCGGATCCGGCCCGGCGGGATTGATGGCCGCCTATGATCTCAGAGTGGAAGGGCATGCCGTAACCGTTTTTGATGCTGATCCGGCACCGGGTGGAATGCTACGCTGGGCAATTCCGGAGTTCAGGTTGCCGGAAAAGGTTTTAGAAAAGGAACTGGCGGTGCTGACTACCCTGGGGATTGACATTCAATGCGGGACAGCGATCGGACAGGATATGAGTATCGATGAATTAAAACGGCAATTCCAGGCCATTGTCATCGCTACCGGATGTCAGAAGCCTCTCAGGCTGAACATGGGTGATGAGGGTTTACCGGGTGTTTATTACGGCCTTTCCTTTCTGAGAGACGTTCGCTCCGGTAAAACACCGCAAGTCGGAGATAAGACTGTGGTCATCGGGGCCGGCAATGTGGCGGTGGACGCCGCTCAAACGGCTTTACGCCTGGGTGCTAAGGACGTTACCATGGTCTGCCTGGAGTCTGATGAGGAAGTTCCGGCATTTCCCTGGGCCATCGAGAGCGCGCGTTCTGAAGGTGTGAAAATGGAATGCTCCTGGGGTCCCTTAACATTTTCTTCTCAAAACGGTGTTGTCAGTGGTGTCGAATTTCAGCGCTGCCTGCAAGTCTATGATGTCCGTGGCGTATTTCAGCCAAAGTTTGATAATTGCGAACTTTTACCGTTGGATGCCGACACTGTCATCATCGCCATCGGACAGGTTTCCGATCCTGCTCTAACGGAAGAGAACGGAGTGAATCCTCAAAACATCGATCCGATCACACTCCAGACCTCAGATGAAATGATTTTTTTGGCCGGTGATGTGATCGGCGGCCCAACCTCCGTTGTGGAAGCAATGGCCGGAGGCCGACAGGCTGCCGAATCTGTTGATCGGTTCTTAAATGGGGGGCATCTACGATTTGGGCGCAAATATGATGGGCCATTTGAAACCGATTTTGAGATTGACACCAGTAAATCCAATCAAACCTCTAGGGCTAAAATTGCTCAGCAGCACTTTCAGGGAAAAGGAGACTTTCGGGAACTGGAACAAGGTCTTAACAGGGAGACTGCCCGTAAAGAGGCAGAACGCTGTCTATCCTGTGGAGAGCCATTTGGCAAGTATCGAACCTGCTGGTTCTGTTTGCCTTGCGAAGTGGAATGCCCCCGCGATGCTTTGTGGGTGGAAGTGCCTTATTTGTTGAGATGATCAGCCAGTCGCCAGTTGTCCGTGGTCCGTTGCAAATTGGAGAAATATAAATTCGACTACACATTCTTCTTGTGAACGACGGACAAATTACAACCGAAAACGGGCAGCGCTTATCTATTTAACCGAAAGGACAGGACAGGGCGCCGCTAAGATCACATACTGGGCTGTGGAACCGAAAACGAACTTTCCAACCTTGGATCTTCTCCTAACACCGATGATAATCTGATCAATTTGGTTCTCTTCGGCATACTGAACCAGATCTTCGCCGGCTTCCAGGCTGCTAATAGAAAGGTGCGACTCGCAGGGGGTGCCTTCTTTTTTGATAATGGATTTGGCATATTTTAATTCTTCTTCAGCTCTTTCGAAATCTTCTCGTGGGACTTCAGGGCCTCCTTTCATTGAGGTTACAATATGAACTTTTGCGTCAAAAGCTTTAGCTTGTTGAATAGCAAGTTCTAAGGCATCATTAGCCACTTTCGACCCATCATATCCTACCAAAATATTCATTTGTTATCTCCTAAGTTTTAAAAAATTTTGATGCTTTGCATTAAGGAAAGGGTTCTATTGTTTAGAAAATTAAAACCTTTCTAGGCTTTAGCTAGACAATTCATTGACAGTTGCATTAAAATCTGATGTATTAGATATCATCTAATTCAGGGTATTTCAATATGTATTTTTCAGTATTACGGATTGTTGCGTGTTTTAAACTGGTGCCACCTAAGGAATAAAAGGACAAAATCAAAAAAAACAGTTACTTGAGTTATTAGGAAAAAATCTATGTTGAATATGAAATCATTGCGGGAACAGGTTTACGAATATTTAAGGGATGAAATTCACAATAGAAACCTTCTCCCTGGTTCAACCATAAACATGAACGAGATCAGCCAACAATTGGGTATCAGCAAGACGCCGCTCAGGGATGCAATCATTCAACTTGAGATCGAGGGATTTGTTACCATTTTACCAAGGCGAGGGGTTACAGTTAAAAAGCTGACTCTTCAGGAAATAAAGGATTCATACGAGATTATTGGGGCCCTCGAAGGATCGGTGATTTTAAATATTTTTGACAAAATCAAACCATCCCACATTTCGAGGATGGAAAAGCTTAATGCCGATCTATTGGCAGCCTTAGAGAGCGAAGATTATGACAATTACTACAAATTGAATCTGGATTTTCACGGCGTTTTTCTTAAGCTGTCTGATAATAAGAATCTTATAAATATTATCATGCCGTATAAAAAACGCCTATATGATTTCCCAAAGCGGAATTATATCAAAGAATGGGAGTTGAACAATTTAGAAGAGCATAAACAATTCATTGAATCTATTAAAAAGAAAGACCCCAATAGAGCAGCAAGTATTATGAGAGATGTCCACTGGTCCTTTGCGGTGCAAGAAAAATATATTCGTCAGTTTTATCCTAATGCGAATAGCAATATTTAGTTTAATGCTAATTATATGTGAACACTTTAATCCAGATCTATATTAAGGAGTTTTTAATGTAAGATTGAATTGATTAAATTGAATTAGCAATCGCAATATTTATATTCCATCAGGTTCCACCGATTGTGGCCCTGATAACCTTATACCCTTCATTTTCAAAGGTTTTTGCCACAGCTTCCTGGAGGTCTTTGCCCGGAGTCAAGGAACTCATATA